>Ga0247758_1001219_pt1 | contig 20073 bp, 10 predicted proteins | sample UWRJL156409C4_FD_180950 | JGI IMG/M metagenome (GOLD analysis project Ga0247758, IMG submission 180950) | Plant litter microbial communities from Arlington Agricultural Research Station in Wisconsin, United States - UWRJ-L156-409C-4 | ecosystem: Environmental > Terrestrial > Plant litter >...
CACCAGATCTGGCGATAGCGGCACGTTTGCTGACTCAGAATTTGATGGCTGGAGAGGTGGCTTCGCGTGGCTAGAGAGCGTGCACGGTCTCCGAGTAAAACCGGATAATTCGAGTCAATTCGGTACATCGCTGCAAGGGGCTAAGCTTGCTAAGATAAGTCTAGATTAATGTATTTCCATATGTTATTACCAATGGCTAAATTATAAACTTTACAGCTCTAACGTAGCTAAGAAGAAACACCGGTATAAATAGTGCTGGCGTTGTTAGTCGTCTCGATGGATGCGGCCATTCTTAATACGTGGAGTCGTGGGAGCGAAGAGTAGGTCTTAATCGCTATCGATAAGAATAAGGCTTTGGATCGCGTGTATTACGCAGCGCTGCTAAATAGAGCGTTCTGACTGCGAATTGTTGAATTTTATGCTTTCTTTTAAGTGTGTGTAAGGTATAGCATTTCGCTTGTCTTGGGAGAGCTCGCCCCCTGGGGGTGCCTCTTAACCCTAAGGATCTGACCATTTGGCCCCACCTTTCACCACCAATGACTGCCGTTTCGGCAGCACGAGTCCCACATGGATTCCAACAGCTACTTGCCCAACTTCCATTGGTTGCCAGCATAAAAGACTTCCGCTTTGCTGCACAGCGACGCAACAAGGCCACCATTCACATCAGCACAATCGCCAATCTATGAAAATGAAAAAAAAACGAGGGGTATGTTGAACCCCGCTTTCTCCCAGATGTCATTGTACGCAAGTGTACCTTCCGTGGGATTATTTCCTGCGCTCCTACTGTTTCAAGAGTGTCACCTTCCTCTCGGCCTCAACTGGTCCGACTCCACAAACACCGTCATGGACTCAGATCCAGTGGCTTTGGCTGGCACGATCGGCACGTGGGCAGCCGTCGTCATTGCTCTCCTGGCCCTGGTTGCCGTCCTCGGTCCTATTCTCGTCTGGGCCGCATCGCGAACGCAGCGGAACAAGGCGCTCCACGCCGCCGGAGACGCAAACCAGTCTTTTATTGGGTCCGGCTTCCACTTCATTGGCTTTGACGTCCGTCTCCTCCGGCGGATCAAAGCGCCCATCCTTGACAAAGTGCCCGACAATTTGGTGCTGACCTTCGACACCACACGATACACCGAGACGAATTCGAGAGCGACTTGGGTGCAGTTTGCAAACTTGCTTCTGGGACACGGCGCAACATTCCCCAGGGGGGACAACCTCTCCATCCACCGCGGCAGGGCGATTCTTCCCGTCCACCGAATCTGGATCCTGCTGGTCGGACTTACCGGGCGATACTCCACCGAAGGCTCGCGAAAGCCACGACGACGACTTTCCATGTCCATGACGAGGGTGCACTTTGAAGAAGGGTCGTCGGCGGAGGAGAACGTTGGGTCTGTTCCTTGGACTGTTCGGAAAGAGTTGAACGGATTGACAGGTCAGATGAGGATTTCTGAGAAGGTGCCGGGGCTTGGCTTTGCCGACTCGTCAATCGTCCTGTTCTCGCCGAGGCCAGCTGCAGAGCTCACTGGCTTTGCGCCAGACCGCCTGTCTCCGCACGATCTATTCATGCTGGCTATCGGCTGTCTGCCGGTCTCTTCCGGTCGCTATCTGTCCCTGGTAGACCTGTGGTCGAACGAGGATGTTCAGCCCGATGGCGATGCGGACGTGGCCTCCCAAGAGAACGCATATTCACACAACTTTCCCTCAGTACACCGCCCTCGGAGTCTCAGCATGTTGTCGTCCATTATTGAGAGGCGGGGCTCCACCACCGGGCCGCGGCCGGGCAGTCTTTCACGGAGGAATTCGTTGTCTCCGGCTCAGGTGCGACTTCTAGAGGCAGATGAGCCTGTGGTCCTGAAGCTGGAAAAAGTTGACTCGTGGGATGAGGAAATCGAGAGGATGAGAGGCCGATTTGGACAAGCTGCAGCGGAGCTTTACGCGCTTGAGGTCCAGACCCCGGACCCGGTGGTGTACGCAACCGTGAGATCGCGGATGGCCACCACCTTTGTGGAACCTTCGTTCGAATACGTACGCCTGTCGAAGCCCATCGGCGAGACCTCCGAAAAGCTGAGCAACATGTTTATCTGGAGGGCCGACGCACAAAAGCTGGCGCATGGCCTCCTCACCCTGCCTTGGCATCCTCAGGGGTACCTGATCGGCGGCAGCTCCACAGCCTCCTCCATTCGCCTTCTGGACTCCTCAGCCCGCGACTTTCTCTACCTGCTGACGCGTACAAGGGAGAACCTCAGCTTGTTAGTACTGCCCCCCAACATCAGATCGCAGCTCAAAGACCGCGGGGATGAAGTCGACAAGTCCGTCAGGAGAGAGCAAAGCGGCGCCATTCTTTCATCATTCCGCGACTTCTGCGCTCTAGATGACCTCCTCGGTCAATCCAGCCACCCCGAACGCACAGTTAACGAGATGATATCAATCTTGATGATCACCAACGAAGAGTTTGCCTCCTTTGTGCGCCAGTCCGCTCGACACTTTGACAAGTCTATTGCTGGTTCCATCGATGTGGCTCTAGCAACGGGCTTTGTCCAGGTCAAACTTCCCTTTGGAGGATCGCAGGACTTCCCGGTGGACTTGAGGGATATTTACGCGGACTGGGTGCCGAGGGAGGAGACCGTCAGCGTCAACTACACCATGATGATACTGGCTTGTCTTCGGGCGACCATGCGGAGCTATCTTGTGCAGATTCGGGTGGATGGGCATCCTCTGATCAAGGAGATTATGCAGATGGATGACGTGGTGTATGTTGCTTAGGTCATCGCCACTAATATCACTCTAAATGTAAAGTCCTTAGATTCAGGCCATTTTCAGCGTAAATTATATATAATAGGTTTTATATTAGGCCTACAATTAAGGACTATTTATATAAATTTCAGGGTTTAGCGTTAATGATCCAGATAGCCATTCCGTGCAAATGGGCCTCAGACCCTTTGGCAGTGTTCGTTAATCGTGGGTTGTGATTAGAACCTAGGTTAGGGGATGTGGGGTGGGAGGTGCATCGCTAGGGTCTGAGCTTGCTGAGATAACATCAGGTCTCCATTCCCGTCTTCCTTACTTAAAAAAGTGGCTAAATCTCACCCCCTAAGCAGATTACTTGGTTTTTATATTCGGTTACTAAACATGGCCCTCCTATCTTAACTTCGACATAGTGGTGCCAGAAAACAAAACACTTCAACGCTACTCATCTTCTATTTTTTTTTTACGTCATCTCTCCTCCTAGTCTTCTGTATCTTTGTAAATGGCCATCAACTTGGTTTGGGCTCCTGCAAATCGAGATGGATCCAAGATTGCGTCGACCCCTCCTGCCTGGGCAATGACCTCGCTCGGCGTCCGACCCGCCGAATCAGCGAGGGAGGCGTCAGCACCCGCCTCCAACAGTTGCTGGATTATGCTCCCCCAGTTTGTCTCGGATGAATCATCATCAATCTCGAGCACACCACCCACGGGCCCTTGTAGGGAACGATGCAAAGGCGTGCGGCGCTTGTGATCGCGCATGTTGACGTCCACCCTGCTGTCCGACAGGAGCAGATGTATGCCTCCCGCGTGGCCATCCGTGCACACTTGGTGGAGCGGTTTCTATCCCTTGTGGTCCTGGGGGTTGAGATCGACCTTGTCATGCAGCAAAAGCAACCGGGTGCGTCGCAAGGATCCTCGCTGGCATGCAAAGCTGAGCGGCGTCCTTCCCTTGGTGTTTGGGGCGTTGGGGTCAACACTGCCATCGGATAGCAGCATTCGAGCAAGATCCGGGTAGGCTTTATCGCAACAAAGATAAAGCGGCGTCGCGCCCGTCCCGTTTCGAGCGTTGGGGTCGACTTGGCTGTGGGAAAGCAGCAGTTGAGCGGCTTCCAGCTTGTGAAAGCGGTAGGCATCGTGCAGTGGCGTGTTCAAGTCATTGTCCTTTGATCGCGTCGACGGATCAATAGCCCACTTCGGGTCGAGGAGTTCACGCAGTACCGGTGTTGGTGCCCAGTACGTGGCTGTGTGCACGTTGAAGTGTCTTTGCGCCACTTCTGGTCCTTTGGGGGCCTGCAAGAGAATGCGCAGACAGCGGAGGCTCCGCGACAGATCCTTAACTTGCGACGCTGTTATGGAGCGCGTAATCGCGGAGCCGCTGTCGGAGGGATCCTTTGTTGATATGTCCGCACCGTGAGCTAAGAGGAGGGCGACCATGTTGGGCTCGCAGCGCTTGGCCGCGATGCTGAGTGGGGGGATGGGATTCGCCCTGTTGTTGACCCTCGCTCCGGCGGAGAGGAGAAACTGAATCATCTTGCAATCTGATACCTCGCAAGCCAGGGTTAGAGGGGCCCAACTTCCCAGGAGCCCCGAGCGATACGAAGGCATCGTTAGAGGCCTCCACAGCCGGGGACGACTAATTCTTCCCCAGACCAGACCGTTGACTCTCGCTCCGTTCTTAACCAGATGCTTGACAATTGCGAGGTGGTTTTGGACAACCGCTAGTGCCAGCGGATGCTTCACCTGCTGCGTACCCATACTCTCGAGTCCAGGAACTGAACGCAAGAGTCTCCTTCTCCGGCTGCAGTGGGGCAGAAGGATCTCCAGACCCAGATAGCATGCAATCTCAGGAAGACTGCCTTGGTTACTGTACCCCAAGAATTCGGTGTCGGAGAGAGGGTGAAATTTAGCCATTCTTCGCGTACAGGGAGTCGTCGCGGAAAATTTTGGGATGACGCGCAAGTACCTTGGCCTGTTCGGCATGGTTTGCCACGCCATGAAGATGGGCATGCCAAAAGTTGCTCGCATAGAAGAGTATCCCTTGCCACCTCAAGATCTCCTCGCGACGGCGTTCCATCGCTTGCCAGCTCCTGGCTTCATCTGAATGAGTTATTCTTCGCGGATATCCCGCGGTATTCTTCTTGAGGGCGGCAGCTGTCTCCAACATCTTGTTTTCGATGCATGCCAGGCACTCGAATGCGAGGGCTGAGTGCTCCTTGTCCACATCGAACGAGGAAAGCCAGGTGGATGTCTCTCGTGTAGGTGTGGCCTCGAGCAGATAGTCCTTGGCGCTGTGATGCACCAGTTCGACAAGGTCTACATCTCGCTCCGTTCGCGGGTCGAAGGGGCCTGACTGATGCCACTCGCGTCACACGTCATGGGACTTGAATTTACCCTTTTGCGGAACAAGAACAACAAAATGGCCGCAGTAGGCAACATAGCTCCTAGCCGTGTCGATTGCGTGTAAATCCGCTGAAGGTTGGGGTGTGAGGACGGAGGCAAGCTCCCACAGCTCCAGCGGCCGTTGTGCGAACGCGCACCAGCGAAGAATCTTCCTAACGAGGTCACGCCGGCCGGGGTCCACATGGTTGAGTATTCGCGCATAGACTTCACCCAGCCCTGCGGGTAGGTCCTCGAGGCATCTTTCCACTTCGGCGGCCTCCCTGTTTCGCAGATCCTTGGCGACGAAGCTGACCCACAGAAATGTACCGTGTGCACCCTCCCTGAGAGCCTGCTTGGTCTTGTCAATGAGCTCGGGGGTGGGCTCACACTCGTCCAGCCCGTCGATGATGCATGACACACGCCGAATCCCTGTGTCGTTAACCACATCGAGGAAGATGGCCCAGAGGGACTCGAACGAATTCTGCTCAAAGAGTCTGGCTCCTTGGATATTATACGTGGCCAGTAGGTGTTTGATTAAGCCCGGCATCTTGGTCAGTAGAAGGGTGAGCATGCCCCTCAAAATCGACAATGGATTGCTCCTGCGAATGTCTCTGTTGACGCAAAAGAAGTAGATGGTGAGATCCACCAACCCCGGTGCTCCTTGGGCGAGGGATGTGGTTGTTAGATGTGTTCCTTCCAGATCCTTGGATAGGAAGACGGAGAGCATCGTCTTCCCCAGGCCGGGCCCACCAGAGATCCAGAGCAAGCCGCCTTCGGCGCGCTTTTCCATCGGATGAATTCAGGTGTTTCGAGGATCCAGTCACAAGTCCCTTGGACGACGTGACCCTTGCGTGTCACAAGGCCGGCCCGGTCGGCTACGGGGTCTGTCAAGAAGAGGGCCTGGAGGCACCGTTCGGCGGGGGCTCTAGCTGGCGCAGCGTCAAGGCTGAGGGAATCGAGCTTGGTCTCGATCGATTCGAAGCCGGACTGAGTCAAAGATGCCTTGATCAGTCGCATCGTCAGCTTTATGCATGTCTGGGGGAGACTTGTTTCTTACACGTTAAGAAGAGTCAGGGAGGTGAGAGACAACTTCTCACGGCCCAGTGACTCGAAGAGGGCCATAATTTCCTTTTCCCTTTCTAGCGCACAAACCGCCCTCCATGCCTTTTGGGGCGTGTTGGCTGGCGGCTTAACATCGATTCCCTTGAACAAAAGCTCCAGCTTTTCGGCATAGCCCCGACACCGGATTAGGACCTTCTCTGTATCACCTGTATGCAGCTTGGGGGTCGACCGGACCAGTTCTGCAATGCAGTTCAAGGTCTCTAGCTCCTCAACCCAGTTCTCATCTGTTCGGGCCCATCCGCGATTTGGGAGCGAACAGCGCGGATGAACCTGATGACATTGGAGCCCTGCTCAACAAGCTGCCCTGCCGCGGCAATCGCGCCGACAATCTCGAAACCGGACATGATGGGGAAAATGAGGGGAAAAGACACGGTGGCCTAGGCTGCGGAAGAAGCGACAATCGCCACTGGGGGTAAGGTTGAGGCGATTATAGGTAGACGCCAGAACTGCTCCATGGAAAGAGGATTACAGGCGACCTGCGAGAAATGTCTTCTAGGAAAGACTGCCCGCTTAGGCGCATGCAGGCCCAACTCAGGGATCCCTCCAATCAAAGGCAAACACGTGCTGCAAGCCCAAGGCCTGCGCCAGCTTGTCGGGGGGGCAGCGGAATTTGCCGTATCTCTGGGTCATGGAAGGAACATTGGGGCCGAAAGGAGTGGTAAATCCGTGGATTCTGGCCACACCAAACAGGTACATGTTAATGGTTTCCTACATGCGAAGGCTCAAGCCCGTTCCGATGCGCAGTAGGTCGATCCGAAGCGTTGAGCTCCCATTATCGTACGTCAGATGGAAGAACCCGGGACGGTCTAGGGCGAAAAGACCTCTGAGAGCACTCTTGTAGTCTTGGATTCAGGCACAGCCATAGTCTCTGTCGGAAAGAAAGGGGTTCTGGCCAGAGGCCAACACCATGGAGGTGTGGGTAACAGAGCTAAATGGGGCTCAGGGGAGCTGAACTGACGCAACTAGTTCAGCTGGTGTGGGCCACAATTGCCACACATTTTGCCATCATTCCCAACTAGAAGAGAGGCTCTCTAGCGAAGCCAGAAAACCACAGAACAAGGAATAGAATCACGCGGTTGTAACTCTCATCAAATCCCCAAATCTAGGGTGCAGTGCATCCGAGAGGTCCGTTCAGGAGATTTTTTATCCTGAAAAAGACTTAGAACCCTTTAGGACCCGTCAGGCCCTCTCATTGGCCCAGAGGCTTTTTGTAGCGCATACAATTTCAGAAGCTGTTTTAACCTTCTAAGCGCTATTTTTCAGAAGGCTTACTCAAAAGAATGCTGGTCAACTTCTGAAATTCTAACTTTGAATAGTTCAGAGGCCAGTTCAGAAAGGTTTATTAGAATCTCCAATCGCACCCTTAGCCAAGTAAGCCTAGAATTGGTCTATATAGAAAATATTGCTAAATGGGACTTATTTTCGGATATAAGTAGTCTTGCCTTGCCTTTGCAATTCCATATAACATGCGTGATAAGCAAACGGATAATTTTTTCCCCTATACATAACCCTGAGAATTTTCATATGCTAACTTCGTCAATAGAAGGCACTAAGCCGAATTAGGAAGATAGGAGGATTGCATGACGTAGATGAGTCACGTGACTAGGTGGTATTCAAAGATGAAAAGAATCAGAGTAAAATTAACGTCGTGAAGGATGAAGAGAGGAAAGCCCTTTTAGAGAGGGGGACTCTTCTTTATATATCTAGTTCTCCAGATCCGCTTTTCCAACCTACTTTAAATATAGTTTATTATTTCAGCCGTTATTACCGTTATCTCCAAGAGAAACGTGCTGTTAACCTTGATAGCGAAAACTATTACGACCTGCACCCGACACAGGCCTCGAGAGGACTGGCGCGGGTTAAGACAGAACGTATGGCAGGACGCCAACAGGTAAGGGGCGTTCCGAAGACGGCTCGTTAAGCTAGCACTCCTAGACGGGGGGTTCAATATCACTGTAAGTCGCTATTATTATAATGCACAGAGGTAAGTCTGGACAGTAGGACACAAATAAACAATTAAATACTAACGTAAGGAACCAGAGTCCCTCACGGTGGTTATAGGCACAACTATAACTATTTATACTAACTAGCCAGAGGTACCTTATACCTTACTTAATAGCCTGTTACTCAGTAAGGAACTGAGCATCCTGCTACTAAGCACTCCTTACTCAGAGGTTTCTCAAATGCTTAATAGGTAAACACTCCTACCAAGACTAAGCAACTGCTAGTTAATCGTAAGGGCTTCGGGTCTTTACACCCCTGGCCCAGTATACAGTACTGTACGTATTATCCTCCTACACTATTCCTTATACAGGGGATTCGTCGGGCCGCTCCGGCCCAAGTGACGGCCTACAGGGTCATCACACAATTCCCCCTCTTTAACGTTCTTTTTCCACAAAAAACCTTAATAAAAACGTTCCTTCTTTCTTAACATAACTATACCTGTTAACCGTATGTAAAAGCGCACTTTAAAAAACAGCACCTCTCGTCGTTATAACCTTACAGACTTTACTTCGACTTTTAGATCGTAAATGTCACCTTATAGTCGTTATTCTTTAAAATTACTTTCCTATCTTATTACAGCACAATCGGACAGTTACTCTAAATGTTTACTAACAAGAGCTTTATCTTCGTGCGACGTGTTTAGTCACAGTAACGCTTTCCTCTAACGGCTCCTTTCCAAGAAGTGCCGTCTCGACGCAAAGCACAACACTGCTACACGGAACTTAAAGTTAAAAACCTAAAAGCTCTATAAAGCCGTTATTTAACTTAAACAGATTAAAACCCAGCACCGTCGTATAGAGGAACAAGCTTTTTCTACGTTTAATCAGGAGGTAGAGATCCTTCGTTTCCAGGAACAGGAGGAGGCCCGTCTGGCTGCTCCTCCCAAGGCTAGTAAGTCCTTCAACTGGGGAGGCTTTCTAATAGGAACACCTGCCGGTTCTTTTTCCGGGAGATCGTTACAGCCGATAACCTTTTCTTAACTTAATTTATAACTTCTTTCCTCTTACAGTTCTGTAAAGTAACGATAATATATTTATTTCTTTTACTAATTTTTCTTTTTAACAGTGCTAATAAAGCTCTAAAAGCTCTAAAGGCCCAGCCTCCTTATTAAGTCTAAAGTCCTCACAACCCTGGTTAAGGTTTTAATAAATATCTTTCCGTACCTACTAAGGAGTTTCTTACTACTTCTTAGGCTTTAAGTCCCACAGTAATCTTACTCTTTAATATAGTAATTTAAATGTCAAATCTTATCTTATTTCTAATTCTTATCGTTAGTTTTAATTAGTCTGGATTTTTTTAATGGAACTCTGTAATCAAGTCTGGGCATTTAAGATTTTTAACTAGCTCTTATAAGTTACTCTTAAGGTTATAATTTAACCACTTAATAAGATACTTAAATGTATTCTTTCCCTTTTATAAATTTACAACTTCCTTAACGTCGTACTTATCCTTATCAGCGTCGATCTCAATCTTCTTTTCTAAAAGAACTCTTTTTAGGGCAGGTTCCAGAAATAAGATGTGAAAAACCTTAATCTACACCTTTATATTAGTGGGTAAGTCTAATTTATAATTAAAGGTGGCGACCTTTTTCTTAATCTAGAATAGTCCGTACCTTTTAAAGTCAAGCTTCTTACTAGGCCGTTTTAAATGCAGGTTTTATAAAAAAAGGTAAACGTAGTCCCCCTCCTAAAGAGTTAATCCCTTAACTCGTTTACCATTATAATAAAGTCCTTTCTTAAACACTAATTACTTAGTTTAGTATTTATTAGTAAACTTCTTTATTTATTCACGTGTGAACTTAAATTTGGCTTATAAATAGTTATATAGCTCTTATATCCAGTCTACGTAAACTGTAACTTAAGGGGTGCTTATAAGTGGGCCTTAACGGAGCTTAAGCTCCTTACCGTAATTAATAAAGAACAGTAACACACTTATTAACTTAACTAACGTTATATTATAAATTATCTGTACTATTAGTAACAGCTTAAGCTAATTATCTTATTTAAAGTTAACATATACTTAAAGATACATTATAAGTATCTAGTTAATTCGCTCTATTTAACTATCTGTCTATAAGTGGAATGCTATTAAAAGCTTACTTTTCACACCTATTCTTTACATTAATCCTTACTAAAACTTTAACACAATTAGCTTATCCCAGTCTGTAATAATATTATCTAACTAAAAGTGTTATAAAACCACCTTTTTCTTAAAGACATAAGTAAGTTACTCTACTATTATATCCTTTAAGGTTAGCAGAAAGTAGGCCTATTTCATTAATCTGTTAACCACTACGAGGATCTGGTTATAAGTAACTCCTGTAACAGGGTCCCTAAACTCTAAGATCCCAGTAACGAAATTAAGTAAGATTAAACTCTATAGCACTTGTAGTACAGGGAGTAGTTTAAGAAGCCTATAAGGCTTATGGCGTTAATTCTGCTTCCAGTAGCAGATGTTACAGTTATTAACCACTTCCTTAACTAGCTTCTTTATCCCTAAGAAGGCGTACACTTATTAAACTTATATAAGAGTCTTAGCTCGGCCTATGTGTCCCCTAAGTTAAGACTTATAGACCTACTAGACGTACTCCTTCCGTTTATTTAAGTTATAAATGTACGGTTTCTCTTAATATTAAAGCCTTACTCTTAGTTTAGGCGTGCCGTCTACACCTTCTAATAGCTATTCCAGCTAGTAACCAGTTTCGTTATAATTTAGATATATTAGGCACTCCTTCCTACAGTTTTACATATACCTTAAGAAGTCTCCTAACAGGCACTTATATTTACAAGTTCCTTCCATTAGCCTTCTTACTTAAAAGTCTTATTATTACTAATAGATATTATACTTTGTTTATAAGTTTATATAAACGTTAATAGTTTATTCCAGCATCTAATTATCTAACACTTATAATGTATGTTTTAATATACCATTCTTTACTTTATTAAATATAGTAACGGGGATTAGGACTAAATTAGTATCTTTATAATCCTGTCTCTAACTAAGAGTATCAGCTTACTTATTATCTTTTCCTTTAACGTAGTGAATCTAGAAGTGGAACAGGGCTATTAACTCTACCCATTATACTTACTGTAAGCTAAACTCCTTTATTAGGAAATATTAAAAGTTATTATAATCTGAAAAGACCTGAACCGGTTCTTCCATACCACTTAAATACGGCGCCTACTCTGTAAAGCACTAAATAATCACCATTAATTCTTTATTATAAATTAGATATTATAAGGCTAGGCTGTAGATTCCTTTTAATAAGAAGGTAACTAGGTAACGTTTCCCATCATCCTAAACTTAACTAAGTTCTCTACTAATTACGAACTTTAAAGAGTCTGTCTTAACTTAAAAGGGCTTTAAGAAATCAGGGAGGGCCAGGACTAATACTGTAATAAAGGTATGTTTAAAGTCCTTAAATACCTTTTACTATCTGTCAGTCCACTTAAATAACTTTCCCTTACCTGTAAGTTTATAAAGTGGTCTTACAATTTTCGTAAAGTACCTAATAAAACAATAATAAAAGTTTATAAAGCCAATAAAGGCTTATAACTCTTTTTAGTTCTTTAAAGTAGGTTAATCCCTAATTACCTCTATCTTCTCCAGTTACATTTTAAGCTTTCTAGGGGTTACCCTAAACCCTAAATAGTTCAGTTCCTAAACGTGGAAGTAGCTCTTCTCCAGGTTTACTATCAGCTTTACCTTCTTAAAAGCTATTAGAACCTATTATATATGTTTTTAATGTTCTTTTAAGGTTTTGGAATAAATTAAAACGTCGTTTAAATACATAAAGATAAACTTATTAAGGAAGGGGTGAAGAACACTATTAATAAGGCCTTAGAAGGTTATAGGGGCGTTTATTAATCCCATTAACATAATATAGTATTAATAATACCTGTTACAAGTCTGAAAGGCCGTTTTGTGCTCGTCCTCCTCCTTTACTCTAACGTGGTTAAATCCCATGGGGAAATCGAGGCTGGAGAACCAATTTACCTTAACAATCCGTTCTCGCATTTCCATAATAAGTAATAATAGGTAACGATTTTTAATTATATCCTCGTTTAACATTTAGTAATTAATAACTATATGTAACTTACCGTCTCCCTTCCGTAAGACGAATAGCACTAGGTATCCTACTGGTAATTAAGACTTTATAATAAACCTATTCTTTAAGTTCTCATTAACGTACTCCCTTAAGGCTTTAACCTGTTAAGGGTTTAAGTGGTAAGGCTGGAAGTTATAAAGCTTCACTCCCAGCTTTAACTTAATTTTATAATCCTATAGTCTATAGTCTAGTAATCACAGTATCTTTTTTCAAAACAGGGTAAACTTCCTATATTTAACAGGTACCTTAGATAAGTTAACTTCTTCACTTATCTGTAGATCGGCTTCTTACTTTTTTCCACCTTCTAAATTGTCATTTAAGCAATACAGTAAACCTTCTAGTCCTTTAACCGTCTTTATAAACCTAACCCAAACCATACTTAATTCTAAGGGTTTAACGTGCTTCTAAGTACTTCGTGTAACTCTAAAGTGGTTTAATGCCCTCTTAGCTTTCTCTAAACGGTAATTATAATTAGGAGACTTACTAAAGGTAAGGTAGCCACTCCTCCAGTCAATCACAAGGTTATACTTTTCCAGCTAAAGTAGACTTAAGATTATATTATAACCTGTAACTAGTGTAACGTTAAAGTCTACTTATTATTTATCCCTGTCCACTTTAATCAGGAGTAGCAAGTAGTAGGTGACTTTACTGTTATTATACTAGTATAAGCCTCCTTCTCCATTTTAAATAGGAATAACCTCTTTATACTCTTCGTTAAGGAGTTTCCTTCAGTTAACTAATAAGGGGTGCACCAGGTTAGAAGCACTCCCGCTATCAATCACTACTTTTACCCTAAACGGCTTCCCTCTTCTGTCTATCATATCGATACTGACAGAATAATACTTATACTCCTTTAACATCTAAGTCATAGCAATCACTTATCCTTAAGGTCTTATCCAGCCTAACCTCTAAGTACCTCTCCTTCTTCTCAGGGTTTTTACCAACTAGCGAACTACTAGTTTCCGGCCCTTCTAAAGGGCCTGCAGCCTTTTCCCAATTCCTTCTAGAAAAACAGGCAGCTCCAGTAGACCTGACAATCAACCTTTCCTAGGTTCCTCACACTAGTATCGTATTACAACCTGCACCCGACACAGGCCTCGAGAGGACTGGCGCAGGTTAAGACAGAACGTATAGCAGGACGCTAACAGGTAAGGGGCGTTCTAAAGACGGCTCGTTAAGCTAGCACTCCTAGACGGGGGGTTCAATGTCACTGTGACTAGGGTGGTTAACGTTAACTGCGGGTGCTGCGGTTATAGAGTACGGAACGGGGGAAGTGGTGCCTTGTTCTTTCTCTTCTTCCACTTACCTCCGTGTGCGTTATTTCTCCTAAACTTCTTCCCAGAACTTAGGTAGCAGTAACCTGGCTTATTCTTCCACAAAGTAGTCTTCCTTAACAAGTCGATATTTAAGCTAATTAGTGAAACAAACTCTATTATAAAGTTTTAACCCGATTTCCACCACTTTATCCTTAGACGTTACAGTAAGGCTTTTAACTCACAGGTCCTCTATTTTATCTACCACCTCTTAATGTTTCTCTTTTAGCTCCTAAACCCTCCGTTAGTATACTTACTTTATACCTTCTTAGGGGACCTTTAAAATACCAGTCTAAGGCACACTAACTTTAATACAGGGCAGCTATCTAAGCTGTCCTTCTTCTAAGGAGGTAAAGGTATTAATCTACTTAGTATACTTAAAGTGTTTAAGAGTCTCGGGGGGTACTGTGGAGAAGAACTTCCGTTTCTCCAGTTCGATTTTCTCAGCTTATTCTCTTTCACCTTCTAAGGCTTACTTCTCTGCTTATATAACCTGGAAGGCTAGTTCTTTAACTCCCTTAACCATTTTAGTAAGGTTTAAGTTAGGGTCCTTCCTGGACTTCCTTAATTCCTAGGCTTACAGGGTAAGGTTTTTAAGGCTTGTAACAGCTAGCTAAAATATCTTTTCCTGGAGTTAATCTTCCACAACCTACACCTCTAGTAGTTCTAAGTTTCCACTTTAGAGTCGGTCTTCTACGACCTGCACCTCCGTAGCTGACTCTTCTAAGACACCCTTAAGGATTAGATACACCACATCCTAAGGTTCTTCCTCTTCTTCCTTATCTCCCAAGTTACACTCGTCTATCTAAGTACAATCTTCTTCATTACTTACTATCCTGACGTAAACATCTCCTAAGTTAAACCTAACATGCTTCCCTCCTTCTAGAACGGGTTTTTAACCAACTTATTTTAATAACAGGCACTACTACGCTATATAGCCTTTCTTATCGCAATTAAAGCACTAGACTTAAGATAGGTCTTTAAACTGCTTCTACTATTACTATCGTTAAGGCTTATTACAGTTAGGTTAGTTCTAACAGTTTACCATACTAATGTCTATTAGCCCGGGGTAGTAACTTGTCACAGTTAACTAGTTTCCCTTCTTTAGTTTACTTAACTGGTAAGGGGTCTGTTCTTTCCAGAAGTTCTTTTAATAATAGTAATTATAATACCAGTTATTAACCTTAATAACTATCTTAATTAGTTCTTAAAGGCAGTTTAGCTAATCCTCTTAATAAAGGTCTCTAATAACGTGCTCCTTTAGGCTACTTTAAAACAGTATTACTAGGGTTTCTTAGCTAAGCTTAGTTTTTACTACTTTTAACTTAAAGCGTGTGGAGAACTTAAAGACTAAGGACGTTTGCCTTAAAGCTATAAGGCGTTATTTAGCCTGCCTGGGGGTGTCTAATTCTCTAAACTTAATCTGGAGTTAGTTAATAAAAACGTTAAAGTCGTTAAAAAGAGCCTAAATCTCAGGGGCTTCCTTTCGTGCTCTATTTATAAAAAGGTTATTAATTATCTTTACATAAGGTTTATACTAGCAAGCGGCTACTCTATCTAGTAAGGCTTTAACAAACCTAACCTTTCCTTCTTCTTTAAAGAACTGCTTATTGTAATAAGTGATATAACTTTAAAGCTAAACTATCTAGGACTCTAGCTATATAAAGTCTCCCTTAAAACGTGACGGTAAAGGGAGCTTTATTTATTTCTTTTATAAGCCCTTAAAGTCGTTATTCTCTAGCTTAACAATATCAAATCAGGTTTAGAGTTTTTTAATAAAACCAATACAGCTCTTAATGTCTCCAGGGAAGGCCTCGTTAAGTTCCTTAACCAGTCCCTACTAATTAAGGTTCAAATCTTCAAGGCATACAGCTAACTTATTAATAGTGGGGAGCTAAGGCTAGGCTTACGCCTCCTCGATCTCCTTACCTTTTCCAGAGGTCAACATGTTAATAGGAGAGGGGTGGTGTCTAGGAGTTTAACAAACAGCATTCAGAACTTTAACGCTAATATCGTATTACAACCTACACCCAACATAAGCCTTAAGAGGACTAGCGTAGGTTAAGACAGAACGTATAACAGGACGCTAATAGGTAAAGGGCGTTCCGAAGACGGCTTGTTAAGTTAATACTCTTAGACAGGGGGTTTAATATTACTGTAAGTCGCTGTCACTATAATGCATAGAGGTGAGTCTAGACAGTAAGACATAAATGAATAATTAAATATTAGTGTGAGGAACCAGAGTCCCTTATAGTGGTTATAGGCATAACTATAACTATTTATACTAACTAGCCAGAGGTACCTTATACCTTGCTTAGTGGCTTGTTACTCAGTAAGGAACTGAGCATCCTGCTACTAAGCACTCCTTACTCAGAGGTTTCTTAAATGCTTAGTAAGTGAGCACTCCTACCAAGACTGAGCAACTGCTGGTTAGTCGTAGGGGCTTCGGGTCTTTGCACCCCTGGCCCAGTGCGCAGTACTGTGCGTACTGTCCTCCTGCACTGTTCCTTGTGCGGGGGATTCGTCGGGCCGCTCCGGCCCAAGTGACGGCCTGCAGGGTCGTCACAAAAACCTTATTATTGTTAGAAAGAAGGGGGTTCTGGCTAAAGGCCAGAACTGTCAGAAGAGCCTGGAAACCACCAGAACCATAGATTTGTAACCATTGCTACAGACAGCCGCGTGGCTTTGCCACGCAGCTTGCCACCATTTACAACTATGAGGAAAGCTCTCTGGCAGAGCCAGAGAACCAAGAACGAGCAATACAATCACGCAGTTGCAACCCCTACAATTCCACAGAATCCAGAGTGCCGCGCTTCTAACAATTAAGAGTCTCAGTACCTCTATTGACTTGCCGTTTTCAGAATTTGCTACCCGGCGTAAGCGCTAAAACCTTATGAGTTCGAGTCTAAGTGCGGGCACAAATGGAGCTTGGCTGCCTCCAGGATATAGAATTCTCCAGCCCTAAACCCTGAATAGCTCTAGAGCCGAGGGGGTGTGTTAGATATGACAGCAATTACTATCTGTCAGAGTAATGGACGTTCCGTGCTTTTTAGTGCAGTGGTAATGCGCGACAATTATAAATCGAAAGATAAGAAAGTTTATATTTAAGCTTATATTAAATAGAGTTATGTATAGGTTTTACACTCTATTTATTAGCCCGAACACCCTCGGCTTATTCAAACCTTATTAGGGCCTAGGTTCGGCTATATTAAACCTTAAATTAAAATTTGCACAACTTTTAACCCTCTGGACTTCCAGTCTAGAAATTCCAGAAATGGAATAATATTTTAAGTACGCAGTTGCGGCTGCAGGGTACGCAGTTATATTACTTTAGGATACGCAGTATAGTTATAGCCAATTGCTTATTAATGCTTTATAAGCTGTAGCTCAGTTTATGTTATATTGACTGCTATAAGGTATGCTTAGTTTATAGGCTTATTCAGCCTTGTTTATAATTATAGCTTATATATCCTGTTTACCAGAGCTCTTGATATGAAAGGGGAGGTGTTAGAAGCGCGGCACTCTGGATTCTGTAGAATTGTAGGGGTTGCAAATGCGTGATTCTGTTGCTTTTTCGGCTCTCTGGCTCAGCCAGAGAACCTTCCTTATAACTGTGAATAGTCGCAAGCCGTGTGGCAAAGCCGCACGGCTACAATTGCGCGTCTGTGGCAATGGTTACAAATCTATTGTTCTGATGGTTTCCAGACTCTTCTTTCTGACGGTTCTGGCCTCTGGCCAGAACCCCCTTCTTTCTGACAGGAGGTGGAATTCGTTCGTGCTAGATATAGCTGCCGCCATTTATTAGTCTGTATGATTACCGTTGCTTCTTGATAAGTTGAAATGAATATAGCTTTAAATGTGCTTAAAGAACTTAGGTGGGTTTATAAGTTAAATAGAATTTTGCTGTATGCGATATTTTGACCCCAGTAAGGCGCAGCAGGCTTGGCGCTTAACGCTGGCTTGCCATTTAAGGTGCAGCCGCTAGCAGAGCCCTTACACAATGTCTCATGTAGGACACATGAAACGATAGGCAAACGATGCAGATTTAGCAGATGCGCTCACAGCAGTTGTGAAAGCACTAACTACGCATTAACTCTTCTGAGCTTCAGGGCACTGGTAGCTATAATTCAACGGCCTTGTCTCTTACAGTGTAGACTGTTAAGTATACAGAAGATTGGAGAAACTTGGCAGCAGGCTACAGCAGACAAATCGAAATCACAGTGAGAGTGGTTGGTTACTTGCCTAGGCGTCGACTTACAACTAAGATCTGGTGCCAGGGAGGGGGCAAGGCTCCGGCGCTGGAGGGCAGGTGCACTGTTAGCGCGGGGCCGTGTAGGCGCCCGGCCTGGGGACTATTCGTGAGTGGTAGTATGAGATTTCTTTTGTTAGTAGATCTAGTGGTTCTCAAAATACGGCCTGGTGCATGAAAAGAGAGATTAGCTTTAGCGTTGTAATGAATTTTTGATGCTAGGATTGTCGGTCAGGCGCGAATTGGAGAAGTTGTGAAAGCTTGAGATAGCAGAAACAAGATCTGGCCTTGGGGCGAGAACTGAGTCGCTTACGCTAGGCGGTAAATTTCTGCCGGTAGAAAAGGTACATAGCGCACGGTAACGGGGACTAAATAATGGGCTCGTGGCCGAGAACTGGGTCGCTGACGGTTAATTTCTGCCGGCAGAAAAGGTACGTAGCTTACGGTAGCGGGGACGAAATATGGGCTTGTGGCTGAGAACTGGGTCTTATATTCTTCTGGTAGAAACGGTGTAGGATATGGAGGAACGAGAGTTAGACGCTGTAAAATTTTCTGCCGGCAGAATAAGTGGGAGAACTATCCGTACCTAAGTATTAATAAGGTTAGGAATTCAATCTTATAAAGATGGAAACTTTATCATAAACTTAATTATTCATATCACTAAATTCTCTAACATCTCCTTAGCAGGAATTAAAATTTAAAGACAGGTTATATATCTCTAATAGTATTATAGAGAATAACTTATTAACTAGATAAAAGCATAAATAGGTAATATTACTATTATTATTAGTGACTCTATCTATACTATATCCTTCTATAGTATAATATAGTGATGTTACAGATTTAAACTAATGTAATTATATCCTTTTAGTTTGTTTTAAGTTTTCAATAAATATAGGTATGCTTAGCTTTAACAATGAGGCTTCTAAGCCAAGTCATACACACACCTAGTACGCGTGTATGTCGTAATTGGAACTGTTACCTGGGAGCTATCCTTACAGATTACACGTCGTCTGCTTTCTATCGATAGGAAAGTTTAGCCGGGGGGACTGAAAAGCGGCCTCTGAGGCTGTGCGGCGGCGGTGTACGGGATCATCCCAGCTCAGGGAAGAATTAGGGAGAGCTCAGGACAAATCAGCCACAGCTCACCCCAGCTCACCCCGGCTCAGGATTGCGAACGAAAAGGAAATTTCGTCTGCCCAGATTCGTCTCAGATAACCAGGTTGTTATAGTGTGTGTGGCTGGCTTAATTATAATATATGCCCTCCCAAAACAACACCACCAGAACAACCCAAGCAGGAAACCAAACCCCAGCCAGAATCACCAGAAGCGAGATCCCCCACCGGGTTCATCTGAACGAAGTCTACTCACCATGCAATCGTTGCGGCGCCTGTGTGTGCGTGGAGTACGCTATCTACTACGAGTGCGGCCACTTCCATATGTTCTGGTATGTGTGGTGCCAAAGGGTTCGGCCGCCCGCGTTCTGCTTTCTGTCTTCGAAGGAGGTGGTTGTCACTATGGCAGATTTTGTTGTCACGGATACGAGTCGGAATTGTGGCAGTCAGCCTGAGTGAGGTGAGTTGATTGTCTGGTCCTGACTTAGGGGTGCCTGGGGCGTCGCTGTCATGGTGGGAGGGCAATAGTTTTTGAGCTTGGACGGAGGGGAAACTGGGATTGGTGGCGGCGCGGAGGGGGGGGCTTTTGGTGCTGAGGTTTCGGCAAGGGGTGGAGGGAGTGAAGGCTCGGGCCGGTTCGGGACTTGACAGGGAAGATGAAGTTGTTTGGTGCCAAAAGTACTTGTAACTCTCCAAGTTTGGACATGTGATACACGGAGCTGCCTTGTTCTCACTCAGGGGCTGCGTCCATCACAGTGCGGGACCAACATCGAATACAGTAACATATCAAAACGGGACAGAATGCGTCTCTTGCAACTCCCCTCCTCTAGACACCGCAACTACAACCAACTCCCCACCCCCCCTCAATTCTGCCCCCCTAATGCCAAATCCCATGCTCCCCGCCCACTTTGACCGTACTCGCCGTCAACATATCCACATACGTGGGACTAGCCGTCACAATCTGCACCCTCTCGCCGCCCTCCGCCGCCTCATCCACCCCCTCAAAGACCCTAAACGTCCCCTCCCCAAACTCCCCATCCA
>Ga0247758_1001220_pt1 | contig 20060 bp, 25 predicted proteins | sample UWRJL156409C4_FD_180950 | JGI IMG/M metagenome (GOLD analysis project Ga0247758, IMG submission 180950) | Plant litter microbial communities from Arlington Agricultural Research Station in Wisconsin, United States - UWRJ-L156-409C-4 | ecosystem: Environmental > Terrestrial > Plant litter >...
TGATATGAAGGGTAATGTTATAATGAATGGTAGGGGGTTGTACGGACTACATCTCGGCGTTTACACTTTGTTGAGATTACTGAGCTACTTGAATGCCCTGTTACTCTGCACACATTGTCGATTGTGTTTATTGATCTTCACATCCGCCTGGGCTTCTTGAAGAAAATGTGACGATAAGACCATGGGGCTGCCTTGATAGTTTTCCGTACTGGCGGCAGGGGGACATTCTTTGTCCGAGCCTTCTTACACTGTTCGGATGGTAAAATGAGTTTGGACATGTGACAGAGGGTGGATTTTATTTCAAGAAGTCTTGGGAGATGCTTTGTTGGAGATCATACGGTAGGATCGGGGGTAGACTACCTAGTGACTTGCATTTCAGGCTGGGCTGACTGTTAGTTTTCCCCTAATGCGTCTTCCGCCCCAACCTAGCAAAGACCCATACACCAGGCAACCCGCAGTCCAGTGTGACTGTACGTTTGCCGATCGGTCACATGGGTAATAACCTCCCCTTGCTGCCGGAACACCATGGCTGTAGCTCCAAAGCCTTGAAGCCAGCTGGTATGAACAGTTTTCCTGTGAACAGGGAGCGGCCGTTGCTTGTGTTCGGGGCATTTTGCGCGAACTGTCGGGTTACAGCCAACTAGACGCTGACTTTCTCATCTTTCCCCTTGAGTTTGACGAATACGAGCGAAAGCGTCTTGACTTTGTCTTTCTGATACGATATGCATGAACAGGATTGGTCGCATTCAAGCATCTAAGTCCCCATGACGGGCAAACTTACGTATAAGACGCTGCCGCGCCGTCTTCACCCCTCCATATAAAAGCAAATCTCAAGAGCTGGCCGCTTCAAAATGCGTTGTAGAATTATCGGGAGTGATATAAGGCTTTCTTCTACATTTTGCCTTACACTGCCATTTTCCATTCATAAAAAAACTTATTTCTTGCGGCCAACTTCAGCTCCCCGCTTCCTAGCTTCCACACTGATTTCCTCTTATTCCTGGCAATTCAGAAACTGCGAAAGACTGACGCCCAAAGACGCACAAAGTACGTCTCCCATGGTTCTTCTCATGCATGGTCGTGCTGGCAGTGCTTTGTATCAGACAGGGGGATTCTGAGGGCTGAGGAGCATTGTGTCTCGCATGAAGGTTGGGTGGTTTGGAAGTGGCTTGAAAAAGGTTACAATTTAATTATGCAAAGTACCTACAGCAAATTCTGTGCTGGTAGCTGCAGAGATCAATATCAGTTTCATTCTGAATCTGATCACTTCTCTCAAACTAACGTCGCTCATTCCACTTGCTCTGCGCCTTAGGGCTGGCCTACCGACATCGTCCATCATCACCATCTCATCAAGGGCGTATGGCTCAGTTGGTAGAGCGTTCGCTTAGCATATCTTGAATATGCGAAAGGTCCTGGGTTCAATTCCCAGCTCGTCCAAGAAACAGTAGTTGCGATTTGATATTTATGATCATGAGGATCATTGGCGAGTCTTTTCCTTTTTGCACCTTCAAGTATACTCGCGACAACGTGACGGGTGTTCTCTGGTACAAGCATGCATGGAAGATATGTGAGGTGTGTGAAGGTGGGGTTGGTTATCTAGGAGCGGTCGACAGGCTTTCAGACATGACAGAAAAAGAAACGGTTGGGGTGTGCCCCTCAGAGATGGACACGCCGGGCCTGCACTAGTCACAAAGCTTGGGCCAAAGGGCGAGCATACCGCACCCAAGCCCACATGATGTCCAATGGCGTTGAGGGTGCTGCCCCGCTAATTGGGGTGGTAACCAATAGTCTAGAGATGTCATCACCCACTTTGAGTTTTGGCTGACTTGCTTCAGCAGAAAGCTCACCTAGGCTGCATACCTACCTCTGCGTTGGATGGATGTAGGGTCCCGCCGCCGTGGTATGACAGGTCCATTTACCAGGCCGACACATGTCCGATGCCGCCCCCTGACACTGTTCCCTGTCCTGCGGTAGCACTGCGGTGAACAGAGCCTCATTGTCATTGGGCTGCATTGCATATCTCCTGCAGCTCGCGCGCCGAACCGCTCCCCCACCCAAGATTTCGACGGACCGGGACTCGACCTTCTTGACCGTTGGAATGAGCACTTGCACTGAACTTGCCACTGTTTCGCCCTGCCATATGGAACAATCTGACCAGTGGAAGTATTGCTTACGTTGTCTTCTCGGGCCAGAGGTTGCAGAAGAAATGATCACGCGGAATTTCAGGGCGGTGCTCGTCTTGCGTATAAATCACTGCGAGACCCCTCACCCTCTAGGTATCTAGGCATTCGAATTCCTACATCTGCATCTTTTGTCCGCAGCAGTAAATCCTCAACCCCTCCCGACTCTGCCGAGCCCTGCCTTCACCAATCGGATACTTGGCTGCTTCTTTTTTACCATCCATCCGGCACCCCTCGGTAACATCCATACCACATTCGGTAACGATGGATCCGAGAGATACAACTCCAGAATCCAACATCGCGGACGGATGGAATGTCCCAGCTGTTGCCGGTGTTGTCATCGGGCTCCTCGGCGTGGCGCTCGCCGTTCCCGGCGCAATCTTGGCAGTCGAGAAGCTCCGGAGAGCTGGCGCCTAGGACAATCTACGGTGCCTAATCCCTAGAATGATCAGTTGTTGGCATCTAGTTTTAATGACTCTTTGTTGCAGAGAAGACGACCCTGAGAGGCGATGAGGACCAAGTATGGGGTCTGGTTTTGGGGGGGAGGGTTAGGTTTCAGGGGAGTGTACGTCATTAGTGTTAGTGGTCGTATACTCGGATGTATTTCGCACCTGGCAGTCTTTTTATCGCGGGAGTTGCTGCAGAATTTAGGTTGCGAGATTTGGTAGAAGGCAGAGGCGCAAGCCCACCTTATTGACAGTTTGAACTTTAAATCTGCATTGTACCAAGCTTATGTGTGAGACGAAGAAAAGTGGCAGTTTCATGTGCCTTCATAAGGAGTGAGCAAGGTTTTCAAGAACTGCCAGCTCTGCGGGAGCCTGAGGTCCTCATGGGATTGAGCCTGGCGTTTCCTGAGATTATTCTCATCAAGTATCATCGGGTTCATCGCATCTTGGGCAGGGAAAGAGGGGTAGCTACCTCTAGCGCTGACGAGGATACGTTGTTCTCGGATTTGCTGGCGTGACTTGTTCGTGAGCGCGGAGGGCATAGGTATTCAACTCCAAAGGCGGCAAGTAGGTAGACTGCGAATCGCCAAACTACCTAGATTGAGGGTTGCAAATTACTGTTATCATACCCGCGCATCACATGGAAGGGGGTACGGTTTGAGAAGATAAAGGCAACTTGAACCCAAGACATTCCTCTTGAAGGACTGGGTCTGGATTTGACTAAGGAAGATCGGATAAAAATCTTATATTGATGAAGCAAAAAAGGAAAAGAAAAAAGATTTGGAATTGGATTCCCAATTCCGTTGAACGCCCGAGGCGAGACTCGAACTCGCAACATTCAGATTGTATTTGATTTAAAAGTCTGACGCACTAGCCATTGTGCTACCCGGGCTTCTGGTTGTTGATATGATTTGTGGTAAAAGCGGTGATACTTGGTGTGGAGTTGTGGATTGTGCTGTAAATTTCCAGCTCCTTCCTTCCGCGTTCGGTTTCAGCCAACGGAAACTATGTCGCTCCATTCAAGTTCTTCCTTTGAGGATATCTTGGCACACTGAGAACGGTGCACGCAATTGAGATCCAAGGACCATTTCCCCTTGGTCACCTGGGCATTCTTTGCGCAGGCAACCGCACAGCGCGACCCTGCATCACTCAAATGCAGACAACCACTGGCACCAAACATGCAGCATAAATCGTCCCGAATCCCAAACCCACGACTACTCTCCTCAACCACCCTCTCTTTCTAAGACGCCTGCACACCCCCTCCCCTTTCCCACCAAAAATCCTGCAGAATCACTCACCAGTATCACTTCCCCCTAATAATCTTTGGCCAAAATGTCCACCCCCCTCGCCCAAACCCCACACCAAACCCCCCACTCCCACTCCGACCCGCCCCTACCCACACTCCCCGCCCAGCGACCACGACTTATAAGCACAAGCACAGCAGGACAGTTGGAATGGTTGGACTTGGTGTAAAAGGTCCTCACTTGTGCTCCTCCCACCAGACTATGAGGGTTCCCTTTCGGAGGCAACGGGCCTGAATCTCCTTCCCGATTATTGTTGTCGATCGGGACGCAGGGCTATAGTTCGTGATCCCGAGCGAGCAGCAACCGCAGTTCGGCCTCTCAAACCTATATCAGTAGGGTGAATTCCTTGACCATAGTGTCGAATCAATACAACCGCAACTGGTGTGCAGGCAGAAAATGATCCCGCTGGCTCAGATGAACGGCATGCAAGGAGGGAAAAGCGGAAGAGATATCTCACTGATGCGGTATTATCTCTTGCGAGGAGGGTAACACTACAACGGGCGGACCGGGCAGCTGGACTATGGGTTTTTCTACAAATAGCTATGCACTTGAGATATCTGCGCGTTTGTAGAGGGCAAACTCGTATTGTACTGAATCGACCGCGCGGCGATTCTGCTCCGCATGGGGCCAACCCAAGCATAGGTGCCTACAGAATGCCTTGGCCTATGACCCCAGCAATCAACGGGTTTGCGGCATCTTTGGGGTGCCCCGCTCGGACCGCCCCCAACCCTGGGCGCTGGCCCCCAACAGGCAGGCAGACATCAAGCCACTTTTCTTCGGGAAGGCTAATTAGATTCCTAGCCATCGACGCATCCTTTGCTCTAAATCTGTTATCTAGCATCCTCCTAGCTCGAAGCCCACCCCGAGACTGTCTCTAAGAGATGAGGCTGTTGGCTACGAAAACAATCTCGCTCCACGAGTTCCATGACGGCGACATCCCGCCCTATGCCATTCTGTCGCATCGGTGGGGCCAAGAGGAGGTCACCTTTAATGATGTGGTCAACGGGCTCGCGCCGTCGCGCCGCGGGTTTGAGAAGGTGCGGGGATTCTGCGAGCAGGCCGCCACGGATGGATTTGAGTTCTGCGTACGGGATGACACCACATTGAGTTAATTCGCTGCATCGAACAATCCGCTGACCAGTCTGTCGTCACAAGTGGGCCGATACGTGCTGTATCGACAAGTCTAGCTCGGCCGAGCTCTCGGAAGCCATCAACTCCATGTTCGACTGGTACCAGAACGCCGACGTCTGCTTGGTCTATCTCCAGGACGTCGACAGCTCTCTCGATCCGGCCGCGCCCGCCATTACACCGGGCTCGCTGCGGGCCTCAGACTGGTTCACGCGCGGATGGACCCTCCAGGAGCTTGTGGCTCCGCTCGTCGTCTCCTTCCACGGCGGGGACTGGCGCAGCATCGGGTCCCGGGCGCAGCTGGGACCAATCCTGTCCGAGGTGACGGGCATCGATGCCGATTTTTTCGAGACGAGCTATCTCTCAAGGTACAGCGTCGCCCAGAAGATGTCGTGGGCTGCGGCCCGAAAGACCACACGGATCGAAGACCAGGCCTACTGCCTGATGGGCTTGTTCGACATCAAGATGCCGCTGCTGTACGGTGAGGGGAGCAAGGCCTTCCAGCGGCTCCAGGAGGAGATTCTCAGGCGATCTATTGACTACTCCATTTTCGTTACGCCCCTTCATGGAGATTACAACAGTGATTCTGTCTTGTCCCGCAGCCCAGCAGCCTTTTCCCGCGCCAACAACGTCACACAAGTAGACTTCGATACCCAAAAAAGCCTGCTCGCTGAGTCGACCGTCGTGGACCATGGCGCCTCCATCACTAGCAGAGGCATCGTCGTGACCCTAGCTTTTCTCGAGAATCTGTCAACCATGCCGGGGAAGCCGTCAGCTCTCGACTCGCTACACCTTGCATTCGAAAGCGACCGAGATCGCCAGAGAGATTACGCAGAGAGTCGGGGACTGCAGGTGGCGCTCTTGAACTGTTATATTGGGCCCGGCAACATGGCGGCTATGGTGCTCTTCGAATATTATGGACTCTACTACAAGCACTACGTCGTCATAGTCGACAAGTCCATGATCAATAATGCTCAGCCAAGAACTATTGTACTCAGCACTAACCAGCCCGAAAGAAAATTCAACTCACCTTATCCTAGAGGGTTTCGGTGGACAAGCTACCCGGTCCGAGTTCAGTTTCCAGACCCGGTGGTATCTGGTTTCGCTCTTCATAAATCCGTGTTGAACACCTGGGAAACTCAGTCGTTGTCGACAACCGAAGTAACGCTGGTATCAACCGCGCAAACCTTTCAAACTTCTCATCGGCAGTGTCTATGTTTTGGACTGGAGAGACCGGAATTGGCTTCTCCTCACAATCTTCATGAGGAGGGGTCGGGCTTCGCTCTCGTGCTGGTACCTAATCTTCACTTGCTCTTAGCTGCTCTAATACCTCTCCCCTCGGATAACTTCAATGTCGAGTCTTTTCGCGAACCTATCGGGGAATACATCAAAACGACACAACCGCGTGGAGATGGCAACGTTTTGATCGAGGCTCTGGTGCGGAGAGGTCCCGGATGCTGGACTGTGAGCATATCTATAAGAGAGCTGCCGTATGTCGACAACATGCTCATTGAGGGATCAAAGTGCTGCCCCAGTGAGTCCGCCGCGCGGGGGTCAATGGTGGCTGTATCATTAGGCACAGCGGGCCGATGTTAGCCTGGGTCATGGGGAGGGATGGTGGGCTTCACCTGGGATGCCCCCACTTGGGCTTTGCCTCCGCCTCCCAATCAGATGGCTAGGTTCTGGTGTCAGCTCGTCTACTTGCCTACATATGTCCCTACCAATCAATCTCATATGCCACAGTGTCCAGTCGATCACACTGATTAGCACACGTGATTTTGCGCTTGATTCATTTGACACGTCGAGGGCTCCTTATCACCACCCCATGGGAGGCAGTGCAGGGAGATAAATTTGCCATTTCGTTGATTATCACTCTGCTTATCACGTTCTGCAGCCAAGTTAGGAGGGCTGCTACTTCTATATTTGAGTCGGTCGGGCCGTTGCTGGGAAATAGTTGCCATCGCAATTATGGCATGTGTGTAGTTATATTCCTTATGATTGCGATTGGTTTTACGGAAACTATTAATCCTCACGATGTGACAAGTTCTAGCCATGGGTATTCGTGGGTACCTATAAAATACCCACCTACCCATGGGCAATTCATGGGTACCCACAATTACCCTTCCAACGATTTGACCCTCCTGGTGTCTACCACAGCTTCTTCCACCTCAATTTCATGTCACGATCAGGGGGTACGCCCACGCTTCCAGTCCTCGTTGCATCGTTCCTTGCGACCCTATCAGAGGGCAGGCCATCTAGAATCGTCCACTCGACAAACTCGACGTCGAACTTGGCAACTAGCATGGCGAGGGTGATGGCGATCTCTTGTTTCGCGAAGAACCGGCCCGGACACATGGAAACGCCGCCACCATAAGGGAAGAAGCTGTTGGGGCCCCAGGCCATCACAAACTGCGGCGCTGCCGCCGCTTCGGTATGCTTGATGTGCCAACACAAAAGGGCACTGCATGCGAAGTCAAACACAATAAAAAAAAGTGACAAGGAAGGCGCGTACTTACCCTGCTATCCCCATCACTGCCACAATCCCCGCGCTGGTTTCGGGGCTGAAATTGCTCTCCCTCATCCACTCGGCTAGCTTCCTCGTAAAGTGGGAGCCGAAATTGGGTTCCCAGTCCGAATCGGCCTCCGGGCCGGCAGGGTCGAAGCCCGCCCACGCCGCCTCCAGATACCGCGCACAAGCCGCACGATAACGGTCCCGCTTCTCCCACGCATGTCGTTTCATCCACCGCGGCAAGCCCCAGACCAAGCTGAGCGAAACCTCGTCAAAAGTCCCAGAGAAGCTAGCAGAAACCCGGGTTGAGCTCGAGGATGCGCGGTCCGACCAGTGAAATGATGGCGCACTCTACTATGTGCATGGGCCTTGATGATGCTTGTCAAGTTTGGATACTTCGTATATGAATGGATCAAGAGGCGGTAAAGTTTGACAAATTGGAGGATGAGGACCCGGAGAACCTAGGTCGAGACCTCTTCGCGGCACACTACCAGCAGCCCGAGTTCAGGAAGTGGCTTGCAGAGGTCTTTAGGATTTCTGAGGATTGTGCGAAGGAGTATGTTGAGAGAGTCGCCATAACTGAATTGAGGACATGTGAACGAGGAAACTCGCGCCCTGACTTAACTACATAGAGTTATAGTACTGAAGAGCTTATGTCTGCCTTTAACCAACTGCGTCGACCCCAGTGTCCAATAGGCTCGAACGGAACAGCTACGGAACACCGGGTCTCTGTGTCCTTCTTGATTGGTTTTCGTAGGGGCTGAGGCCTTATGAGGTCTCTCGACAAAGAGTCGCGGTTTCTTGGCATGACATTGCGATTGGAGAGCCGCGAAAGCTATCGGCGGGGTCAACGTCGCATTCGCAGACACCTGTCAAATTACGTAATCGCGCCTTGGCGCCACGGAACCGCAGCGCGGCCGAGCACCAGAGCTTCGCTTGGCTGAGAGGACGGCTCCCGGAATACAACAAGACTTGATGGCGGCAATTACTGTGTTCTTGGTTGACTGCGTTGAATTCTACAACACCCCCGACGGCTGGGGGCCGCGCAATCTGAGGAAAGATTGCACGCGTTTTCTCAGCCCCGATTCGGATGGCGATTGGAGGAGTCTTGACACGCGTTTCTCGATGCCCGATGGGCTGAACCACAGACAACACTTGCACAAAAACGCGGGCTTTACGGATATAATCTAGGTCACGGCGCCTGACGGGCCTATTGCCGAGCTTCCGCGGCCACACCAATGTACTTGGAGTGACCTGAGCCGCCCGCCCTAGGATGAAGCGCGTTCGGTGATGGTTGGGTCGAGGGAAGCGGCTTACAGCAGCAACAGGGACAGCAGAGGGCGCCAGGGTTGAACCATCAACACAAACAAGTGATGCCATCAACGCCCATCAGGACACTTCTTTCCGATACAAACCCCTGCCGACAAAGTCCGCGATCCGGATCCTGCACTTGCAGCGACGAGCTGGGGACTGGAACGCGCCATGGGCATCGCTGCCCCTGCGCGGGTCGTTGATTGAGACCACCATCGACAGCGGCTTTCAGTATTTTGCGCTTTCGTACACATGGGGTGATCCCGAACCGTGCGAAAGCATTGAGATCGATGGAAAAACACTAGGCATTACAGTCAGTTGCGCCAGTGCGCTGCGTCGCATGTTGCGCGGGAAGATAGAGAGGTACATCTGGGTCGACTCGATTTGCATCAACCAAGCCAACACCCCCGACGCGCTGGAAGAACGCGGCAGCCAGGTTGCCATGATGGATCAGATTTATCGCGGCGCCGCCAAGGTGCTGGTTCATCTCGGCCAAGGCGATGCCGCCTCGGATGTCGCGTGCGAGGCGCTAAAAAGCCTGGTGCAGTATTACATGGCCGCGAAGCACGGAATTGGTGGCCCAATGGAGGAGAACCGGCGAAAGTACGAAGAGCTGGCCGATGATGTACTGGGTGAGATTTGTCTTGGTGATTGGCAGGGAAGATTTGGCACTGATGATGTGCGCCACAGCAACGATACCGGAATACCCTTACGGGAAACTCCATGGTGTGTTCCGTTTGCCGTGGTTCAGGCGCACCTGGGTGAGCAACCCGTAAAACCTTTGCTTTGACTTCACGCTAACATTGAAGCTGAAAGGTGGTCCAAGAGGTCGCCCTCGGGAGGAACGTGATGTTTTACTGCGGGGAGAAAATGATGCATCTGAAGACCATCCTTATCGGCGCCGACTTCACGAGGCTGCCGTACTCGAAGCTCGATGCAGTTAACATGCACTGGCGGTCGTATGTTGAATATCACGACTCAATCAACGAGTTCGTTCGAAGGCGCGAAGAGGGCGAGCCACTGTCAAACATCGTTGGCGGTCTGACACTCTCCTACATCCTCATGGCGCCAGCAATGATGCTGGAGGCTACGAGGCCCGAAGACAAAATCTACGGTCTGTACGGAGTGTGCAAACGCCTCGGCTTCGAGCTGCCAGAACCGGACTACAAGAAGTCGCTGGCCACCGTATACACGGAAGCAGCACAGGCGATACTCCGCTACGACTCGGATCTCGGGATGCTCGCGTTCGTCTGCGAGTCCCCTGGCTGGGAGCTGGGAATTCCGTCCTGGGTGCCCAACTTTTCTGGGTCAGCGCGTCAGTGGACCCCGACGAACCCGCCGCACATGACAACTGCCTTCCGAACAAAATCACTCGTCTCCGGGTTGAGCATTCGGCAGTTTGAATACGCTCTGGATAACCAAGCGCTGCAAGTCAAGGGACGGCGTTCCAGCGCCATCAGCGCCGCAGGCCTGCCGTGGATGACGGATGCTACAACGACCATCTACGCCGGTGCGCCAATGAGCGACAATGTACAGGTTCTCCAAAGCCTGCTGGCCTCCCTACCCAGCTGGGTTGAGGTCGTGCGGGGACGGAGCGACCTCCCGGATGAGCAAACGGTCATGCAAATCTTAACTTCCGCGCTAATACAAGACGTAAGCCAGCCAGTCTCAGACCAGGACCTTGCGGCCTTTGCGCAGAACCTCGCCACGATGGCGCGTTGGGCGAGGATAGGAGGGCGGTCAGGAGAGACTGCAGACAACGGCTCGCCCAACGCGTCCGATGTAGCCGCCGAGTTGCTCGGTCTCCAGGCTCTCACGGTTACACAGAGCAGGCTGGCCGGCATGCAGTGGAAGACGGTCTTTCGGACAACCGACGGCCACATTGGCGTAGGAACGCATACCGTCCAGAATGGCGATATCATGGCCGTGTTGCATGGATTCTCTATGGTGGCGATACTGCGTCCCTGGGGAGAGTGGTACAGATATGTTGGTCCTGCATACGTAGATGGGATTATGAGCGGCGAGTTTTGGATCGCGACCTCGGAGGCGGACGATGAGTGGTTCACATTAGTATAGGATAACTGGGTGTTTCGCGCTGCCCGCCAATCCAAAAATCGGCGGCTGGTTTAGTCGCAGAAGGAGCCAGACGAGCACTCCGGCGGAACGTCACGTTGAGGGGTTTTTAGTCTTGGGCAATTTCTTATCGCGGTGCCTGCTGGGCAATTTCAGGCTTGGCTTAGGATTTGAAGATTCATTTTTCTGGCATTCTGTTACACATCAATACCTTCGCAATTTGTTCCAAGCGCATGACTATCACCAGGACCACGCTCAGCCCGCTGCTGTTCTCCCTGGACACAGAGTCAGTGGTACCGACAAACACAGCTCTCGACAGTTCGTCCAGCACCGATAGACATTCCCCCGCAAGGTCCTACATTCCCTGATCGCCGATGGCACAGGGCGCAGCCACTTCTCCTCGTACTTCCGAAGATTCAACCACCCGGACCGCGCAGCCGAAGCCAAGTGCCCTTGCGGTGCCGACCTCGAACCACACCACGACCTAGGGTGCCAGTGGGCGGTGAACAGCCGCAGAAGATTACATCTTACGCCTCTTCTTCTTCTGAGCTGGATTCTTCAGTTTCTGAAGATTTAGAATCGTCAGAATTAAACTTTCTAGCCTCCATCTACGCCCTGTGGATGTTGTCAATGTAGGCGAATACGCTATTTAGATCTGGCACAACCTTCCTCCTCTTAAAGGGCTTCAACCTCTTAACCGTTACTTCTAGCTCTTTGATCCTTTGTTATTAGAGGACCAAAGGAAGTCCTTTTAGTCAAAGGCTTTCTCACGCAGAATTAAAGTCCAAGAAGGCCTCTAAGCGCAAAACTAGGTGAAGTAAGCCTAATTTTAGGCTAACCATGCTTGGAGAGGATCCACTTACTTTTTTAGTCTGGGACTACCTTGGTAGTAACCTACTTAATTAAATCGTGCAAGCAACTTAAGTAAGCATAAATTTGGGCTGTAATATACTTCGGTAGTTTCTCTTCCTCATAACGTATTTGACACGAACATACAAATGTTATGTCAGAGATGACAGTATGATAGCATCATTCATCTGGTGTACATGCAATTTGCCTAACCTGAGGTTAGTGATTGCTAGCTTTAGAAATCTCGCAGGGGTGGTAGCTGGCCTGCTATCTGACTTGGCCATCGCTGGTACTGCAGCGAACTTGAAGTGCCAAAAGCCATGCCGCATTCCAGCCAGACCAGCCAACAACCTTGGTCAGCGACAGGCAAAGCGGGCCCTAAATCTCGCAGTTTGCACGTGTACCTTAGGTGGGCTTAGGGGCACAATCCATTGCGTTGTCGTCTAGTTCTATTGGACGCCGGCATCGCCCGTACAGCTCACGCAGCGTGAACCCGGGGTTTTGCATCCGACTTGAATGACAGGTCCATATTGTTTGCCCACCCCTGTCAATCTGCAGGTGGTCGACTAACACCCGGAACATCTGCTCAGCCTCGTGCCGTCCTCTTTCAAAGACGCGTCGGACTCAGCACTAGGTCAGCACTGGGCAAGGTGGGCAGAAAAGGCAGCAGCAAGCTGCATGCATGCAACCTTCTTGGTCGGCATACCCGTCACTGAATGGTCAATGACAACCCCGCCTTGAAGCTGGTGTGGGACCACGTCACGCTTCAACTTTGCAAAATTGATATTTTTGAGGATTGGAAATCAAAAACGAAAACGGGTTTCCGGAGAGGTACGCTGTGCGAAGGAACCCAGAAAGTGGCCCGCGCATATAAGTATCCATCTACACGGAGTCCCCGGCGTCATTGGAATTATGCTTCTCAAGCTCGCATTTCATCAGTCCCCTGCAGTGGGTGTCAACCTCCTACTCCCCGACATCGGGTGCTGTCTCTTTGATAGGTACTTGAACCTCTCGCCCACCTTGCGACTGGTGTTTCAATTACCTGCTCAGATAGCAAGCGTATATGCTATATACCTTATGATGTATGCGAGAGATACCGCAACGCCAGACTCCGCTGGCACCAACAAGTGGGACGTTTCTACTATTGCCGCCGCCATCATTGGAGTCCTATCACTTACAGAGACGAGAGAGCCGCTGCAACCATGCACACCCGACCTCAGTCCCATATAAAACCCACACTACCTGCTTCCCTCCTTATAATTCTGTAAATTGCTTTTCATCCACCAGGATAGGAACATGCTGCCAGCGCGGAAATACCTACTCAGCCGCAACCCTGGCCTTACCGAAACCAAATACCAAACCGGCCCAAATAGGTAGGTTTGCTTCCGTGGCATTGAGTTCAAATTTAAAGTTCAAAGTGCGAACAAGACGGTCGCACTATTGGAAGTATATTTTCATCTTCTATGTACCTAAAAAATGCGTATTTAAACTCCGAATCTATTTCATTCGTCAGATGAAGGGGACAGCGAGGCTGGTGTTACCAAAGAGGACTCGAACTAGTCTTATTCAGCCGCATCACCATGATTGTTCAGAATAGCAGGCCTGGGTGATTACCTACAGGAAAGAACCTACCCGCATACTGGGATGTGTATCTTGTACTGAAGTAGGCCTTCCCTGAATTCAGGGAGGCGTTGACGGCATTTGAAGAGGCACGACATTGTCCACAGTCTTTTCACGCATCGTGAGAGGCCTTACATGTATTGGATTAGGCCGTTAAGGAATGCAGGAAGGCATTTGGAGAATGCGGTACGGCCTGTAATCTCAGAGTCTGGGCCTTGGACGTGGTCATGCTTATGTGTGAGACCATGAGTGTAAATACGATAGAGTCTGTAGTATACCGTGGCATTGTCCAGGAGCGTACCTAAACTACCTAAACACAACAGCTACGACAATCTCACAAACACAACTAATACCGCAGTATAAGCTGCCGTTGCAGCCACCAGCTCCTGATTCGTTGCTCGTGCAGTCAAGGCCAGCAAAGCCGTAAAGACGAGAACAAAAAGTGATGTTGCAATAAGAAGCTACGAATTGGACTTCAGCTCCTCAAGACAGCTCAATGTGATAATAGAGGCGAGTAAGAGGAGACCCCCTACTACGCCCGTCATGATGCGGGCGAGGCGGTCGACTGCCGGGGAAATCTGACTGTCGGGGTGTCTTCTGCTTGCCAGCACCTTGCGGTCGAGCTGAAAAAGAGGCGTTAGTAAATGCAAGGGAAAAAAGGGGCTTGAGTTTCCCGTGGTTGCCATGTTGTAATTACTTATGAGTTAAATCATCTTCCGACTTGGACGTCAGAGCTCGTTCATCTCTGCCAGCCTCATCGAGCATATTTTCGGGGCAGAACCGCTGCAGGAACCGGCGCAAGCTGTCAACAGGAGCCGGGCGAGCCTCGGGTCGGAGGTCTACGAGGTTCAGCGAATCTTGCGAGTCCCAGTACCTTGGCTCCTCCAGCCTCCTTGCTAACATCGGCCCGAAGTTTCTCGCTCTGATGCTGTCTGGGCTTCGATACTTCGTCCTGATGTTGTGCAAGATCTCTAGGTTATGTCTGCCGGGAATTAGTTCACCCTGTCGAAAAAGAACCAAGGATAGTTGCATCAAGACTTGCCGTATTTACTGGGCGCCTCCAGCGAAATCTCAGTGTCGTCACCAGGACCATCATTCCGCGGCCTATCCGCCCCCTCGTGACTCTGTACTTCTCGTCCAGTTGGATGAGAACATGCTGCCAGTGCACGACATTGAGTACGGCAAGGCGCTCAAAGTTCATAAAGGTGTAGTTCTTCTCCCTGTACAAATGATTCGCCATATCCAGAAGCTCGGGGGACCTGTGATTCTCATTGAGCACCTCATCCTTCCGCAAAAAAGGGGATCCGCGGTGGCCCTGGTCGCCCAGATACTCAAGAATCCAAGCTCGCGAGGACTGTCTGTCGCCCTGAGTTGACACCGCATGCCACGAGTTTATGGACTCTATGCTGCTGGTCATGGACGGTGTGCTGTCGGTGGTGGACTCAGTGCTGTGGGTCCCGGTACTATCGGTTCTTTGGAGCCGAACTGGCGGATTCGCTCGGAATCGGTGCCATGGCCGGCGGGGTTTATCTTCCTGTATGAAGATATCTGCGTATTCGTCTGTCATTCTCTGGGCGCTTGAGACGCCTTTGTTCCCCTGGGTGCCGGCATCAGAGGCTGTGGCTTTGGGATTTGTTGGAGGCTGGGTCGTCACTGAACTTATGGATTCCCTTCGTTGTGCTTCGAGATCGCTTGGGGAAGGCTCTTGTCCCCCGTCGATCGCCGTTCTTGAGGGGGCTTGCATCTTTCTTTCTGTGTAGATATGAGGAGGACATCTTGATGGCATACCGTGCGCCCTTCGCTTGGGAACGCGCACTTTTATTACCAGACTCAAAAAGTTGGATTTGGAAATGGGGGTGGCGAAGTACAGAGCAGCTGAATATTGACCCAGTCAAAAGTGCAGGTGGGAGCTGGTAGTGGCAGTGCAAAGACAGACTTGCAGAAAGGAACCTAGCCAGAACGCCAAGCCGATCAGGAGTGTCCGAACCAACGGACCGGGGTAAACCTGTGAACGGTGGAATAAGAGATGGCTAGGCGGTTACATATTGTAGAGAGTGTGTAGAGGATTTATTGTAAGACTGCCCAATCATGTTGAATGCTGAGCACTCGTTTTTTGAGAATGGGTTGAAATGCAGCTGTGCGACAGATAGCTCTGCCTACGTACATTGATGAGGAGTCGCTCTCTCAGTCGTTTGCATCCACTTTATGAAATAACGGAGATCCTTTCCCGAAGCCGATCCTTGGCACACGCTTGAACATTCGCCAAAAGCTCCCTAATCTGTTCAGTGTACATCGCATCGATATAGCTGATAGTCATATCGCTATGCCTCGTCCTAGTGTCCATGAACTTCTTGGTAATCATGTGCCGAACAGCAAGGTCGTCGGTGGGATCGCCCTCATACGGGAAGTATTACTGGGGTGGCAATGTACGACCTAGCAATATCTTCTTCTCGAAAACGTCCATCTTCGTAAAAGTGAGAAAGAAAGACGATGTAGTGAGCCAGTCCGAGTTGCGGACGGCTTTGAAAAGACGCAATGAATTAACCAGCAAATATCAGAAGCTTATGCTTTCGTATTTCTCTTTCTTTGTACTCTGCGTCCTCTCCCCATATTAGGCGCATCTTCTTGAATATCGTCGTTCTGGAAGTGTTTGACATTCCTGAAGTGAAGAGTGTTAGTATACATAGTGTCTTAATTGGAGTCCGTACTCAAACTTCAACTGACCTAGCAAGATCACTTTTACCCCTTCAGTTTCCTGATTGTTAAGATTCTCGGGCACTAATTTTCCGTCTTAGTTTCTGGTTAGTGAACCTAACCTTAAAGCCTGATTTAGTCGCAGGCTAGTTCTGAGGGAGCTACGCCACGCGCGTTTGTAAACCTGAGAGTTACGCAATTCTTCGTTAAATCTAAAGGTTGGAGAGTGTATCGGTAAGGGCTGAGCGGTATGAGCTTGACCCACGATGTACAATAAGCGAAGCCGAGTGTCTTTCCACTTTTCTGAAAGCTGCCCGTGTGTTCTTCTTTTCTAGGATCTTTTTCTGTTTGAGAATGGCATTACTGTAAAGAATACGCCCATTAGTTCCAGTGACACAGGATGGCCTCTTGACAGGTGATCGGACCGAAGTACTCACCAATTACAGGCAGTGAGCAGTAGGTTCAAACCCCCCGTCTGCTACTCAACCATTTTCTGGATGTCGCCGATATTCTGCTCACCTACTATAAACTTGAGCTTGCCAAGTTTACTTAACTGCCTAGCTAATTTGCGATCGAAGCTTGTAAGATGCGACTCCAGCCTTGAGATTAGTGCCTTGCAGCGGAGTAGGATTGAGTTAAGATCCATGGTAAGCTGGTGGTAGACGTCTGCTGCTTCTGATGACTCGAGCCATTTTCGAATCTGGTCTAAGGCGGTTGTTAAGGCCTGCAGCTGAGTTCGAAGGCTCATGAATGCCAACTGAGCGTTATTCCATTGTTCCGTGAGTCGACTGACTAAAATGATGGATTTTGAGAGGATGCTAATTATTCGCGTAACTGAGGCAGCAGCGCCTAGACAAGAGATTGGGTCCGCCATACTGAAACGTCTATGCCGAGGAGGTTAGGGCGACCTGGCGGTCCCAGCTGTGGAGTTGCATTGGGGTTCAAGGCGGAAACGTTGGAAAATGCGGTGAAGTTTGACGTTGAGGAGGTGCGGGGTGTCAACCAGAACGAAGGTCTCGGGCACACCATAAGGCTCTTGACAAGTGTCGGACTGGAGCCTAACTGGTGCCCCGATCTCCGATACGTTCGATCGCTGCTGCTTCAAATTTGAACCTCGGAGTGCGACCCGGGATTGCGGTGTTACACATCAATATCATGCAACTAACGCGAGGATGAACTTGGATTGCGAAATGGTTTTTGTTCAGAAAGCATTGGCAATGGCCATCAAGAGATGCTAGTACCAGTACGATAACAGCGTTTATCTGATCTGCGTGCAACATGCCTACAATCAACTTAGGCATTGGTAGCTTTGGACATGCTGTAAAGCTTCAGGAAACCAGTGCTGAGAATTCCTGTTCTCCCACTGGATTTCATTCCCAGCAAACACATCCTCCGCATTTTGCGCGACAAGCTACCTAAGAAGACACTGCGAAGTGAACCTGCAAGAGTCTCCCCGCCCTCAACTCCGGAGCATCATGTGCTGGTGGATTTCAAGTTAATGAGCTTAATTGGTTGGGTTGGTTGGCGGCTGGGGTCTCGCACACCTCCTCCCACACCGCTTGGACCCGCGTTCCCTCCCTTCCACGAGAGAATGTGGGTGGCGTGGCTGGTGGGTTGCTCGCTCCAGGCATCCGGAAGGACACAGGAATCTTGCTCCTCTTTGCACTTTTACCGTCACCCTCTCACGAAAAAGCCACGGAGACACGCAGCTAAAAAACTGCCCATGCATGCCAAGAAGAGCAGCAGCCAGTGACATGCGGCGAGTAGTTTCGCCGTGGGCGTGGTTTGGGGGGAGGAGCCCAGAAGCGACAAGGTCCGGAATCCCCAAGTACCTACACCTGTTTCCCGCAGCCTGGCTTTCGACAGGGATGCTGTGGTGTACCCCTGCCGAAGAGGCAGCGAGGCCGCATGCAGGGAACCTCTGCACGGGTGCGTTGACAGGGTACCCGCGTACCCGATGCCATGCACAGCCCAGGTACAGCCCAGGTACTCCCAAGACAGTGCGTTGTGCCTGACATGTTCTCGGTCTGGTGGCGAGCCTTACCAATGGGGCTCGAGCGCACGGTGCACACACTGTAATTCAAGTACCGCAAGGAAACCTCTATCAGCTCGGCATTCGGAATAGCCCACGTCTCACCCTTCCGGGAAGCTTCGATGAGGAGCAACGGACCGAGAGAGCTCGTCGCTGAATGGCCAATGAGCCCCTGCCCCCGCATCTGCAGATGCACATTCCGGGCTCACAATTGGTGACAAGCCAGTTCAGACAGGGTGCGTAAAGAATGAGAGGTCTTCATACATATCACACCTCGTTCCCCACCCTAATATATCTGTGTGCAAACGGTTCTGGCATTGGAACCGAACCTCCTTGAGCCTGCACTTAACTTCCTAACTCCTAGATTCTGATCTCTGCTCTGTCTCCGACATCAGGTGCTACCACTTCGATACCTGAATATTTCTCATCCTCTTTACGACCAGTTTTTAAACTACCTGCCCAGGTACGAAGCGTACATGCTAAATATCATGTATGCTAGAGACACTACAACCCCAGAATCCGCTGGCGCCAACAAGTGGGACGTTTCCACTATTGCCGCCGTCATCATTGGAGTACTAGCACTCGCAGCTGCTGTCCCTGGAGCTGTTCTGGCAGTCAAGAAATTGCAGAAAGCCAGTACCAACCGTCGTGAGAGGTAAGGAATATGATACACCCAGGTCCTTTAAAAACACAGCTGACTGTCTTCCGTGTTCAGACAAACAGATCCCGAGGGGTAGTGACAGAGCGGATACTTTCAAATTTTGGCTTCTACAATCGGGGCGATGGCTGAACCCTCGGCGTACCCTGGACCGCGTTGACGGGTCATGCTTGTAGCATGGGGGTTGCGCCCCCACCGTAAGGTCGTTACCCAATTAGGACTAGCATAGATGGACCGTGCGCTTTAAGAATTATCTAAGGTGTGGCCGCGGCTCCTGGCAGATTAGAACAATCAACCATCCTTCATACTCATTTTTCAATGCTCCACGACGCCAGTGTTCGGTGCAAACTGGGTACCGCTGAATATATTTCCATGATACATAAAAATCTCGGATAGAAGGAGGAAGCGGACTTGCAGCTGATAATGCTAGATTTATTTAGATTTAGCCGGGTGCTTCCCGCAACCACTGACTCTTTCCTGATTCTCGCCCACTCTTCGGACATCACACACTCCTACAACCTCTTGGAACTTCTTTTCTAGGCAAACACTATGCTAGTACATATAAACCATCCTTTCCAACCCAAACTCCCAATCATACCTTCCCACTCCTTACAACATCTTCCGCCCGGCAACGGAACGGCGGTGGTTGTGGCCCGGGTGCTCAACCGCAGCAGCGGCAGGAACCGTGAAGTCAATGCAAGACTCATACGTCTGTCCCTGGCCGAACCAGTACCACTGGATGACCTATTCATCTGTTAGCCCACATCCCCCATTCCCCTCTCCTCCCAGACGCGGAAAATACTCACACAGCTCCCCGCCGTCGTACACTTCCCCCCCAACTCGGGTACCTTAACACTAAACTTGACCTGATCCTGCGGCGGGCTCGTACTAGCCGCATACCCATCGCCCCAAACCCTCAACGGCTCACCAATAACCGTATTACTCCCCGTATCAACCACGCTCACATTCGCATATCCCCGATGCGCAATGCGGATCCTGACCTCTATATCCACCACATCACCAGGCTTATAAGCCTTCACATTCGCGACATTGTCCGCAAACTGGAAGCCCTTGCACAGCCAAAGGTTGCACTTGGCCGGGTTGTACCCGTCCTTGAGGCCCGAGGGGTTCGCGCGCAGGAGGGCCTCCGGGTACGAGGTGTTGTCGGCTTTGTAGAAGCTGACAAGGGTCTTGCCGCACACGGCGGCGGTGGCGTCGGAAGGGGTGCGGGTGCCGAGGGGGGAGGTGATCAGGCCGTG
>Ga0247758_1001221_pt1 | contig 20032 bp, 7 predicted proteins | sample UWRJL156409C4_FD_180950 | JGI IMG/M metagenome (GOLD analysis project Ga0247758, IMG submission 180950) | Plant litter microbial communities from Arlington Agricultural Research Station in Wisconsin, United States - UWRJ-L156-409C-4 | ecosystem: Environmental > Terrestrial > Plant litter >...
GGGTCCAGGGGTGGTATAGGTCCGTGCACCCTTCTTGGTAGTTGGAATAACCTCCCTGTAAGAATATTATTCCTGCGACGAGGCTGATTCTTATGGAGAGGGTTGACTGTATGCGTCCGCCCAGCCCATGCACGTCTGTTCCTAGCGTCTGTCATTTGTCCTGAGACACATGGCATATACATCTGTGGTCGGGGTGTTGTTCAACACCGAGAACATAAGATGACGCTCACAGCCCAATACTTTCCCCTTTTCCATTTCCAATGTCCATCTTCACTTTGTCCTCTTCCCGGATCATCCAATGCCTCCAGTCCCCGACACCCCTGACCCTGCCTCCGGCATGTCGCCAGAAGTCATCGTCGCCATTGCCCTCGGCATCCCCTCCCTATTCGTCGCCCTGCTATCCCTGTACCTAGCCTGCCGTACCTTCTCCCTTTCACGGACGCACACCCGCACAGACCTCGGTGACACCGTCCCCCCAATCTGGTGGTTAATGTACCGAGACCTGGAAATGCAGGCGGGCAGGCTTCGATATGGCAACAACCGATCTCGAGTACGACTGCCCCTGGCGGCTCGTAACCGTCCATGACATCGAGTCGTTTGACATCCTTACCTTATCTCCCCGTTCAACCTCAGCAACGCCGGAATTTTGCTGAAAGAGACATTCGTCAACGCCTGCTCGGCCGACAAGGTACTTCAAGGCCACCTTGTCCAACTTGTCCTTTCACCTTTTCCAAAGCCTTGCTAACTTTGTGTTAACTTATGCAGGACTTCGCAACCATCTCACACGCTCGATTGTCCCAAGCGGGCTGGGGGTCATGCTTGGGAATCATGTGTGAGTTACAGCTACCAGTTCAAGTTGTACCGATGGAGAATATTAGACTTGCGTGCTTGATAAATAGATACCCATAATGAAATTCAACCCCCAAAACTCCAAAACACCTACTGAGAACCAACCGCCCTGGATGCAATGCACACGAAACTCATCCCTTGGCAATCCCTTCCAACGCCAAAACAATGCCGTCAACAATTTCCTGAGCCCTCTGCTCACCCAGCATGCCTCGCAACCCAAATACACCAATAATCATTTCTTCCCCCTGAATAGCCACCTCTACGTCGATTCCATCCTACAAACAGTTAGCTACCCACTCCACCTTTGAGTCGAAGGATCGCAAGTGGAAAACTTACCGGATACGCATGCCGAATCACATTTCCTTTCACCTCCTCGGGGATCTCCCACGGTTCATCTCCTTCCACAGCAGAGCTCTCTGTCGTGATTTCCTCAAACGCCACCGCACCACCCTCCTCTGCAGTGCCATTCAACTTTGCGGATTGCGAAGGGACACTCAAAAAGTTCACAAACGAGTCCACCTTGACTCCAGTCCACTCCAATACTTCCCAAAGCCCCACGTCCACATTTGGCCGCGCCGAAATAGTTTGCAAGTCGTCCTGAATTCTCTCCGCCATGGTAATCAAATCATCGCCCTGGTTGATGCGGACTCGCAAAGGCACGAGACAAAGAGTTGGGAACATAGGCAGGTTGTTCTCGGCGCGGTTAGCGAGGTAGATCCCAAACACCACGTCCTTTGGTTGTGGCGAGGACGAAGAGGCGAGATGGGCCGCGTAGCTGGCAAAGAAGAGGGACTGTATCGTTATGCCTCTGCTAGTGCAGATGGATCTGAGCGAAGTGATGTCCTTCATGGCCGGCGACACGAGGAGAGAAGCCCTGCTGGTGTGTATGTTAGGCATAATGGCGGCTCTGTCGGGCTCGATTCCGGACATATAGTTTGTCCAGAAATCCTTCCTCGTTGTGCGATGGCGTTTGTCGAATTGGGCAGCGACGGCGGTTTTCCATGCTGATATATCAACGTGGTGAAGTGTGTCCGGGTGGTCGCCACTCAGGGCCGCAAATCTGTCCAGGATGGCGGGCAAGCTGACTGCGTCGTACAAAGCATGGTGTATCCTCAGCTGCAACACCAAGTGCCCCTCCTCTGCTTCCTGCACCTTGATAAATGCGTACGGGCTGCTAGGTAAGAGTTTGTGAACGATCTGCAATAATGGGACGTCTTGAGAAGGCGTCGAGACAAACGTGGTCCTTAGGATTGGTGTCTCGGCGATCAGTTTTTGCCATGCCTTCAACACTGCGTTTGGTTCAACCGTCCTGGTGAGCCGGAATTTGAACGTGTGATAGAAAACACCTCCGTTGGTGTTCTGCCACACCGAGAGCATGTGCACCTGCATCGCGGTCGCTGGGAGGATGTCCTCGACAGAAGACGTTTCCAACTGAAGCGTTTCGAGTGTCGACGCCACGTTGACGCCTTCAAGTACTTTGGAAACGACGTTGCCCGAATCTTCGTTCCCATTCTGCACATCCTCTGGCCGCTTTGTTGCCGAGAGCTGAGCCATCTTAGAGATCGACTTCGCGCGAAGCATGTCGCGGAATGCGATTAACACCCCCTTTTTACGCAAGAGCGAGACGGCCTTGATCGCGCTGATCGAATCCAAGCCCAGGTGGTAGATGTTGTGCGTTGGTTGTATGGACTCGAGGGGCACCCCTGAAACTTCGCTGAGGGTTGATCGGATGGCCTCATCGAGAGGGGAGGGCGAGGTACTTGGTCGAGTCGCTGATCCATTCATGGTTGTAGTTCCCATCATGTCGGCTATTCTTCTGAACGGCGACAGGCCACAGACAGAGACCCCCGTTTCGGAGAACAAGATGACATCAGACCCCGGGTGCTGGAGCATGTAGCCGAGAATCGTGTCTAGATCCTTCAACAGAAGCGATGTCTCCCTCCTTGACAAGTAGTTCCCATCACATGCAGTTCTCCACACGAGCTCATCTTCATCCATCTCCATCTCCAAACAAACTGGAAACTCCACCGATGATGATCCCTCAATTGATTTCATCAGCGGTTTCTCGCCAGTCTCCCCGCCAATTCCCCTCTGTTGAATGAACAGCGTGTTGAAAAGCGGCCCAGTGACACCTTCCACCAACCTCTGGGCTTTCCGAAGCGGGAAATGCTGGAACTCGGAGACATTTGCTATGTTATCTTGAATGTAGCGCAGCCATGAAGAGACTGTGCCGTGTAGGACGCTGCGGATTGCGACAGTGTTCATAGTCGGAAACATTAGGCTCTCGGATACCTCAGAGTCACGCCCAGACAGGACAGCCCCAAACGCCACATCCAAGGACCCAGTCCGGCTTGCCAAGAGAGCAGCCCAACATGCCTGGCCGAGGGCTTGGAGAGTGATCAACTGCGCCTTGCAGAAGGATGTGATGTCCGCTGCGGGTACCGAAGAAGGTCCTTCGGCCCTGAAAATGGTGTCTTTCCTGTCGACGGTCTTCTCGGGGATCAAGGTAGGAGAAACACCTTCCAGAAATCCTGCCCAGAAATTTGAGGAACCCCCTGAGCTTGAATGTGTGATTTCATCGAGGTAAGCACCGTAATGGGGGCGTGGTTGGAACTGCCCGTTGTATGCCGCTCGGACATCCTCATGAAGGAGGTTGAGCGACCAGCCGTCGTACAAAGCGTGTGCAATCGAGAGCACCAGAAATCGCTTCCCATCAACACTGGCAAATACAAGTTGAAGTAAGTCGGACCGCCCGCCTGCTTTCCGAGCTCGGTGCACTGCAGCGTCCGTAATCTTGGCCAAGTCATCCACGGACTCCAAGTCAACCTCTGCCAGGTAACAGTGCGCATCTCTATCAACAGCCTGGCAGTATGCGTGCTCAAGATCCGAGTCATCAAGCAGAATGAAGGAGGTTCTGAGGATAGGAGAGCCCGAAATCACCGTAAGCCACGCCTCCTTGAGCTGCTGGACATCGACCTCGGCTTGGATCTCCAGGATGTCGTGGTTGAAGTAGAGCTGGAAGTCCGAGTGGATCATCTCCGCGACCATCGAGTCTTGGAGCGGGGTGGTGGGAAATACAGCCTCGACACTGCTGAGGTCATGGTCGAGTTGTTTGAGCTGTTCCGTCAGTGACTTCCCTCCAGTCGCCGAGTGGCCGTTCGTTTCTGAGTGTCCATTCGGGAGCTGGTTGTGCAGAAGATGGACAATCCTTGAGATTGTCTGTGCCGCCATGATTTGGCTCGTTTTGATCAGGATGCCGTGGACTTTTAGCCGCGCAGATAGTTTGATGACGTCGATGCTGTCTAGTCCGAGCTCGAATATCGACGTTGTCTCGGCGACAACATCGACAGGGGCGTTGGCAAGTTGTGCAATCTCCTTTCGAATGGCGGTGGCGTCTTCTGTCCATTCGAAATGCCACCCGTTCTGCATTGGCGATGCTTTCGAGATACCGTTCCCGTCGAAACTGATTGTGTGAACCCCCGCCCCATTCAACACAGTCGTGTCCAACCAGATGGCGCGCGTGCTGTCCTCGACCATCGCCGTCAACGCCGCGTCCAGGTCATCCATCAGCACCGCCAATTTTGCATCTTCGCCCTGTGCGACGAGGAGTAGCTTCAACTCATCGTTAGATGTCAACGTGGCTTCTAACGCAAGGGGGTAGTCTGCATTTTCGTCCGAAGTGATCTCCATCCACAGCCCTCTCCCTGCCGCCGTGCCATCGTCTCTTTGGAAGGAGAATAGGGTGTCGAACAACGGCTTGCCCTTTGAGCACCATTTTTGGACATCTCTAAGGGAGACGTGCTGAAACGGCAGCACGGCGGTGTTGAACTCATGGCATTTCTTCACCAACTCTGCCCAGCTGAGTGCATCTCCTAGGAGGGCTCTCGCGTGAAATGGCAGCGTATTGAACAGCGGTCCGACCACCCCATCCGCTCCGTCCATATCGATTGTGCGTCCCGAGACAATAATTCCGATTGTTGGATCTGTGCCCTGATATTTTGCAAGTGTCCACACCCATGCAGCCTGTAGGATTGCTTGTTGAGTGACTGCAAGGGATGATCTCAACCGCTCGAGCCCCGGAAATGATAGTCTGCGTTCGCGGCTGGACACGCCCGTAACGGGAGACTGGCTTCCCGCAGGATCAACCCCTTGGAGGTGGTTGACCCAGAAATCCTTGGAGCTTGCGAAATTCTGAAGCGGGCCGTGACACAAAGCCTCCAAGAATGAAGGGGCATCTTCGCCGTGCGATAACCCATTCGTCAAGGAACCCAATGCCGAGTACCCATGCGCGAGATTGTTAACCATGAGCTCGAAGCTGTTGGCATCATAAAGCCCGTGGAAGATGTGGAGGACTAGAATCCGCTCGATCTCCCCGTTGACAACGAGTATCTCCCACGGCTGAGCCACCGAGTCCTGATTCCGGGCGATCCAAGCGTCATGTCGTTCGTTCAAGATTTTGTCCCTCTCCTCGAAAGAAACGGTGACCTCCTCCCACACCAGCTCAAACTTCTTTATTGCGACCTGGACACACCCATCAACAGTGTTGATGAAGGCCGTCCTCAAAATTGTCGTTGACTCGACTACCCTCTGCCACGCCTCATGCAGCCGTACGGTAGATACGTCTGCGTTCAGTCGAAATCGAAAAGCGTTGAAATACGCCCCATCAGTCGCCGATCTCGATATCATGCCCTGCTGCAGCGGCGAGCAAGGCGCGAGGTACTCGATCTGGTCCGGTTTGATGCTAAGCTCGTGACAGACATAGGCTCTGTGTCGGTGAGCACATGCATGCACCATTTGACGCGCTGCCGCAACCAATGCATTGGTCGATGGGGGCTTTGGTGCCTCCAGGATATGTGCGAGGTCTTCAATGACGGGGTATCGCAGAATTTGGGCTGGGCTGGCTTGCAAGAGACCGGCTCTCTTCAATTCGCGAGAAAAGCGAAGGACCGAGATGGAGTCAACCCCCAGCTCAAATATGCTGGAAGACGCGGAAATCCTGTCAACGTCCACGGAGTTGAGAGCCGCAATAACCGAGGCGATTTTCTTTCCCACTTCACTCAGCTGTGCCGGTGAGCCCTCGGCGGTAGACGATGACGAGACCAGGTCATCCTGTGAGAGGTTGTTGAACAGGCCCCTGAGCTCCTTGACTTCGGCCTTGTTGTTCGGCGAGAGCGGAATAAATGGCAGCTGGAATACGTATGTCGGAACCATGTATCCAGGCAATCTTGATCGGCAAGCTTGTCTTACACGTCGCGCAAGGCCCGAGGCTTCGCGTGACTGAGTGATCTCCAAGTGCCTTTCGCGACCAATCTTCCTTTGCTCAGTGACCACAAACGACACCAAAAAGTCCTTTTGCTTCTGCTCGTTCCGAACCACGAACGTCGCAACATCTTTGATCTCACCCAAACCAGTTTTGATCGCGTGGTTGATCTCCCCTATCTCGAGGCGCTGGCCACGAAGCTTGACTTGGTCGTCTGCCCTCCCCAGGAAATCAAAACAACCATCATGAAGAACCCGAACAAGGTCACCTGTGCGGTAGACTCGTTCTCCGAAGTGTTGCAGAGTGGGAAACCTCTCCGTCGTGAGCTCATCGCGGTTGAGGTACCCTTTGCCAACCAGTCGCCCCGATACGCAGAGCTCGCCAACCGCCCCTTTCAGCACAGGCAAGTCCGTGCCTAGCTTCAGGATGTAGGATCCAACATTGATGAATTGCCTCCCGATGTTTGATGATCGGCCGTTCTTGGGGACACGAGGATACACCGTAACTCCGATGGTCGCTTCTGTAGGGCCGTAAAAGTTGTAGATCACGGCTTTCGACCCCCACGCGTCAAGGATTTCTTGCTTCAGGGACTCGCCACCCGTGATAAACACACCCCTGCAGAGACTGGGTACGTCTTCCGGACGAATTAGCCTTGCAAGACTCGGCGTTAGATCAATGTGCGTAATCTCTAGCCTTGATATCGTCCCGGCAAGGTCCTCCAGAATGAGATCTCTCGGAGCGGCGACAAGGGTAATGCCAACGGACCAACTCCAGTATTGCTCGAGCACTGACACGTCAAAGTGCAGGGAGGCGAATTGCAGCCATCGTGATGTTTCCTCCCAGTGGCCCTCGAATATTTCCTGGAATGCAAGCATGCACTGCACTGCGTTGTCATGTGTGATCTCGCAGCCCTTGGGCGTTCCCGTCGTGCCGGATGTGTAAAGGCAGTAACACACATCGCTAGGCTCGATGTCTCTGCCTGTAAGAGGCAGGTCGGGGGATTGGCCTCCCAACAACTCTTCATCAACTTTCAGAATCGGCACTGAAACTCGGTATTTCAGCTCCGTCCTGGAGGTGAGAAGCACCGATGCCCCTGAGTCCTCAAGGATAAATTGTTTTCTTGCCGCCGGTGCCCCCGGGTCAAGAGCCACGAATGCTGCCCCCGCCTTGAGGATACCAAGAATGCTGAAATACGCCTCGGGACACTTGTCGAAGTCGATGGCCACGATATCTCCGACTTTGACGTGGGGAAGAACGGTATTCGCGACTCGGTTTCCGTTTGAGTTGAGTTCCGCATATGTCCACTTTCGCGAAACAGTAGTGTCGCCGTCGAACCCATCAACAAAGTGAAGCGCAGTTTTCGTTGGGGTTGCGATAGCTTGGTACTCGACAAACTGGTGGAGGGTTTGTACGGGAGTCGGGAGGGCGGGTTGCGCAGCCGGCAGGAGTGAGAATATCTCAGGGGAAGACCCCACGAGATCCGCCTCTTCTTCGTCCGGATGTAATGCCAAATGTTGGATAATGGCATCAAACTGCTTGAGCAGAATATGAGCTTGTTCGGTTGGAAGAACGTCGTCGAAGTAGGTTATTTGGTATCTGAGAGTGCCGTCCTGCATCGGCTCAACCTCGATGGACACGGGATAGTCGACGGTTGCCTGATCCTCGACAATCCTCCATGGCCTGGCCTCATATGTGTCAACGCTGAACTTTTGGTACACCAACAGCGTATCAAACAGCCTCGAATCACTGCAACCAAGCCAGTGTTGTATCTGCGTCAATGGTTGATGCTGTTGTTTGTAAAGATCCGCATTATAGCCGAGCATGTCATCCAACAACCGGCGATTGGATGAAACATTTGTCGACACAACCGGTAGTGTCGTGATGCAGGGAAACACCGCAGCTTGAGTTGCGTCCGTGGTTCGCCCAGAGAGAACAACTCCGAAAACCACCGTGCTCTCCCCAAGATAAGAAGACAGAACACGCGTCCACGCGGCTTGTAGGATTGCCTGGAGCGTGTATCCAGACGCCGAGGCAGCACTCTCCAAGGACTTGAATGGCGCATTACTCGTTGCCGATTGAACTAGGATATTGCGAGTTGTCTCCCGGAGTGGCGTCATAACGGGAAATCCATTGATGACAACTTTCTTGGCCTGCTCTCGCCAGAATGTTTCGGCGCCGTCCCTTCCGGTGTGTATCTGGACCAGGATATCCACCACAGCCTCTCGGGTAGTTGAAGGTTGCGATATGCCATCTGCCCTCACACCCCTCGCCAGATCTGACAGGATCCCCTGAAGCGATTGGGCATCGTACAGCGCGTGATGCATGGCCAGGTGCATCTCACAGTGATCTACCCTCTCGACAACTGCAGCGCGCCACAGCCCAAATCTTGGGTCCCGTAAAGCCTCGCGGGCAGCATCGAATCTCCACTTCTCAGGATCGAAGTTGTGGCCCTCATCTTGGGAAGAAAGATCAACAGTCGAACAAAGCTCGTCGGAACGATGCTGGATTATCGCAAACGGAAAGTCATCGTGCTCAACCGAGATAATCCCCGTCCGGAGAATGGGATAAGCGTCACGGACTCTGCGCCAAGCTTCAACCAGCCTTGTCTCAGAAACACCGCTTTCAACGTGGAACTCCAAGAAATTGAAGTAGTCGTGGCCTCCAGACTTCAGGAACTGCGCCATCATGCCAGCCTGTAGTGGGGTGCATGGCAAGATCTCTTCAAGAGTTTCAGCAGCCCACCCCTGTCTCTCCAGCTGTGGAAGGATCTGGGTCCGGAACTCGTCGATATCAAAGGAGATTGAAATATGGTTGACGCCATTAACGCCGGCTTCTGAATGCCCGTTGACGTCATTTCCGTTTTGAGTGCGGCTGTCCAAATATCGACCCAGCTTCTCACAGGTCGGGTGATCGATGGCATCGCTCGCAGAGACATCGAGGCCTTGCTTCCTCAACAGCGAAGCCACCTGAACGGCACTGATGCTGTCCAGTCCAAGCTGATAGATGGTCGTATACCTGCGGATTCTCTCGAGTTTCGCCGACGAAATACCCGCAATGACGCTTCGGATAGCTGATTCGGTCGGGGTCCACAGCTCAGTCGCCGGCTCTTGAACTTCCACATCCGTGGCTCTTGCAGCTTCTTCGAACGGCAGCTCCAGCAACCTGGCACTCAGGAAATTTGGTAAATTCTCCATCGTCGGGATAGCCGAAGCGGGAAACTGAAGTGTGATTTCGATGACGTAAGAAAACAAATCGAGAATCAACTCCGCCACTCCTCTCGGGAATCGATGCCTATCAATCAGTTAGCAGGGTCACCGTATCGGAACCAACATAGTCTTACGCTTCTATATGCAACTTAGCGGTGAGTAAATCATCATGGGTATCAGGCATCAGCTCGCAAACAACGGGTATCTGTACTACAGGTCAACATCGTCACTCCTCTGACGTCCAGAGAGAACGCAGAGAGAACTCACATCCATCTCGCCATCATCCCGCTCTAAACTCCATATACTCTCATCAAGCTTCAGCGACGGTTGCTGTAAAAGCAAAAGGGTATCAAATAGCCTCCCCACTTCTCCCTTCAAAATCGTAGACTGTATCCGCCGGAGCGGAGTAAATTGATGCACCAGCAACTCTGGATTCAAGGTTTGGAAGCTTTTTATCAAATCAATGCTCTGTCGGCTATCCGAGAAGTCCACCCGGACAGGAATAGTGTTAAAACACGGCGCCACAAGCTCGTGTATTCCCTTCAGGGCAAGCGATCGGCCGCTGACAACACAGCCAAAGCATATGTCGGTGTTTCGGAACAGGCAGCTGAGAACAGTTGCCCATATTGCTTGGGTTACCGACAGGAGGGATATACCAAGGGCCTTTACTCGTTCCGTGATCGTTGAAAAGGAAGTTGCCATGCTGCGGGAAATTGTGAACGCTTCCGGCTCGGGGTTGGCAGCGCTGAGCTGAGTGAGAAGATGAGGCTTGAATCCCTCAAGCTTTTTCCTCCAGAAGCTGTCTGTTGAAGTCGGCAACTGCAGTGACTCTTGCAGGAAGCTGCCGTAACTGGGCGGCGAATCTAACGCTTTGCCCGCCAGCGTCTGCTCAACCTCGAACAGCAACCTCTCCACCGCGACTCCATCATAGAGTGCATGATGGCACACAAAGGAGAGATACGTCGCGTCTCCGTCGTTGATTATGGCAAACGATACTGTCGGTTCAAAGGAGTCAATTGCTGGCGGTAAAGTCGCAGCATGCGACAAGACACACGCCTCAATTGAGCTTCCAGCAGCGTCCATCTCCTTCCATGGCGGTTCCCATCCCTCCAGCACAACTTGAATGATCGGACGTTGAAGATCTGGCGTTGAGACAAAGCATGTCCGCAGGATTCCCTGTCGTTTGCAAACAGCTTCCCATGCCTCCCTCAGCCGGATCGTATCCGTGTTGACCCTCAGCAGCATCCGGTTGAGGTACCGGCCCCTCCCAGCCGAGACAGCCAGCATGGCTTCCTGGAGCGGCGTACACGGGAGCATGTCCTCTATCATCGTTCCGCGGTCGGCAAACATTGCCGAAACAGTCTCGATGAGGGCTTCCGGGAGCAACTGTGTCTGTTTCTCGACAGATAACCCCTGCGCGGCTTGCAGTGCGTGTGCGAGCCTTGCCACGCTTGCATTCGAGAGTATCTGCGAGATGGGAAGTCTCTTCCCAAGACCATCATTGATCCGCTTCGCAACTTCAATGGCCGAGATCGAATCCAGCCCAAAGGTCATGAGGGGTGTCCATCGCTGAATGTCATTGACCTCGACACCGAATATATCAGCGATGAGGCTTGCAATCCTCCGCTCACTGTCGGACCATTCCCCGTCGTCTTCGTCTCCCACAGTGGGAGCCGCAAGGGCAAGCTCCTCTGCTCTAAGATTCCGGAACGCAGCAATAAGCCCTGTCTTGTCAAGCTTCCCTGATGGCGTGGTGGGAAGTACCGAAATAGGAACTAGGAATGACGGGACCATATAACCCGGCAGGCACGACACAACCTGGCGAAACATCTGTTGAATATGGTCTTCCACCCCCTTATCAAACTCGAAGATCCGAAACTTTGCCCCATCAGCCGACTGCGGAACAAAGAATGTGACAATTCTCTGAGAGCTGGCCGGCCCGTCATCCTTCAGAAGAATAGTGGCGCAGTCTGCTACCCGCTCAGCCTGCCTAACTGTGGTCGTGACTTCGTCGAGCTCGACCCTCTGTCCACGAATCTTCACTTGATCGTCCATGCGCCCATCGATGACCATCGACCCATCTGGTAACATCCGTCCCAGATCGCCCGAGCGATACAATTTCCCGTAAACCGGGTGATGGATGAAGTTCTTCACGGTTAGTCTGGGTTGGTTGGGATATCCTTTCGCAACTTGGTCACCACCAAAACATAACTCTCCCAGAGAACTAAGTGGCACGACCTCATCGCTGTCTGGATACATGACGACAGTCGAGGTATTCTCGAACGCCCATCCGAGGTGGCGAATCACCTGCTTTGACCCGCCTCCCATCCTCTTAACGCTGCAGATATTAGTAGTCTCTGACGGCCCGTACCCCTGAAACAGCTTCTGGCCCCAGGCAGCGGCAACAACTTCCGTCATCGGTTCACCGGCAGTGACCAAGACTTCCACGCCAGGAACTTTCACGGGGTCAACTAACCCGGCAACTGTGGGCGTCATGCTCAGATGGGTGACTTTGAGCGTGCGAATCACGCGCTCGAGGTCCTCAAAAAGGGTGTCGTTTGTACCGGAACAGAGGCACATCCCCGTAGTCCAGGCGAAGAATATCTCAAAGACAGACACGTCAAAGGCTTGTGAGCAGGACTGAAGAAGCCGGGAGTTGGAGTTGACAGGGTATATTCGCGAAAGCACGTCGAGGTTGGACACAATGTTGAGCTGGGTGACGCAGACCCCTTTCGGGACGCCGGTGCTGCCGGAGGTGAAAATGATGTAAGCGGGCCGGGTAGGGTCCGGCCTTGTTGGGGGACTTGCAGGAGGGTAATCTTGAAGGCGTGCTGATTGCAGGTTCAGGATGGTGCAAGTGAGTTGCGTGGATAGGTGGTTCCGGGTATTTGTATCAGAGAGACACACTTTGACGCCGGCATGTTCAAATATCGTGCCGACTCGAGCCAATGGCGTGTTCGGTAGGAGCGGTAGGTACGCCGCGCCGGCTTTCAAGATCGCCAGAATTCCTGCGTAAAGCAGCACAGACTTTTCCATGATGATAGCGACTGTATCCCCCTCTGCAACACCACAGTCCTTCAGATGCCAGGCAATTCGGTTTGCCAACTTGTTCAGCCAGCCAAACGTCACTGTGGTGGTGGTTACCATCCCATCAGCAATGGATTCCACGAAACAAAGGGCGTCCTTGTCCGGGTTCTCGGTAGCTACCTGCTCAACGGCATATGCTAGGTCGGGGATTCCGGGAAAGTACTTTGGCGTCGGGTTGTGAACAGAGAGTAAGTCTTCCGGGAAGGCACTTCGAACAGCGACCAAGTCCGAGTCCAGATTGCCGAGCATGTTCTGTGCGACTGCATGAATCGACTGACCCATGACGATCAGTTGGCGCTCCGTAAACACATCAGAGCGTGATGTAAGACGGCAGACAAAGTTGTCGAGCCCAGGTTCCACTTCGACGAGCAACTTGGTTTCCAGGTAATCTCGATGCGCAATCTCCTTTATTCCGTCAGCGGCCCTATCTCCGCTGAATAGGGACTCCTGGTAGACGAAGAGGGCGTCGTAAAGAGGCTGTCCGGATCGAACACCCGCGATGCGTTTGATCTCCCCAAGCGGCAGGATACTGTGAAGAAGAGCTGCCCTGCTTCCGGTGTGCACGCTCGACAGTAGGTCTTTGATGGTTCGTACCTGCGAGAGGTTTGTCCGGATAGGAACAGGGGCGATGCAGGGGCCAATTGTGTCCTGAATCCCCGTAACTGATAGTGTTCGCCCCGATGTGACTGTTCCCAGAACCACATCGTCGATGCCCAGAAATGAACCCCAGAGCCATGCCAAGGCCGCCTGGAAGAGTATCTGGGATCCGCAGTCCAGTTTTCGGAGGGATTTCTTGACAGACTCGGGTCGTAAATCGAGGAGAACCGAGGCCGATATGACTTTTCTCTCCGCCGGAATCTCAGCCAGGACCTGGGGCACTGTCGGAGGCTGAAGAGCAACAAGCTGTTCAGCCCAAAATCCTCTTGCCGCATCACAATCTTGTTTGAAACTTTGCGACTGGTAGTATTCTGCGACAAGCCGGAACTGAGGCCTTGGGTCGGGCGTTGCTCCCCGTCTCAGTGTCCGCAGGTCTGAGAGAATCATATCCATCGACCAGCCATCGTACATAGCGTGGTGAAGCTGAACCACCACCACTCTGTGGTCGCTCTCAGCGGAATTCGCAATCTGCACTCTGAAGGGGTGAAGTAAACGGTCGTTTTTCTCCAACTTGAACTCTTTTGTTGGGCGATCGACCATCACAACCATCGATTCGTTGAGGTTGTCGAAGATGACCTGAAGGAATCGCCCTTGGTAGTGTACGAACCCCGTCCGGAGAGCTTCGTTGGTCTTTGCTAGCTGAAGAAACCAAGACCGCACAGATTCCTGGCTGCAGTCTGCGGGGAAGCTCAACTCGATCCAGTTGCAGTAGGCTTGTGGGTTTGCCATTGTCTCGGCGAGCATCGACGACTGGAGTGGTGTGCAGGGGATGACTTCTTCAACTTCGTCGACGAGGAGACCGAGACCTAAGTCCTTTGAACTGGGAAGTCCCCGTACTCTATTCTCCAACACTTCGAGACTATCAGCGCGACCCGCCGTCGCCGCCCGTTTCTCCAGGACGCGGCTCTTGAGAGAGAGAAAGGTCCGTGATAACAATATGTCAACAGCCCCAATCTCTACACCAGCCTCTTGAAACTCAGAGGCAAGCTTGATGGCCACAAGCGAGTCCACGCCAACCTTCGAAAGAATGCTCTCGGGCCGCACACCCACGCTCAAAGCCCGTGCCGCAATCTCGCAAAGCTGTCGTTCCAGGTCGTCCGCATACCTCACATCTTCCGACGTGTCCAGAGCGGAATAGTTTGTTGCAAGTGATTTTCGGTCCACTTTCCCCGAAGGAAGCCGCGGAAAGTCCTTTGCAACGACAATATCCCCAGGAACCATGAACCCCGGTAACCACCGCTTGCAAGTGTCTTCGATTTGCTGTGTCATGCCACCGACTTCGTCAACAGCACAAAACAGGACGAGGACGTTCTTGATGATGACTGCAAACGCCCCATGGCACCCCGGTGTCCTCAATGCGGCATGCTCGATCTCGCCGAGCTCGATTCGCTGGCCTCGGAGTTTCACTTGCCCAAAGCCAATGCGCCCCAAGCACTCCAGCGTACCGTTGGGGCGTATCCGAGCCTTGTCGCCCGTCTTGTAGAGGCGCCCGAAAGGGGTATCGACGAATGCTGTGGCTGTTTGCTCAGGGCGGTTGATGTACTCTTCGGCTGTCTGGTATCCCCCGATGGCTAGTTCTCCAGCCTCGCCTCGAGGAAGAACTCGGACCTCTCTCTCTGGGGGTCGGTCTTCATCTGGAATTGAGAGAATGAAGGCCGAAACGGTGTCAAACGGAACGCCAATATTCCCAACCAACGAATCAAAGCCGAAAGCAGGTTGAACAGTGCAGTGAATTGCCGCTTCCGTCGGCCCATACATCCCCCAGAGAATGCTGTCTCTCCCCTCACTGCCCCCAAACTCCCGGATGACCGGCCCCGTGAGCATCTCACCGATTGTTAGTAGCAGTCGTAAGTTTGGCGCATTCTCCCTCATGCGAAGGAGACTACCCGCCACAGAAGGGGTGAGTTCGCATGCATCCACATCCATCGCCCTCAAGACTGCCGGCAAGTCGTTCAGCAAAGCTGACCTGTCACAGCTGACGAGAGTCTTCCCTCTGAAGAAGGTGAAGAAAATTTCAAAGACAGAGACATCGAATGTTGGTGCAGCGAACTGAAGAAATCGTGAAAACTCGGGAATGTGTCTGTCGTGGCCAAGTAGACTCTGTGTTGCCACGTCGTGTGAGATTCCGACACCTTTCGGTGTCCCAGTCGAGCCAGATGTGTACATCACGTATGCGAGATCGGTAGATCGAGGTTGCCTGCGCGAAATCCCAGACGATGCAACGGGATTTCCCCCCACATTTCCATCTCCAACAAGTAGAATAGCTCGGCCGTCCGAATCGGGAAGTTTTGAAGACAGATCCTCTGTTGTGATCACCACCTTGGCTTTGACCTCATCCAGAATGAGCCGCGCGCGCTCGACAGGGATATCAAGGTTGAGCGGACAAAATGCCCCGCCCGCTTTCAAAATGGCGAGTTGCGCAATGTAGAGTACTGGACACTGCGGTATAAGCACGGGAACGACGAACGGCTCCGAACCCCCAATTAGGGTAGAGATCCTCGATGCAAGGGCATCAGCTGCCGCATGAAACTCAGAGTATGATAAAGAGCTCCGAGTGTCATCTGCGGCAAGGAAGTCGATGGCAGGCGCAGCACCATCTTGTGCTTGTGTTTGAATTAGCTGGTGGAGGAGACTCGGCCCAGGAAGTCGCGAGGCTGGATGGTTGAGAATGGAGAGTGTGGCGTTTGTGTCGATGTCAGCTTCCAGCGAGGCCATGGCTGTCAAGGGGTTGGTTCCACCAGCTATCAAGACAACAATCAATCAGCATAAAGGCGCCAGGAAACTCCCCGCTACCCAAATGAACAAGCTGAGCGATAGCAGACCGAAACGGAGTTGAGCCAGAAAATCTTATCCGGAAATTCCTCACCTTTGTCCTCGGGGGCTATCCCGGCGATCTATCGGATTCGCCTCACTTGGTATCAAGTCACAAGTACCGGTACATCAATAGAGTTCCCTCCCTTCACAATCTCGGCGCCGGCTTGCATATACACCGTTTGTCGTTGAAATGGATCGCTGCTCATTGGTCAGCACCCCACTATAGCACAAGTCAAAGGAAGCGGATTTGTTTCGGCGAAGCAGCGATTGGTCGACGGCCAGACGCCTCCGGAAGTTCAAAGGGTGGGAAGGCCTAGCACGAAGGAGGGTGAGATGTCTTGTGATATGGCTTGGTGTGGCTTGATTTGGCTTGATATGGCTTGGGACGCACCAGCGGTAGCTCCATCACACGTGGGTTGGGTGCGGGTCGACCTTCGAATGCAGCGTCGTGAAAGTGTCTGTCGCTCGTTCCTGATGCCCGCATGCAATGCGATACGACGACGGCATACCCACCCAAGGCAAGATAGGCGAGAAGCGGCGGTGACCCGGTTTCCAAACGATGCAACAAGGGAAGTTCGGGTGAAAAACACGGGAGTCACTCGGGGGAGGGGCAGGGGACGGGAAGACGTGGAAAGGGGGACTGCAGAACGTACCTTCTAGGCTTAGTCGAGGACTAGTAGGGTCGGGAAGACACGATGACTTGCATCCAACGTCTGGCTCAGCAGTGTAGAACTCACGCCGAGAGAAATGGCCGCAAGTTTGCTGCCTGGGTAGATAGAAAAAAGCAGCGGGAGAGAAGGTGCTGCGTGGACGTTATCCCGCAAGTTTCTGCAGTGCCGCTGCGAATCGCCGGGATTCAAGCACGCGGAGCACGGGCAGGCAGTGGAGCTGGGTGTGATGCGGAACCGAGCAAGCATGGAAGCTGACGGGACTCCACCTGCCCACCTGTTTCTCTGTGCGGCGTAGACCTCGAATCACACGCAAACACGGCCATGGTGCGTGTTGCCGGAGGGCGAGGTACCTTCGACGGTCCTGTGGATGGCAAACCCGAACAGAAGGAGCCCGGCCAAGTACTTCGTACACCTCGCACCAAAGGGCAATTCCATCCCGCTCGCGGTCCAGAATGCCGAATTTGTTTTTCCAGTCTTCACCGCGCATCCGTTCCAGGCGGGTGTTACGAGTGTTAGTCACGCCCGCAGTTCACATTGCGTCATAGAGTGGGTGTGAGCCCCCGTCCAGCTCACAATTAGGCTCGGCCTCTGACCCCGAAACAGCGGTTGGCGCAGCATTCCCCAAACCTCAGGTCACAGCGGAGATCCGATCTTCGGCCGTCGGCTGCTACCAGCTTACCTAAGACAACCCATCCGCTCCCGGGGTTGTGGGGGGCCGCGAGGTCCCAGGAGCCCCAATCCTGGTCCCCTTTGCTTGATACAGGGGGTTCTCATGCACGGGGAAGAGCTCTGTCACTTCGTTTCGCCTCTCCAGAGACACTATCGACGCCTCCGAGGTGACGTGCATGGAGAAACCGCATTGCCAGGGTTCGCGTGACAATGCCTATGCCAAGCGTGTGACCTCCTCGCCATGGCCATGTGTAAGTCCGCGGCCAACGCACGACTTCAGACAGCATCGGATGCTCAAATCAGGACATCCGATTTCTTTCTCCACCAATAGCAATGTTAAGAAACGCTAGATTGTTTTATGAAACCCAAGATGCCAACAGCCAAGTCTAATGCAAACAAGTCATCAATTCCGCCCACCCAATGCATCCCGTTTTACAGGTTTTCCCAGTCACCTGGAACCAGCCCCCTTCCCAAAGATGGAGCTCACCATCTCCCCAGACCTCGTAGACAGAACAGAAAGAAGGGTATCACTCAACTGGGAAATTGTTAGCGTTGTTTCAGTTTGATGGGAAAATTGTAGGCAACTTACACCGTGCGTCGCCTCGCAACATCCCTGGAGCCATACACCAGACCCGGGGGCTACTGCTCCTGGTGTGAAGCGAACTCCGTAGTTGCGCTCGACATCAAGCACGCGCTGGCGCGGCCCAGCTTTGCTAGCATCCGCAGTTTCTACCAGCCAGCGGTCCGTCCGCGTATATGGCGTGGAGCTGGCATCTGCTGACTCCGGCAACAGAGACCAGGTATCCTTGAGCATGTCAACGTGTGCCCTCCTCTGGTAGCCAGTGGCGCAGATGATGAGATCGACGTCCAGGCCTTCCTCCTCAAGGAGCGGGCCGTCCTGCGTCTCTCCGCCGGGAGGAAACAAGGCAACCTTCATGTGCAGCTTGTCCCCCTTTTCGTTGACATTGACAAGTCGCCTCCCCGCCAAAATGCGATGCGGCCACGTCTTCTCGTCAACGCCAAGAGTCCGCCTTTGGTGGTACATCTTCTCATAGAGATGCTCAATCAGCTCCAAACGGACAACTCCGTAGTTGGTAGCACGTGCATCCTCCAGCAGAGCCGCACGGTAAGCTGAAGATTTGGGGTAAATCCTGTCAATGAACTCAGGATTGAAGATAGAGTTGACGCTGTTACGCGGGTTAGCTTGATACTTCGTTGTTGCATCAATATGGCCCACTCACAATGGGGAATCGTCGCTGGGCTTCATGAACTCGGACCTCATGACCATGTAGGTCTTGCTGTTCGGATAAAGATTTTGCACATTGTTGAAGATCTCCGCAGCGCTTTGGCCAGCGCCAACCACAGCAACGCGGACGGGGGCCGAAGTGTCCGCAAGGATCTTGGGAACGAGCTGCGCATACTGGGACGAGTGAATGACACGGGGGCTCTTCGCGGGGAGAACCTTGGGGATCGATGGTTGGCCACCGAGGGCGAGGATGACGTTGCGTGTTTGGTAAGATGTCGTCTGCCCAGACTGGGTATCCTGTGATCTAACAGTGAAAATCTTGAGAGGGCCATCCTCGTTGACGGGAGAGACAGATTCAACCTCGTTCTGGTATTGGACCACGTCGTCAAAGTGACGGGCACACCACCGGAGGTAGTCCTCATACTCGACGCGAGCCGGGAGGAAGGTATCAAGGTTGGTGAACTCCACCAGACGGTCGTTCTTGTGCAGGTAGTTGAGGAAAGTGAAGTTGGATCGCGGATTCCGGAGCGAGGCAAGATCCTTGATGAAGGAAATCTGCATCTTCGCACCGGGGAGCAGCATGCCGGCGTGCCAGGCAAACTGGGTCTGCTTCTCCAGGAAGAGCACCTTTGGCGGGGTCGTCAACCCTCCGGCCTCCATCTCGTCGTGCAGGGCGATAGCAATGGCCAGACTTGCCGGGCCAAAGCCAATGCAGACCAAGTCGTAGACTGAATCCGGCTCTGATGGCCTCACGAAGGGGCTTTTGGTGACTGTAGCATCTTCCGTGCTTTTGACAGCAGAGGCGCCATTTGTCGCTTCAGCGGGAGCAACACCATTGGGCGTTGCATCTCCGTTCACCAATTCCGGGACAGCGTCGTGGAATCCGTTGGCGACCCCATTGAGGCCATTCAGGGCCTTGACGGAGGGTGCGGAGCCGTTCGACTCGCTGGCGGGATCGATGACGTCGGCGCCGGAACCATTGACAATGCGCTCACCAGCATTCACAGATGCTGAGTTGCCCATTGTGTCGGTGCGATGCGGCGACATTGCAAGTTGAGCAGTGGAGGCTGGGTCGGTGCCGATATCTATCTGCGACCGAATAGAGATGGCTCAGCTCGGGCGAGGAGAAGGACGGGTCTCGGGAGGGTTTGCGGACTGCGTCCTCGGCGGCGGACGGGGCTCGGCCTAGCGCAGTCAATGGCGCGCTGACAGGCGTAAGGGGGGGTGAGGTTTGTTCCTGGCTGGCTGTCCTCCCACGCTCCACAGAAGCAGAATGGTTGGATGCAAAAGATTCGTGGCAAAGGGAGCTTAGAGGGGTGGGCGAGGACCGAAATTGTCTGGACAGTCTTCGAGGCGTGCGGGACAGAGAGAGGGATGGGAGGTCTCGAGCGGTGGTCGCAACTGCCGTTTTGATAGAAACTGCGTCCAGGTCGCTGGCGAGAGCCCCATTCTATTCCGATGGAACCCTCGCCAGCCGAGGAAGACGGCCGGGAAGTGCTCGACGGAATACCCCTACCCAACGCTCACGGCCACCTCCGCTTTATCCCGCAAAAACACGCGAAACGGTGCATCG
>Ga0247758_1001224_pt1 | contig 19998 bp, 14 predicted proteins | sample UWRJL156409C4_FD_180950 | JGI IMG/M metagenome (GOLD analysis project Ga0247758, IMG submission 180950) | Plant litter microbial communities from Arlington Agricultural Research Station in Wisconsin, United States - UWRJ-L156-409C-4 | ecosystem: Environmental > Terrestrial > Plant litter >...
CGCCGCCGCCGCCGTCACTGCCGCCGTTGCCACCGTTGCCGCCGTTGCCGCCTGCCCCGCCCCCTTGGCCGCCACCACCCGTCGATTGGCTTGCTCCTCCGCTGGTGTTGGGGGTTGCGCCGCCTGCTCCCGATTCACCCGCATCAGCACCGTCACCTTCGGTGCTGCCAGAAGTTCCCGCCGACGCTTCGGCTCCTGCCGCGTTTGCGCTGCGGCCCGCGTTGCCGCTATCGGGAGCGGCGAGTCCGACGCCCAAGGAACGCTCATCGGGCGTGCAGCTCGAGCCAGCCAGCAAGACCAACGCCGCTGCGAACGAAGCTCGAGCCAAGGATTGTCGCCGATGGATCATGGGTCTATTCGGCCTTCACCAACACGTTGTCGAAGTGCGCTTCGAAAGAATACTGCTGAAACTCCTTGAGCGTGACCAGCCGGATCAACATGGACTGAGCACTCTTGGGCGCGACCGCTCGCCCCTCACGATGCGCCCAGACGCCGGCCTCTTGCAGCAGCTCAGAGCTCTTACTATCCAACGTGAACTCATCGCACTGCTTCGAAGTGTAGAAGATGACGCTGAGACCGGCCGACGCGAGATAATCGCTGCCCTCCAGCCCTTCACCCTGGCCTTTGGGAATGAACACATCGAGCGCGAATGCGTAGCTCTTGCCCGGTTCGGTAGTCAGGCATTGCGCGGCAGCGCGTGAGGCGAAGCCGGCAGCGGTGCCATATAACGTGTTCACCACCGACAGTGAGCCAGACTCGTTGTTTTCGGTCGCATCGTCCGTTCGCCACGACATGGCGACAGTCGTATCTTCTGCCTTCCAACCTGCAGTGTCACGATCGAAGCCGGGGTTCGAAACGAGCGTATCGCAACCCTCCGACACACCCGCACTGTAGTCGCAGACCGGTAACGGAGGAAGCGCAGCGTTGCCATCACCCGCATCGCCATCGAGGCCACTCATGCCCGCCGTCGAACCCGAGCCCGCACCGCCTTGCACGCTCAGCTCACGATTGTCCACGGAGCAAGACGCGGCGGATAGCCAAAGCCACACGACGACTAAGCCCTTCAACGCTGCGCGAGCTTCCATGAAAATCGCTCCGGCCTATACCTCAACAATGACTAGCGCTCCACCCCAAAGGGCCATGGCGCAGCGACACGAAAGCAGCCCGACCCGCCGCGCGCAATCGTCTGCAGTACTGAGATGAGACAAGCGCACTTCGCACAAAGAACCGAAACGTAACGAGACGCGCTTCGGCGCCGTGATAGGAAGGAGTGATCGGGCTTGGCCTGGTGGACGAGCCCAGCGGTCAGGCTAAGCAGTGGCGAGGCCCTGCGGGTCGCTATCCCGAAAGGGGAGAGGAGTGACTTGAGCACAACAGGACTGGAAGACCTGCGAGAGTGCAGCGGCGGAGATCAAGCCGGCTTCGTTCGGCCCAAGCGGGTCGACAGCACGAGCGTGCCCACGCGCTTTGGGCGAGCACTCACGCACACGCCCGTCATGCAGCAGGTTCTTGCGACCTTGAGTCGTCTGGCTGGAACCGAGTTGACCATTACACTGGTGGGTGAAACCGGCACTGGCAAGGATATCCTTGCCAAGGCGATCCACGACCATAGCCCTCGCTGCGACGGTCCGTTCACCGTCTTCGATTGCGGCGCAGTTGCCCGAAATCTCGCGGAAAGTGAGCTATTTGGCTACGAGCGCGGGGCCTTCACCGGTGCGGTCGCAACGCACCTCGGGGCCTTCGAACGCGCCAACGGCGGCACTCTGTTCCTGGACGAGATCGGCGAACTGCCCCTCGTGCTTCAGTCTCGGTTATTGCGGGCCCTGGAGAATCGCAGTGTTCAGCGCCTCGGAGGAAAACAGCAACGCCCCGTCGACTTTCGCGTGATCGCTGCGACTCATCGAGACCTGCCGGCGCGCGTCGCAGAAAAGGAGTTCCGTGAAGATCTATTTTTTCGTCTGAGCGGCGCCGTGATTCCGGTCCCGGCGCTGCGCCAGCGCGCCGCCGATCTCCCACTGCTTGCCTCCGCGCTGCTCGCCGACGTCGGTCGGCCGGGGTTGCGCGTATCACGCGAAACCTTCGCCATCCTCGCCGCTCAGTCGTGGCCCGGTAACGTGCGAGAGCTGAAGAATGCACTCGCCAGCGCCAGCGCGTTCGCCGATGGCGATACGCTGGAACCCAAACACCTATTGTTCATGATCCCGAGCGCGCCTTCGCTCGAACAGCTGGCGTTGGGTGGGCAAACGTTAGCGAACTTGGAGCGCGAAGCGATTCTGCAAACCCTCGGCAAGCACGCTGGCGACGCACAAAAAACCGCGGAAACTCTGGGAATTAGCCTCAGCGCGCTGCAGGAAAAGCGCCAGCACTTCGGCCTACTCTAAGCAACGGCGCGAGCGCGCCTGGCGACGAGCAACGCGCTCAATGCCAGCAAGCAAAGCAAAAATCCCGGGCGCGGCGCGGAACCGGCGGCATGAGAACAGCCGCCCGGCTCGGATGCGTTCGCCTTGGGCGGCGGTGCAGGCTGCAGCGCGCCGCATAAATCGGCAAAGCCGTGCCGCGGCTCGCAGCTGGTCGAGCTTGGTTTACGTTTCGGCGGATAGATCTCGCAGATCCCGGCGATGTCGTCGTCCGCGAGCGTCCTCAGTTGGATGCTGCCGGTGTGATAGCCGGGGAACATGGTGGTGGTATCGTCGATGATGTTGTGCCCCAGCCCCAAGAGATGCCCGGCTTCGTGCGTGAGCAATGAGTCGAGATCGACGGCACCAGCGACCGGATCGCCGACGCTCAAGGGCTCGTCGACCGCATTGACTTCGATGTCGGCATCCCAAATCTCGCCGCTCGCGGGATCGAAGTTGATCACGGTCAAGCCGAGTGCGTCCTGACCTCCCGCGTAAGGCCAAACATCTTCACGAAAGATGACGATGTTGGCGTTTCCGCGATCGGAATTGTACTCCGACGCGCTGCAGCTGACGGGGCCGTTGACCACCACCGAGATGGACGGCTTGCCAGCAACGCAATGTGCGCTAGTCCAGGCCGAAAATGCGCGTTCTACGCTGGATTGCGCGGCCTCGTAATCGATGTGTTGCTTGGGTGCTGCGTCAGCTTGCACGCTCACGGTAACGCAATTGCTGGCCCATGAAACCGGCCGCCCTACCGTGAAACAGCCCTGCGCATCCTGACCGCAATCGGTCTTGTTGGGGTCACACGTGGTTGCCTGACAGAAAGCCGAAGCGGCGCGCGTGCCGAACAGCAGCAGCAAGAGTGAAGCCACCACGAGCAATGCCATGCGCTGGAGCCCGCGGTTCATTGCGCACTTTCCCGAGCGATCAACTGACGCGCGTGAGCAAGATTTTGGCCAACCAAGCCGCGAACTGCGCTGTGCTCGAAATCGTGCAGCGCTGACAAGCGCGGGCTGGCGCTGAGCAGAGGCTCGGCGCGCTCGATAGGGACGAGCGGGTAGTGGCCCTGCGCCATGCCCGTGACCCAAAGCGCGCCGTCCGGAGCGCGCGTCAAGAAGGCAACGCAGGCTGCGCCGATCGCGAACTGTGCCTGACCGTGTACCAACTGGCCAACGCCATCGAGCACCCCACCCAGCGTACGCACGACGATTTCCGCGCTGCTGGGCCGAGCTTTCGAGAGCACGTCTTCGACGCGCAAGCTGGTCTCGGTGACGATCATCGGGCGACCCGCGATCGGGAGCGACACGCAACGCGCCTGCCTGCTCGTGACCCGCACGATATGCCGACTTTGCTCGCAGAGCGCGCGAAGCGACAGCCCGCGCATCAGGGTCGCGCGCGCGGGTGCAGCGAGCAACCAACCAGGCAGAAGCGCGGCGCCCGAGACGAACGTTCTTCTACCGAGTTGGCTCATGCCAGAGGCCGTTTATCACGCCCCTGGCCAGCCCAAGTGTCGAGTGTGTGAAGGTCTGGTGTCACGAACCGGGGCTCGGTTGCGCCGGCCAATTTCTCACCCATTCAGTGGGCAGGCACAGGTATTCGTTTCTGCGGTAGTAGTCCGCACAGTCGAATTGGAAAGCGCACTCGGTGTAAGAGCCCTGGCAGCTGCGAAAACAACTCTTCTCGATGCTGCTCTGACCGAAGCAGCGCTCGTTACGCTTGCAATCCGCGTCGGAGTCGCAACGAGCCAAGCAGGCGTTGTTTTGCCGGCCCGCGCTGCTCGTGCAGCTCAGCCCGTCGCAATCTTGGTCGCCTTCGCACAGACGCGTGCCGCTCGGTGCACGCTTCGCGGCTGCCTCCGATTCTGGTGCGGAGAGCGCTCCGCCTTCGGAGCCTGCCTCGGCCACCGGATCCCCCTCCGCAGAGCCAGAATTGCCGCCGCTTTCCGTCACGCCCGCCGCGCTCGCTTGCGAACCTGCGCCTGCCGCGGAGTCCGCATCCACATCCGTCGCGCCCGCTTCCGCGTGCAGCCGCGGCTCGCCCGTCTGCACGCTACTTGCGCACGCGATTGCCACTAGAGCGCCACAAATGGCGAGCCGTGAGCCGTTCGTCCCCCATCGAGTCATGCGCCGTGAGCGGTTCAAAATGTGGCCCTTCCTAGGGTGAGCGAATCGTCTCGATTCGAGTGCCGTGCGTGCGCATCGCTTAACCGAGTTGCGAACGAACGGCATTCGAAATTCGAAGTGTCGACGAGCAACGAATCGAGCGCGCTCCGCTCCGGATTGGTCACGCTTTGACTGCGAAGAAGTCACGCAATGCGCGCCGCGCTGATCTTGAAGAGCTACTACCCACATGGTAGTCAGACGCCGCGCCGCTGCCGAAGAGCATTTCGGTGAGCCACGCACTCAACTCTTGATCGGAATCCAGTCCATGACGAAATCTGGTGCTCCGCGCTTGGCGCGCACGAGTGCGGTAGGCCAGCTTGGCGCGGTCTTCCTTTTGGCGTTTGGCGTCTTCGTCGCCTGCGGCAACGACACCCCGGAGTTCCCTGCCGGAGGCAACGGAGGAGCGAGCGGAAAGACCAGTGCGGCAGGCAAAGCCGGCAAGGGTGGCGATGGCGCAGAAGCAGGCGAAGAGGCCGCATCAGGCAGCGCGGGTGTCGATCCCGGCGGCGGCGGCGACGCTGGCAGCTCTGAAACAGGCGGCACCGGCGGTACGAGTGGTGCAGGCGGTAGAGGCGGCAGCAGCAGCGGGACCGCCGGCAAAGGTGGTACGGCCGGTGTGAGCGGCACGACCAGCGCTGGTGGCGGCACCGGCGGCAAGGGCGCCACCTGCGGCAACGGGACGCTCGATCCCGGTGAAGCGTGTGACGACGGCAATACCAAGTTCGGAGATAGCTGCTCGCCGACTTGCACCAACCTGTGCGAGACGTGCGAGACCAACGTGTGCGGGACGAACGAGGAGTTGGTTTCGTGTGATGGCGAAATAGGCCTGAGCGACACCGCGGCCACGGGCCCCGCAACGGGCGTGAAAAAGAGCGTCCTGTGCAAGAACCTCCTAGGTTGCCTCAAGCGCACGGGGTGCGCTCAGTATGAGCCCTCCGCAGTGCTTTCCAAGTGCTACTGCGGCACCGCGAGCCCGAGTGAATGCGCAGAAGCGGGCAAACCAAACGGCCCCTGCGTCGAAGAAGTCGCCGCGGCAGGCGAAGATCGAGCGACCAGTAAGCTCGTGCTGCGGCAACTGAGTCCGCAATATGCGCTCGGCGTGGCGGCGCAGGTCTACGGATATTGCGACGGCGGCGTTTGTGCGAACGAATGCGTGGCCGGCAAACAGCAAACCACTTGTCAAAAGTGCTCTGCCTCGGTGGGGTTCGAGGCGATGGCCGCCTGCTACACCAACCCGAAGGCGGATCCACTGTTGTCGGCGCCACTCTGCAGCGCAATCATGGAATGCGCCCACCGCACCCGCTGCGCACTCAACGGCGTGGGGTCCTGTTACGGCGTAGTCACGAACTCAGTCGTGACCTCTCAAGGGCCCTGCTTCGCCGAGTTGACTGCGGCGGGAGGCAACCTCACCCCCCAACAAATGATCACCGTGCTGGTCAATCCCGAAGCAACCGGGACGATCAGTTCGGCGGCCACCGAACTCGCGCAAGAAGCCACCTTCTGCGCTGAGAGTTGCTTTCCGGCCTCGAGTGGCGGCGCAGGCGGTGCTGGATCGGGCGGACACGGCGGCGGCGGATCGGGCGGAATCTAAACGGAGGAAGGGTCACATCATGTACTCGACTAAGAAACTCAAAAAGCGTGCTTCTGGAGCGGTCGTATTGGGGCTGGCACTTGCAAGCTGCCAACTCATCGTCGCTTGCGGCACCGATGACGGCGGAGGCGGCAGCGCGGGCGAGGCGGGAAGCGAGGAAGCTGGCGGTGCCGGCAAAGCGGGAAGCGCCGGCAAGGCGGGGAGCGCCGGCAAAGCGGGGAGCGCCGGCAAGGCCGGTTCGAGCGGCGGCGGCAAGGCCGGCATGGGCAGCGCGGGCGAGGGCGAAGAAGGTGGTGCAGAAACAGCTGGCAGCGGTGGCGCCTCGTCGGGCAACGGTGGCACCTCGGCAGGCAGCGGCGGCAAGGCTGGAAGCGCGGGCACTGGCGGTTCATCCGGTGGCGCAGCAGGCACGGCCGGCAAAGGCGGCACAGCAGGCACTGGCGGTTCATCCGGTGGCGCAGCAGGCTCAGCCGGGACGTCGGGTTCGGTAAGCGTTGCGGGCGCAGGGGGCACTGCAGGCTCCATAAGCGTTGCGGGCGCAGGGGGCACTGCAGGATCCATAAGCGTTGCGGGCGCAGGGGGCATGTCCGGTGGCGCAGGCAGCGCGGGCACGGGCGGCACGACCAACATCTGCGGCAACAACATCGTAGAAACTGGTGAAATTTGCGATCCAAAGTACACCGTCAACAACTGCGGCAAGGACTGCAAGTCGATCACTTCGGCCACGTGCTTGGCTTGCGACAATGGCAGTGAGTGTGTCGACTTCGTCGATTGCATGCAGCTCACCACGAACGCGGCGGCGGGCAGCCCCGCGGCGGGCACGCCCAAAGCCCAGTTGTGCAATGAGGTGCTCGACTGCGTGCGCGACAGCGGCTGTGCCGCTCACGGAGACGGCATCATCAAATGCTACTGCGGTACGGCCAACGTGGCCGATTGTCAGAGCGGCCTCGCCAACGGCGCCTGCAAGGCGGAGCTCGAGCGTGGTCTGGAGACCACTTTGTTCTCGCAGATCTCGCTGCGCCTGAAGAGCCCGCAATACGGTGGCGGCATCGCGATGGCTCGCGTTGATTGCGAGCAGAGCTCCTGCAAGACGGCCTGCGATCTGAACTGACGAAATGGCAAAATGACCCGATTGCGCGGAGCGTGCGCCCTGTCCCTGTTGCTGCTGGTTCCCCGGTCGCTGGCTGCGGCAGTGGAGTGGGAGCGCAACGGCTTTGACAGCGATGATCTCGCGACGCTCCAGCGTCGCGATCCGGCGTTCGCTTCCGCGCTGCTGCGCGGTGAGTCCGAGCTGCGCGCAGGCGCAGTCGCCACCGCCGCGGAGACCTTCAAGAGCTTGGCGCAGCAGGCACCCGAAAGCGCTCTGACGCTTCGCCGTTACTGCCAAGCCCTGACTGAGTTGAATGACCGACGGGCGGCAATTGCGGCGTGTGAAGCCGCCATCAACCAACGGCAGTCTGCGCCGACGTTTAGAGCCTTGGTGGGCGCATTGATGTCCGCCCCGCCGACGCCGGAAGATTTGACCTTTGCCACGCAGCTGGCCAATGCCGCGCAGCGAAGGCAAGACGATCAGCCGTGGGGCTTGGCTGCTCAGGCCAATATCGCTGAGCGAATGGGAGACGAGAAAATGCTGCAGACATCGGTGGTTGAACTCGAGCGCATCGCGCCTGGACACTACGAAACCCTGCGCGCGCGGCAGGCGTTGAACGGCTTTCAGCTGCCGAATTGGGCTTGGGCTGGCTGGGCCGGCCTGGGCACGACGTTGCTGGGGAGCTTGCTCCACGCGGCCGTGACGCCGATCACGCGCCGCCGCGCGAAGCGCCGCCTGCTCAGCGTAGCCGCTTCATTGGCCTTGATCGGCGCGACCGAGCTCGTTTCCCTCCCCGCGTTGGCGGCGGATGCGGCCCCTGCAGCCCCGGCCCTCGACGATGGTTCGCTCAGCAAGTGGCCAGTGAACGACGCCGATCCGAAAAAGAGCTTGCCCACCCCCGCGCAGCGCGACGCGAACCCCTTGGAGTTCGGCTACCACATGATGGACTTGGCGGACAAAGCAGACCGCGCCAAAGCCAAGGGTGACTTCCGAAGCGTCGGACAATACTACGAAGCGATGTCGATTGCGGTGCCAGACCGCGCCATTGGCTATCGGAAGTCCTGCGAAGCCTACGAGAGGGCGGGCGATCCGGTGAAGGCCTTGGAGATGTGCCGGGGTGCGCTCGGGGCCCAAGGCTTGGAGATCGCGGATTACCTGCACTTCTCCCAGCTTTTGTTGGCCAAGCCGGGCACACTCGAAACCTCGGAAGTCGAGGATCTGACGCAGATCAGCAGCCATTTGAAAGCCGAAGCCGGTGGCATGGCCGCCGGCTTGCTCGTGCAATGCAACCTCGCGCAGCGGCTGGACGACGTGAGCCGACTCGAAGAATGCGCCGCGGCGGTTGCCAAAGAGACGCCGAACGATCCCAAGCTACCCATCTACCAATGGGGCGTGGCCATGAAGCGCGAGGACTACGGCCAGGCGCGACAGATCCTGGCCAGCGCACGCAAGAGCGCAGTCGCCACGCCCGGCATCGACGTGATGGCTCGCATGACTCAAGAGCAGAGTGCTCTCGAACGACGCGCCGCGCGTTTCGCAGTGCGCTATGCCGTCCCGCTCGCAGTCGTTTTCAGTGTGCTGCTGGCACTCGGATTCGGCGGCTGGTTTCGCAAGCGCCTCCGCACTCGACTGGCCTGATCGACTCTTCGCGCGAACGACGCATACGAAGCGTCTCATCGTCGAGTATCGCGACATCGCGGACATAAAAAAAGGCGCGCTTCCTGCGAAGCGCGCCTTTTCTAAAACCGTTTCAGATTACGGTTTGCGTGACGCAATCAGGGGGCGATACCAGCCGGGTTGCCCGCACAAGCGCCGCTGCCAGTGACGAACGTCTGGCAAGCCGGGCCGCCGGTGAGCGGGAAGAGGCCGCCCGCCGAGAGCAAGCTGGCGAATTGGGTCGCGCCACCCGAGACGTTACCGGAGAAGCACGCGGCAAGCGCCTTCTCGGCAGCGGTGGCGTTCTCGAAGCCCGGGATGGAGTTGATGAACACCTTGCGGGCCAACGGGTAGGTGACGTTCGCGATGCACTCTTGACGATTGCCGATGCCCGCGAGCGAGGCGCCGAAAACGCCTTCGGTGCCGGCGTTGGTCACGAGCGTCTGATCGAGCGCCGTGCGGCCGCTGAAGCCGATGGAGCAGGAGTCAGCAGCCGCCAAGCAACCGATTTGGTCGGTCGAGTCGAACTTGTCGCAGCAACGGCCGCTGCCGGAGGTACCCGGGCAGGTCGGACCGGTCGCGCTCATGGTGCGGGTCGAGTGAATACGCGCGAAGTCGCCGACAATCTGGCGATCGCCCAGGCTGCCCGGGGCCTTGCCCACTTCGATGTCGACCTTGTACGTGGGCGTGCTGCCCGGACCGTACATGTGCAAGTTGTACACGCGACCGTCGGTGGCGACCAACGACGGGATTGGCGGATCGACGACTGCCGGCAAGTTGTTGCGACCGTTGATGCACTGCGAATCGCCGTCGGCGGCGGACGGAACCAAGCACAGACCGGAGCTGCCGACGACCTGACCAGTGACCGGATTGTAGTCAGCAGCAGAGTTTCCGAACGGGACGTCGCCGTTCGGGCAGAGCGTGTCACGAGTGGAGCTGCCGGACAGCTTCGGCGCGGGGCCGAAGTTGAAGGTGCCGCGGAGGCAGGGCTTGGTCGGGAAGGCATCGGCCAAACCGATCGTGCCCGCTGCGCCGACGGGCGCGCGAACCGGGAGCACTAAGCCGAGCGTGCCCTTCGGGCCGCACACCTGCTCGGCCGCTGCGGCCGGGAAGGGTGGCTGCACCGTGCCGCCGTTGGTCGGGGCGGGCAAGAAGCCACCTTGACCGGTCAAGCCACCGGCGCACGGACGGCGGATCGTGTCGAAGTCTTGGTAGGCGTCGTCGAACAACGGGGCGCCCGCGCTGGTCACGGTCGGGTAGGTGACGGTGCTGGAGTTGTTGGCATCGACCGCGAAGCGGTTGCTGCAGAACGGGTAGGCCTTGGCCAAGACGAGCTCACGGAACACGTCCGTGGTGCCCGAGAGGTTGTCGCGGCGCCAAGCGTGGGTGAGCTGCGTGCAGCCGCCATTGCCGCAAGCGGCGTCCTGGAATAGGTTGCCGTAGTTGTTTACGAGGTCAGCGCGAACCGCGCTGGAACAGTTGCGCAAGGGCGTGGCGGCGGTGGGGCTCGGGTTGGAACCGGTCGTGTTTTCGAGACCGAAGTAAACGAGGCGCAGCACGTCGCGCCAGCCGGCAACCGCGGTCGTGCCGAGGGTGTAAGCGCCGCCGTTGAGCGTGCCGGATTGACGAAGGCCGCCGGCCTGCGCGGCGCAGCCCGTGCCAGTAGCGGCGTTCGCGTCACACGCGGCGTGCGTCTTGGACGCCGAGATGGTGATGCCGTCAGCGGCGTATGCGACGCCTTCGGCGAGGTTCGGGGTCGCGCCACCGATTTGCAAGAAACGCGACATGGGCGCCACCGATTGCGTAATCGGGCTGGTGGACATCGCGGTCTCGCCGGCGCCTGAGCCGCCGCCGAGGTACACGAGGCTCGTTGCGCCCGGGCAAACCGCTGCGTTGATCACGCTGAGCGTGAACTCTTTGAGCGTGTCGGACCCTTTCAGGTCGAGGGCGCTGACACCGGCGGAGCCGGCGCCGACAGCCAAGAAGGTAGCGATCAACATTGTCTTTTTCATTAGAGTCCTCCAGAAAAAACAGGATCACCCGGGCTGCCGGGCGCTGCTCCGCCCTTCAGCAAGATGCGGGCCATGAACGCGCTTCGAAACCTGCGCGAAAATCCGCTATTTTTCCGGGATTTCTGAGCATTTCACGGCGTGCTCCTCGAGCCGACCCAGGACCGTCTTCCGGTTATCAGACTGATTCTCCGAATTCCGGAATATCGATGTCGTGAGAGTCGGTATCTGCGCTTCGCGCGCGACGTAAAAGCGCGTTCTAGCGTCTCCGCGTGAGTCATCTGCGGCGCGATTCGAGGCGCGCGAATGGGAGCGTCAGCGGGCCGAGGACTCGGGCGCGGCACGGTGGCGATGCGGCCGGTCCAAGAGTTCGGGCCGAGGGTGAGCATGGACGAGCTGCGAGGGCGCGCGCACGGGCAAGAGTAGAAGCCACGCTGCGACCCCAGCGATGCCGCTCGCGATCAACAACGCACCGAGCAAGCCCAACTGGAAGCGTCCGCGCTGTGCCTTTGCAGTAGCGTCTTTTGGCAGGTCAGTCATGGAAAGCCAAAGCCGCGCTCGCTGAGCGCGGCGGGCTAGCGGTCTTGGGGCGCACGGCCAAGCACCCCGCGATTCGCGCCTGTATTCCGCTGACGTCAGCACCGTCCAAAAATGCAATCGGACCGAGCGGCGTGAGTGCAGACCGAAGATCGATGTCACCGCGAGGGCTTGTGCGAAAGAGCACGCGGGTGACGTGCGCTTTCAAATCCGCGAGCGGAAAACCGCGTGGCGCGCCGCCATCGAACGCGCGTGAATCACGGCTGTTGCTGCGGTTGTCACCGAGCACGAATACTTCTTGCGGCTTGACCACGTATTCGGAAACGGGAGCGGCTGCCACCGCTTGCAAGGTGAGGTAGGCCTCGCCTTCGAGAAATTCCATCACCAGCAGCGCGCTCGGATTGCCACTGCGCGCGGTTTCGTCATTGGGGCTGTAGTAAGCGCCGGCTTCACACACCGGCACGGGCCAACCATTGATGACAGGGTGCACTCCATTCATCGCGATGCGATCACCGGGCAAGCCCACGACGCGCTTGATCACTTCACGCGGCGCGCCATCCACGATGGTGTGCAGCACGACCACATCACCGCGGCGTGGCAACTGCCCCGGCGTGTACTTCGCGATACTGCCCGCCAACATTTCACCCGGCGTGAGCGTGGGCAACATGGAGGTGCCGATCACTTCGTAGGTTTGCAAGTAGCGCGCGCGAATTTGCAGGGCGACCAGCGCGGCTCCGCCCAACAACGCGAAGAATAGCATTTGGTTTTTCGTGCTCTTGGTCGGCCTGAATGGCCGCGCCAAGAGCTCGAGCTTCTCGAAGACGGGCGGCACCTTGCTCCACTTCCCGGTGCCCAGCAGCAAATCGAGTTCGGCGCGCGCCGCCTGCAGTGAGTGCCGAAGTTCGGCGCTCGAATCATCGATTTGGCGCGACACCGGGCGCCGCTCCAGCGTCAAAAGCAACGCGCAAGCGGACTCACAGGCGGCGATGCGACGGCGCGGGACACGCGCCACGAGCTCGTGCGGCAACGTCGAAAGGTAGCGGCCGCCAGGCAGCCAATTGCGCCAGTAGCGAACCAGCCCCGTGAAAGACAGAAACAGCAGGAGCATGAGCCACGCGCCGTGACCACGAGCAAAAGCCGCCAGCGCGCCTTCCACTCCCGGTGCGCTGCTCGCGTGCGGCACGAAGTAGCGCCAGCCGAGTCCGCTGAGCAGCAGCGGGATCAGCACGAACCAAAGCAGCCGCAAGATCGAGCGGAACGCGCCCTGCAACGGATGGCCAGGGCGCGCCGCTGCCTGACTAACTGCCGCGGTCAGGGGGCGGGCAGGAGCTCGCATTGATTGTATTGAACGTGCTTGAGCTCGCCCTTGATGAACTTGTCCAGGAAGTCGAACACCAAGAAGCCTGCGTTGATTGCCCCGCGATCTGCCCAAACTTTGGACTCTGCGGCGTGATCGATGTTTGCGACACCAGCCTCCCAACTGGCGGGGCAAATCGGCAATGGCTTGCCATTGACCGAGTTCGCCTGGGCAAAGGCCACGAGCTTGTCGTCCGAGATTGCGCCGAAGCCGCGCGACACGCACCACGCGAAAGTGTTGTGCGCGGGATCCAACCCGCTGACCGTCTCACCGTGCTGATCACCGACCACCGCGTCGGACGGGTAACAGGGCGCCGGTTGCCCTTGGCCGTCGCAGACCGTGGTCGCGAAGGCGCTGATGTCTCCGTCGTTCTTGAGGCTGCCATCGCTGGCAACGTGCGGCACGATGGCGCGCACTACGAACGGGTTCGCGAGCGCACACAGCTGCCGCCACAGTTCTTCGTCGCCATTCTTGGGAATGAGCGGGTTGTTCGACATTTCGCGCTCACGAAAGTGAAACACCGGCGGCAGGATGTTGTCGCCGCCGTAACCCTGTACAGCCAAGCACGCGCCTTGCGCCACTTGCAGCATGTTCGCGCCTTTGGCGGGCAACGGAGTGCTGCGGATCAGCCCTGCGTCGCCAGTAATCGATACCTGATCCAGGACCAGCTGAGGGATCTCGGCTTGGGTGCCACCGAGCGCCATCCAAGCGAGGTAGCGAGCGCCCCAATCATCGGCTGATACGGCACCGCTTGCGAACGGTCCGAACACGCGTGGTCGATTGACCTGCAAGCCCAGATCGGGCTTGTCGTACGGATCATCCTGGGCGGTCGGGTTGAATAGCCCGCTCCGGAAATTCGCGACGCGAGAGCGGCCGCCCGTCACGGTTTGCAGCAAGTCTGCTTGCCTTCCCAGCGAGTCCGCATTCGGACCATGGCAATTGATGCAGATCATATCGAACACGGCCTGGCCCGGGTGGACCTGGAACACGCGCGCTTCGGGATCGGGGTTGGCCTTCTCGAACCAGACCGGCTTTTCACTTGCCGGGTAGGACTTGACCGCGCGCTCCGAATCCAGCTTGCAGCTTGGCTTGTTTTGCCAAAGCGCGAGCGGAAATTTCGTATTGGCGAACGCCTCGACGTCGGAGAGCTGTTTCGAACCGAGCAGAACCACGATCGCCTTCTGTGCTTCGAACGCTTTGGCCGCGTCCGGGCCCGACGGTGGCGCTGGATATTGGTGATCGATCAAGATCGCCTTCCAGTCGTCCCGACGAGGCGTCCATAGCCCGCCGCGTTCCGTGAGATCGGTGACGACCCAATGGGCGTGATCGGGAACACCGTCGAGAAACGGACGCTGCTTGTAAGCGATGTCCCTCGGTCGGCTCGCCGAGCCGGATAGGACGGCGGGGTCCACGATGTCGGAATTGTCTACGCAGCGCTGATTCTCCGGGTCATTCGTGAACGTCGCCAGGCGCTTCTTGGCTGCGCTGAGCGCCGCCGCGTAACCGGGGTCGTTCGGCAACACTTCCGCATACGGCTGAGCGCTGGAGTCTTGGCACGTCGCGTCCACGCACGATTCCGGCTGGTCGGGGTGTTTGTATTTGGCGGGGATACTGACCATCCACGCGCCGAGCCACTGCGCGGCTCGACAATCGTGCCCCGCAGAATCGAAGGGCATGTGCGGGTAAACGATCTTCGCGTCCGCGTACGAGAACGGGGTGTAGACGTTGCGGTAAATCAGGCTGCGCCAGGGAACGTTCAGGAAGTGCCTGGTCGATTCGGTCGAGTTTGGGTCCGGCTCTTCGTCGTCCCAGTACTTCTCGACGTCACCGGGGGCGCCCCGCCCTTCGATGTCGCGCAGCGACGGGGTGATGTACGCGATCTTGGTGTCCTCGCCGGGTTTGTTCACCACGCGATTGATGCGCGGGCTGAACGTGTCGAGCGGGAACTGAAAGACGCCGCCGATGGTGGTCTCCCCTGCCCGCTTACCGGGATAGAGATTGAACACGTCCGTGAGCTCCGGATTTGCGACGCTCGGGAAGCCGTTCTGATTGTGACAGTGGGCGCAATTGGCCAGCAAGTAGGCTTGGGCTTTGAGCTCTGGCTCGTTTCTCGGCTTTCGGGGTGGCACGGCGTCGAGCTGCGAGTCCTCGAGCTTCACGACGTCGGCGATCGACTTCACACCCGTGATGACGCCCAGATCAATCAGACGTTGGAACTGCCCGAGTTCGTCGTCACTGGTCGCCTCGTACACCCCACCTTCGCCCAGTTTGCGGCGATTGATTTGCATGGGCGTGAAGCCGAGGATGAAATTGTCGTTCAGGCTGCCTTCGTGGCAGTGAATGCAGCGAGATTTGCCGGGGATTGCCCAGTGCCGCGCGACTTTGTTGTACTCGAGCTCTTCCGACAGATTCGCCGGCATTTTCGCGCGGATCTCGGCTTCTTTGGGCTCATCGACCGTGTACTCGAACAGTTCGTCGGTGAACGGCTCTCCGTTACGTAACTTGTCGGTGAGCAGCGTGGCATGCGTTTCGGCTTCGTCCCACTTGTAGCTGCCGAACAACGACGCCGGCTTGTAGTTGGCGACGTCCTTCGGACTAATGGTGTCGTGGCGGGCGACGATCAAGCGTGTCTCGAGCTTCCGCCAGCGCTTGCTACCGTCTTTGTCCGTCACCTCCTTCATGAAAGTTTTGTAAAAACGCGTATTTTCCGGGATGTTGAAGCTCTGCGTCTTGGCGTCGAACGTGATCGACTTGCCTAGCGGGACTCGCACGTAACGCTGCTTGCCGGCGTCGTCCGACCACAGCGGATAGGCAGGGGCAAAAGCGACCAAACCCGTGCGCGCCAACACTTCGGAGTCGAGGCTGGTCAAATCGGTATCCGAGAGTTCCAACGGCAGTCCGAGCTTGTCTTCGGGTGAAGCGTTCACGTCGCTCGACGCAACGCGCTTGGCAAAGGCGTCGTCGAGCGCCGTCATCGTTGGCCGATCACTCGCGAACGGGAAATTGGACTCCGGAACGCAGGTGCCGACATTGGTAAAACCGAGGCCCTGCTCGGTAGTCATCGCATACGGCTTTCGACCCGAGGTCGTCACCAGCTTCTCGTAAAATGGATTGGTGAAGCCTGCGGCGGACCATTCCGTCAAAAGCTGAGCCAGCGCGCGCAGCGAATCCCCCTTGGCGAGCTTGGAATAGGGAACGGGCGGCAACGGAGGCATCGCGAACGCGCGATCCTCGGACTGGATTCGCTCCAACATTTTGGGCGTATAAGCTTTGAGCGCCGCGATGTAGCCGATGTCATCCGGGACTTTGAAGCCGCCCAGGCCCTGGCCCTTCGCGTGACAGGCGCCGCACTCCGACTGAAATTTGGTGTACAGCTCCGCGACGAACACCTCGCGCTGCGTCGGCTCGACCTCTTGCGACAAAACCGACGAGCGCTGGGGGAACAACTCGGCCAAAGCCGGCACGCACTTGCCGTTCAGCTCGCGTGTACCAGCATCTCCCAGCGGCGCACTGCCGGCTGTTGCTTCGTCTTCGCCAGCCACGCCGTAGGCGCCGCCCAGGCTGCTCATCCCGGCCGTGCCGCTGCTCGGAGGGGTCAATGATGGATCCGAGAAGCAGCCCGCGAACAGCGCGACCAGGATCGCGCCAAACAGCAGCGGTGACGCTTGACGAATTTCTTTCCGGGTGTGCATCACTTGAACTCCTGAACGCCACGCGTCGAAGAACGCGCGTGAGCCCCGCCATCGATGCGCGGTCCATAACACGCGGCCTATTCAGGCCCGTGATATTGTGATGACGAATACGAAGCGTTTCTTCGCGCGTACAGGCTCAGAAACTGCCGGCCGCGACCGCTCCCCAAGATCCATCCGCGGTCACGAATGGTGCGGCCCGAAATGTCGCGGAGCTGGGGGCAGACGAAGGAGCCAAGAACAGCGCCGCGCTCGTAATTAGCGCCGCCGCACCGACGCCGAAGCCGATGAATGCACCCGTACGAAATGCCTTCGCGTCAGAAAGCAAGTCCGCGTGCCGATCGATGTCGGATTGAGAACAGCCCACACTGTCCGGACAAATTTCTTTGGCGTCGCCGTTCTTCGATTTGTACTTGATCGCAAAGAACGTACCCAAACCCACGGAAGCGATACCCAAGCCGCCAACGACATAGGCATAGGTGTTGCGCCGTCGAAGCTTGGGATCGCCTTTCTCGACGGCCGGCGCGGTCTCGACGGGCATGGCCTTGACCGGCTTTTCCTCGGGCACTTCGCGGGGCTCGGCGGCCTCGAGCGGAGGCACGGTAACCGATACGATCTCGCTCGTGCTGGCGGGCAGAATGACGCGCGTCGACCAGGTCTTTTTGCCAGGCGCAGCGGCCTCGATCAAATAGTCACCGGCGTCGATCGCCGTCGCCGTGCCCCAGGTCTTTTTCTCGATCGCGATGCGGTTACGTCGAACTACGAGCTCCGGGTCGGTCGCTTTCACCTCGATCGACATGCGTACCAAGCGAGGCTCCAGCGCATCGGCGCGGGCCTGTGCGACTTGCGCGCGCTCGGTTTGGCCGGCAGCGCGAGCGCTGGCCGCGACGCCTTGAAACAGGGCTTGGGCGCTCGCGGTACGACCAATGTGCTCCCAGCAATCAGCGAGATTGAACTGCACCCCGATGCCTAGGTTGAGACTCGCGCTTTGCTCGAATTTCGGACAAGCTAGCTTGTAGTCGCCCGCCTCGACCAGTTTGCGCGCCTCGCTGAAGAGCTCTCCCGCCTTGACTTGGTTTTCACTCTTGGCCGGCGCTGGGCTGGGCGAATCTCGCGTCGGCGACTCCGACTTGGCAGGCTCTGACGCGGGCTGCTGCTGAGCCAAGGAACGGTTGGCATGCAGGAGCGATAGCGAAGCGGTCGCGAAGAGCAGGCCTGTGAGTCGAAGCGGGCGGTGCGTCATGGTTTCAGTTGGCGTTGTCGAACAGTGCCTGCGTGGAGGGCGCGGGCTCGGGCATGGGCGCCGCAGCCGACGGGGCAGCAGTTTCCGCTGCGGGGCGAGTTGCGGGCTTGCTCCACGCCTTGGGCGGGGCGGGCACCGGAGCTGGCCGCGCCGCAGGCACTTGCAAAACCGGGGCAGAGACGGGCAGCGAAGCGAGCGACGCCGCCGGAGCTGCGGTCAACGCAGGCGATAGACTCGCGACGACTGGATGGGCAACGTTGGCTCGGTTGGCCAAGATCGTTTGCAGATTGCGAATGGTCAGGAAAGCGCCCAGGCCCACCGAACAGCCAATGACCGCCAAGGCAGCGAGCGCGACTTCGAGCAAGCGACGATTCGGGGATAGTTCGACCCTCGGAGCGCCGCTCAGGGAACGCGCCGCGGGCGGCGGAGGATCGACCCTGACCAGCGCGGGGGGAAGCAGACTGCGCGGGCTGCGAGCGCGCCGCTCGAGCACCATGATCACGCGATCGACCGCGGCGCGGCCTTCTTCGGACGCGAAGCGCCGCAGCTGTTTGGCGAGTGTCCCCACGTCCGACCATCGGTAGTCGCGCTCTTTCTCCAAACAACGAAGCACGACATCTTCCAGCTCGTTCGGGATTTCTCCGCGCAATTGGCTGATCGGCGTGGCGCTGTCGGCGGCAATCGCCGCGAACATGCCGGGTACGCTCGCAGCGCTGAACAACGGCGAACCGGTCAGCAGCTCGTGCAGCAATGCGCCGATCGCCCAGATATCTGCGCGCACATCGACCGAGCTCGGGTCGCGCACTTGCTCGGGTGCCAGGTAGCCCAGGGAAGCGACGATCGATTCGCTGGTCGACAGCGTGACCGAGGCGTCGAGCCAGGTGCCTTCGACCAGGTAGAAGTCGAGCACCTTGACGATCGGGCGACCGTCACTCTCGCGCGCCAAAAAGACGTTGGCCGGCTTCAGATTGCGATGCACGAAGCCAGCCACATGCGCCACCGCGAGGGCTTCGCAGATTTGGAGAGCGTAGTCGACCGCCTCGGCGACCGGCAGCCACTCCCGCACGCGCAACACGCCACGCAGATCCGTACCCGATAAGTGCTCGGTCACCGAATAAGCGATGCCCGATTCGAGCCTGCCGATGTCGAGCACACGCGCCAGATGCGGGTTGCGTAGCTGAGCGGCCAAACGCGCGCTCTGTAGAAATCGAGCCGCGCCTTCCGCTTGCTGCCGCGTGCCCGCGGCACACAACTTGACCACGACGCGCTGACGTAGTTGCAAGTGCTGTGCGTCACAGCTCACCCCGAGCGCGCCGGGGACGTGAACGCGCTCGACACGGTATTTGCCGGCCAAGACTTCACCGACGCGGACCCAGTCACGGCGCGGGGCGAGATCCTCCCAGCGCAGACCGCGCGACAGCTCGGACACGTCACTTCGAGCCGGCGGCGACGCCGATTCTTCGAGCAAATCGTCGTCCGTCACCAGTTCGTGGTCGTGTGCGGATTCTTGCTCTGGCGTGGGATTGCCCATGACGCGCGTGCAGATATACACACGGTCCGCGCGCTAGTGCGTGTCAATTGGGTGGCAAACGAGCGCGCGCTGGTTACGGTGCGACGACGAAAACGAATCACGCGCGGCTCCCCGCGCACGAAGATCTTGCGACCGCTGGAGATCACTCGAGAACTGGGCGCGGCGGGAATCGCTACGCAAACGTTACACGGGTCGAGCGAGCTGCGATGTATGTGCGCGCAAGATGCCACATCGACCGCTGCCCTCGCCACGCTGGTCCGAGCGCGCGCTCAGGCGCCTGTTGTGGGTGGTACTGGCAGCGTGCTTCGCCATTGCATGGCAATCGCCGGCTCACGCCTATTCTTGGATGATCCGTCACGGCTACACGCAATGCGTGCAATGCCACGTCGATCCATCCGGAGCAGGCGCGCTGACCCAATATGGCCGCGTGATCAGCGAGGTGCTGCTCCGAACCCACTACGGCTGGGAAAAGCCCGATGACGAGGCGAAGTTGGGGAAATTCTTGTTCGGCGCAGTGCCGCTGCCCGACGAGCTCGACTTCGGCGGGAGTATTCGAGCCCTCTCACTCACGGACAAGGTCGAGGGCTCGGCGCTCGAGCAGCGGCTGATCTGGATGCAACTCGACGCCAAAGCTTCGCTGAGATCCGGCAGGCTGGTGGGCTCCGCGTCACTCGGCTACGCCCCGGAGGGCGCGCTCGGCGCCGCGATCACGGGCAGCACCGAGAAGAACCTGG
>Ga0247758_1001225_pt1 | contig 19978 bp, 24 predicted proteins | sample UWRJL156409C4_FD_180950 | JGI IMG/M metagenome (GOLD analysis project Ga0247758, IMG submission 180950) | Plant litter microbial communities from Arlington Agricultural Research Station in Wisconsin, United States - UWRJ-L156-409C-4 | ecosystem: Environmental > Terrestrial > Plant litter >...
GCAAAAGTGAATCCACTGATACTAGCATTTAGTAACAGCGACTACATCCGTATTGTTCCACACACCCCCTAGTTGCTGGACTAAACGCCCAGTGCAGTTCTTGCAGCTTGATACATCATTAGTCATCAAACGGCTCAACACAGACTTGGTGATACAACGCTGACTAATCGCTCAAAATGCTCAAGAAACATGCCGACAACAGAGTTCGAACTGGTGACTTTAGCAGTAACGGGGAAGTTTCAGGCTTAGTAAGCCTCCCGGGCTCATAACTGTCGAACTAGACCGCTGCACCAAAACACTGCAAAAGTGAATCCACTGATACTAGCATTTAGTAACAGCGACTACATCCGTATTGTTCCACAGAGGCCAAGCGAACGGGTTTATGGACCTCGCCACGACTTACAACATGCCTTTATATATGATGCATACCATCCGGGCTGCAATAAGGGGAGAGCTTGAAGAGGAGCGGGACCCTTCGGCAAACTCTTCACGCAGACCCCTACGTATGGAACCAGTTGAGCGTGGCCCGCTTAACATTCATGGATATCTGTTCCATGCAGTTCGAGGATACAAACGCAACCCGGGCTTTGTGAGTGGGTTGGGGCACGCGTGCCCCGGCTGTCCTTTGTGAGATTCCTCCTGGGGTCCGGAGCAGATCCAAATCGACACCACGACACAGTGACCGCCTTCGAAGTCGTACTCTCCGACGCTGTTGAAGCATCTCACAACACCTCCATCGACGGGCTTCAGAGGTGTCTGGAGCATCGGTCTCTCATTGTCGAGGACTTCATAAAGCACGACGCAAATCCTAAAGCAAACCGGAACTCGCCCCTCGGTTCCCGTATTCGAGAGGCGTTTGGAAAGCATGCGCCTGATCGGGCTCGGTCACTCGAAGCTATGATCAAGCGATCTCATAAGAAATGGCTAGCAGCTGGGAAGATTTCGTTGCCCAAACTCCCCGCGGACTGGTTCGAAAGTTTTACCCGTAGCCTCCAGCTAGCTGCTCCATCGAGGTTAGCTCCCGGAGAGCGTGAGATCAGCGGCTATTCCGTGGACCCAGCTGGTTTCCGCGTCTGGCCTAGGCCTAGCGAGTCTTCAACTCCGCCGAGACCGCCGATAAGACAGCGACACGCCCATCTCCACCCCGTTTGGGACTCATTTTGCCCCCGGGCCGACCCCAGCCAGATTTCACCGCTAGCCTTCGCATATTCAACACAGAAGGCTCAGGTTCGAAGGCCTGAGCTCAACACTAACAATGAATCGAGGTCCGTGGCCAGCCCGGGAACTATGCACTCTGCTCAGATAGGTACATCTTTTGAAAACAATGCCTACGAAGACATTACTTCTCAGGCCAGTGACAGCTCAGAGCATATACTCGAGCTCCCCGTTCACCAGAACGAACACAGGCTGCGGCTTCAGGCGCAAAGAGAAGCTTTAGCTCATCAGGAATGGCCGTTAATGCGCCGAGCGCAAAGGGGAGCAATGAACGAATGGCAGCCAGGCAGTACTAGTCGTAATCCCGATAGCAGAAGGGGGGATCGGTATCCAATGGGTTCCGGGGAAGAAAGAAATTCTCAACTGCCACCAGGTGGCGATGAAGAGTCCGCTGATCCCGATCTGCCTTCACATTAAATCTTTCAAGAGTAACTAGGTGGCTGAATTCTCAGATGACGCTTAATTTCTTTTAGCGACTGACTAGTGCCTGCCTACCTACCTACCTACCTACCTACCTACCTACCCAGACAGTGCCCTTCTCGAAAGTTAAGCCTAGTACCTGCCTACAACGAGGCCAGAACCTCCCCTATCACTTGAACTCCCCCTTGGCCTCCTCAATCCACTCGCTCAGCTTCGTCGCCGGCCGTCCCGTATACCTCTCCACGACCTTGCCCGCCTCCTCCCACTCCTCCCCAACAGGCAACCAGTCTCCCCCTTCCTGCTGCAACACCTTCAGCTTCGCAAAGCTCTCCACCAAAACCCTCGCCAACATCTCCGGCGTGCCCCCCTCCACATACAACTTTACACCCCCTTCCACCCCAACCTCCTCAATCTCCGCCTCCCTCCCCGTCACCGCCTTCACAATCGCACCCAACCCGTCCCTGAACGAAATCTTCTCCGGCCCATAGATCCCCACCGCCTCCTCATCGCCCGCCTTCCGTCCCTGAAGCAACACACTCGCCGTCACGCGGCCAATATCCCCCGGCGTGATCCAATCCAGCGTCATATCCGGTGCGAAAATCCGGAGCTTCCCCGTCGGAACCTGCGCCTTCCAGAGGAAGGCGTTCGTCGCGAAGAACCCCGGGCGCACCGGGGTGAAGTTCTCCTTCCCGAAGACCGCCAGCAGGTTGAGCTCCACCTGCGCATGCGCCCAGAAGATGGGGTTGTCCGGCGGGGTGAGGGTCAGGTCGCCTCGCAGGCCGCCGGTGGAGAGGAATACCACGTGCGTGATCCCTGCGGATTTTAGGGCCGTGAGGGCCGAGTGCATGTGGTCTGGGGAACCGAAAATGTGGTAGATGAAGGCATGCGTGGCGGAGGTGGACTTCACGGCGGTGGTGAGGGCGGAGGGGACGCTGAGGTCCGCGGTGATGCGTTGGAAGGGACGGGTGGGGGAGGCTTCGAGGGTGGGGGAGAGCCCGGGGATGGGCTTGGAGGGGTCGCGCATCGCGAGGATTACGCGGGTGGCGCCGAAGGAGTGCGCGGAGAGGGCGACGGCGGAGCCGACGTGGCCCGTGGGGCCGAAAATGATGGCGATGGTCATGGTGGGTGTTGGTGTTGAGAACAAAAAGTGGGTTTCAGGGTTTGGTGTTGAGTGCTGATGCAGTGTTGAATGAGAGCGAAGCTGGCGAGGTTAGTTTGGAGTTGAGATGATGGGTAGTAATAACCGGCTTCTTAAGCTTCAACGTGATGTTCCTACATCCTGTATGTCGCGGTTGTGTTTCGCTCACAGAATCCTACCGCGGCAGGCAGGCTGACCAACAGCGCACACTTAGACGGCCCGGGAGGTTGACTGCTTACCTACTTGGGTACCGACCTCGTTGTTGGAAAGGATCCGAGTGCGACTGCCCCGCGCCCGCGTAGCCCTCGGAGATTGGGTCGGCGCCGATTGTCCCGCTGCTGAACAATCAACTCACTGGCCAAGAAATGGGCGTTGGAGCAGCCAATGACAATGTGAATGGTATCGGAGGTCGGACTTAAGCTTGCTGCGGCGCACAATGCCTAAGATCATCGCATGGATATGCGAATGCGAGGCAAGTTCAACCACGGGTGGGGTAACCTGTTGGCTCTGAGCTGTGAAGTTGGTGAACAGAGATAGAAGTATTCCTGTCCCCTCGACCGGGCCCGGAGTTAGCACTCGAGCCGACAGATGTGCCCCCCGATCGCCCCTTCCCAGACACTATGGTCACAACCCTACGAAACGCAATGGAAGCTAGCGCACAGGGCAGCTTGAAAATTTGCTGAACACGCCGTCGCAAAGAGGCTACAAAGAACTGGCACCTTGATGCTTTTCTATCCAACATCGTGCGCCGCCGCTACCCTTCCATTCCAGCAGCCCTCGCCATTGACCCCTCAGGGCCCCTACTCTCCCTCTTTCCTCCCCGTTATAAATAAAACCGCCCTGTACACCCTCCTCTTCCCCAAATCCTCCATAAACACCTTGCTACAAAACTCCAGTGTCCCCTAAGCAAGACACTCACTCCACTTCTCCCGGTAAACCCACGCAGCCTCCGCCCCTTCCCTTTCCCCTCCCTGTATGTTCTCCCCATCCACCCCCTCACTTGAATCCTCCTCTCCACCCCATGCAGTAGAGGTCTCAAATCACAATAGCCCACTGAGAAGCCTCAAAGAAACATAGGTCCCAATGACCTGGCCAACAAATGTCATGGGACCAACCGCACCGAGAAATACAGTGCTCAACCAAACCATGGTGCTGTAAGAGTAGAGAACCCCGCTCAAAAGCTCTAGGATGGTCTCATACATCAGCTAGTTTCTCTAGAAAGACTAGTGCGACATCTCGACAACAATCCGGATCCGATAGTCCTTCTGATAGTTACTTGCATGCGCTTGCGAGCAGCTGGTCTTTTCCGCAAATCGCGAGTAGGAAAGACCCAAGACCTGCCGCCACGTATACGTAGTCGGAGGGTCTGCGAAACTCTCAAAGCGTATCTCCTGTGCCATGACGGCAAGCAAGAGAAGGGCGATGACCACCCATGCCATATTCCCGATCGGCCTGTATGATGTAGAAAATATTGTTCGTCATCACGGCACATGCATGTCTTTGAAATGGGACATGACATACCAGGTAAACTTCATAAGCGGACATTCGCATTTCCACGGGACCATGACCCATTTGTTGACAAGCCAACTCCTCCATAGCATGATATAAGCGCATAGGATGATGAAAATGTCGGCGATAGCTTTGTTAATGACGTGTCTCAAACTGTAGGTTGGACCTAGCGCTACAAAGCTGGTCTTCTTTACACGTCTACCCGTGGCATCGGCGGATAAGGTCACGCCGTTGGACTGGATTGACTCGAGCTTAGCGAAAAGACCCTTTGGCAGCCCGATGGAGAAACTAGCAATCGCAAGGGCCCGGTACGGAGCTACCAGGCCGAGTTGGACGAGGTCTATGGGGGCTGGGGCTGCAAACAGTGCTAGATTTTACAAACTCTCTTTTTTTAGTTTTTTTTTTAATATGGGATGGCGTACCCAGTAAAATAAGGATGGTGTGCAGAAGCCCTGCAACTGTGATCCCTGTGTTGAGGTCAGTCGCCATGACCGTGTTGAGATTGTCGAGAACGCAGTTGATAAATTTACTGCAAGCTCCATATCGGTAGACTAAAGGATCGGAAGCGTTGCACCTACCCGCCGCCGTTTCAACGGGTTTGTTATGTCCGCCGGGATTCCGCGCAACGATCTCGGTCACCATGCTCTGGAAGTGTATTAGTGTGGTAAAGGCGGCCATTCCCAGGATGACCAAGAGTAGCAGCAGGGAAAACAAGAATCGGGTCTTCATAATAACGTTTGCGCGAAGCTATCATTTATGTCTGTCCTAAGATATGTGGTATCTTCAAGTAGAGAGGTGGCAACCTAGCACGTTGCCCTCCACGGTCAACCTTTCAGTTGATACTTTTACTACACTACCCTATCAAGCGGTTTCCAAAATAACAGGGATTCATTACTTAGTAGTACGCCTGGAGGGGGCTTTTTTTGCTGGGTCCTCAGGTATCTTAAGATACTGTCACACCATCACCAAATTCCGTGACGATATCAGGCTAATAATAACAGCCTGACCAGTCAGCAAGAGCTGTTTGGAAGCTATCCCTGCACAGACCACTGGCTATTTTGCAGTCCCTATTATTTTGGAAACCGCTTGCCTGTGTTTAATCCTGTCTGGAGATAACATGAGTATAGCATTTAAGATTTATTACGTCACTATTACGGTATGTACACTAATAATGAAAAACAGAATGTCAAAGCCGGTGCAGATATAGACACCACCCTAATCTTAGGAAAATCTTTGTACGTTCTAGGCCCTTCTAGAGACCCGAACCGCCAGGAGCACAAAGGGGAGTCCGCACCAAGCAAGCAGGGAGAACGACTTCGCCGCCAGAGAGAACTGGAACTGGCCGAATGAAGTAACCTGGAACTGACAGCCAATTACGCTGACGAGATGATCAAGAGGACGACAGACAGCTACCTCTAGACCATTGCTGCGTGCCAAGTATCGACTGCGACCGCTCAACCTATTTTGTGCGTATCCATCCGTCTACATATCCACAGGAATGGTTGGGAGACTATGGAATATCAAGACTAACAACTGTGGTGACTAGCGTTAGAAAAGTCACGAAGTTCGTACTGAAAGATCTCATTCAAGTTCGCAACTTGGGTTTCACTGTTTTCATCTAGGAGGGCGTCGGTCTTCGTTCCCGCTAGCTTCATCCCCGCCATTTTGTACGTCCATTTGAGTCTGTTATTCGTACACTAGCACACGCTAATATTAGAGTTGGTTCCATGGGAGGCAATTCTGTTGCTGGAAGCGACATGTTTTGGTAAGACCATTTCGTCAACTAGTACAACCCGGGCACCTTAGGGATTAGCCACACTCGGTACCTACCTGGGCACTGCGGCACACGCACTGACGTCTGTATTATCAAGGATATTCTGGGCAGTTTCAATGTATTTTCAGTCTGTATACGGCATACTTCTACACCTTTGAAAAAAGTGCCTTAGCCTTCCTAAACCAGGTAGCACCGGAAAGCGACTCTATCACCGTCTCGTGAATTCCTAACCCAGTCGTCTCGTCCCCTACAAACGGTTCCCACCCTTCAGGCGTTTCGGAAGCGTCCAAGGCCGGGTCATTATTATCGTTCCGCATGGACTGCATCTCGACATCCTTGGGCCGAGAGAAGAGCTGGCCATGTGCGGTCGTTACAGAGACGGTCTGGGTCACGAAGATCCGGTTCCATCTCCTCTCCAGGCTCGGCCAAAACACAGGTATCGCTGCGCAAGCAGCGGCAAGATGGGCCTCGATGGCGGCCAAGCCGATCACAGTTGGGCTATACCAAGTAGGGTCGAAGGCACCTTCGCCAGCGGTATACATCTTGATAACGAAGGCCATGCGCCAAAAGGAGCACAAGTTGACACTGCATGTTTGCGATCAGTCAGCACGCCCCCCATCACGGTTGGGCATGGGAAATGCAAACCTACCAGAGCCCCATGGCGAAAAAACACAGCAACGAGACGCGAATATTGCCCCCTGTGCCTGGCCTGAAATAGAGGCGTACCGGCAGGAGAAAGACAATGAAGTCGAGGGCCGAGTTCGAGACAGCCTGTCCGACAAAATAACACATGAACTCGGCCAGCTGGCGACCGCCGAACCCATAGCACTTGGCATCCACAATGGAGAGATCCCAGTAGGCGGCGATAGGAATACAAGGAATCCAGGTCATGACTGAGAACATGCTGCCCCACAAGGCGATGATGGCGATCAAGGACTTGCAAGCGAGCCTGTACGCAGAGCTGGCGCGGAAGATGCGCAAGTACTGGCATAGGATCGCTATTTTGATGAAGGTGACGGACAATGGATAGGGCACCGTGATGATGTACAGGAACTTTGTGGAGGCTGGTCAGTTCTTGGGATCCATCTGGGGCGATGCGAGTGGGGATGAGCCTGCGGGTACCTACCTTCATGGCTGCTCGAATGTCCGAGAAGGCCAACCTGTATATGGATTGCCCGTACCCATAACTAGGTGCTATGACGAGAACACGTCAGCTCGGTGGATGGATCGTCCACTTGTGGAGTGAGCACCAGAGCATAAGGTAAGGAGGCACCTACCAATACAGAGAAAAACGGAGCCGACGGTCGTGCATACCTGTGGGCGGATTGTCAGCCACTTTTAGGAGGAAGTTTGAGCTCTGAGATGAATACCCACCAAAGCGAGAAACAGGAATAAGTCGTCCCATCCTATCTTGCGCACGACGATGAGACGGATGTAAAGTCGCAAAACGCAGCAGGCCCATGAGAACACCTGGTTGTGGATAAGAGGTTATTAGGACGGAATGAGCCCCAGTGAGCACGGGTGGATGGGAGTGATGCCCGAAGATGATAGTTACCATGAACGAAATAACCAGTGCTAAAAGATCCGCTGGCCTATTGAATATCGGCACCGAGGAGTAGATCTGTGGGTCGAGTTCCTTTGGGGGCAGCAGCCCAGCCGGCGAGCCCTCTACAACGGATGTTTCCGGCATGTCGGTTGATCGGATCCTCATGGCTTCTTGCCAGTCATCATGGTTCGATTCGACACATGTTCGACAGATACGTGGCGTCGCCGACCAAGAAGTACAGCTCAGGAGGGAGGGAAATCATCAGGAAATGTCAGTTGCGGAACTATCCGAAACAACTGTCACATTCTACCCACGAGAAAAGGAGACATGGCGCGCTCCGACTGCAGGTTTCCCACCCTGATGGACCCGTGCGCTTCGCTGAGAGAAGGGGGCGAGACATTGTGATTTAATTGGCCGGCATTGACTGGCCGAGCTTACTGGGGGGCGCTGCGCTACTCCGAAAGGGGCTACCTCTAATGTACTGTAATGACTCGATGCCACGCTGCAACAATCACACTTCTTCCATGGCGCTTCATCAGCCGCAGTAGCGATCGGACCTGAAATGGGTGCGCGATAACCTGACAAGCACCTGTCAGCCACGCGGTGAAAAGAAATGCCTTAGCAGATTTTGGGTGCAATCCTCGCCGAAAAATGCTAAGCGATTACTTTCACCGCGTGTCAGCCAAAATGCCGATCGCAGTGTCAGAGACGAAAGCTCACCGGCTGTTTGGCGAGATGAGGTGGGAGCATCCTTGCCTACCTACCCAGTACAACAACATGCTTTCCCAACGGAGCACAAACCCCGTTCCCCGGTTCCCCGGTTCCAGCGGTCTGGCGCGCTAGAAATCTCGCCCGCCCACGCTAAGCGGTGGTGCCATGTCGTCGGAGGAGACACGGCTGGACAAAGACGTCAAATCAAGGTTTTAGCTCTGTTCTTCATATCTGAATTGAATCCCCGCATCTCCTCTCGCTCGATGCCACGTTCAGGCCTGCCTACCTAAGTTATGCTCCTTGGTCGCTCACAGCGCGGAACTGCGGCAGTCGAAACCGAGCCCTCCATCGCGATTTGACCGTGCTCTCGGGGCCAACACCGACATGTCGGCCCCCGCCGCCGGTCCGCTGCCGGCCCCGGCAGGACCCAAGATCAATTCTGCCGTTGTGGCGTCAGCCGTCGTCACCTGGGCCATCGCCGCCCCCATGGTCGCTCTGCGCTTCTACACGAGGTCGAAGATCGTTCAGACTCTGGGCGCCGAGGATTGGCTCCTCGCCGCTGCCCTGGTTAGTGCCCCTGTTCCGCTTCATGTGTGCCTCGGGCCAGCAGCCCCCAGCTGATGTTGTTGTTGTTGTCTGTTGCGAAGGTCTTGTCTCTGGGACACAGCATCGGCGAGATCGTTGGTAAGCCGGCCGTCTTCACTTTCCATGTCGTCCCGCGCCGAGCGCTCACACCGAGACTTTACCACCTACCTAGAAAGCCACTTTGGATTGGGCAATCATGTCTGGGTGCTCTCGCCCGAGGATTTTGTCAACCTCACCAAGGTGATACGCGCCCGATTTTGGCCTCTCACGCCTACCTGGGTACCTGCTAAACTGACTTGACCGCCCCAGACAAGCCTGGCCCTCACGGTGTGCTACCAGCTCAGTTTCGCCATGACGAAAGTATCCATTCTGGTCCTGTACCTGCGCATCTTGACGTACCGCTTCGCCCGCCACATCACCTACGCACTGCTTGCCGTTGTAGTCATCAACAACGTTTTCAGCTTTGCCGCCGAGATGATGAGTTGCGTTCCGCTTGAGAAGCTATGGGATCCATCCGTGGAGGGGACTTGTCTGCCCGAGAGCTTCCTGTGGGCCATTGTCGGGATGCACATCGCGACCGATTTCTTGATATTCTTCCTGCCCCTGCCCATCTTCTTCTACGTCAAGATGCAGATCAGGATGAAAATCACACTCCTGGTCCTGTTCGGCCTCGGCTTTTTGTAAGCTCCCCTCCCTGCCCAATATCCTCCATGATGCGCCGTCTCCTCTGTGGATAATACATCTTCGCATCCACTGACAGCCTCTGCGACCGGCTCTGATAGCACCTGCCTGGTGGCTGTCCTCCGCGTAGTCTGGCTGAAGCAGCTCTACCTCTCCAAAGATCCCACGTGGGACTTTGTCACCATGGCGCACTGGAGCGCCGTCGAGGTCAATATCGCCATCGTTTGTGCCTGCCTGATGACGGCGAAGCCGTTGATTGCCAACTTCTTTCCTCGTTTCCTGCAGCCCAACGGAGGCTACCAGCAGCACGACGACGACGTGGACCATCCAAGGACGATAGGCACGAGCTCGTTCCGGCAGAAGACTCTGCATGTATCCAAGCCTACAGACGCGTATTTAGCCGACCAGTCAGTCGGTCAGAGCTCGACCGCGGTCTCGGACCCTGATGTCAGAATGGAGGATTGGAAAGGCCGAGGGGAGGACGCCGGTGGCGGCCCTGATAGGCTTGAGAAGGCCTTACAAGACAAGGGGCAAACATTGGGGTCTCGATGATGTCAATAACTAGGTACCTAGGTTTAGGTTTAGCTCTGTTGATATTACAGCTTGGACAAGAACCTAAATTCGTCCGCCTAAGAATCAATCCTCCGCAATACGAATGTCCGTGATTTGCTTCTTCGAAAATGCCTTAATATCCTCAAAAACGTCCTCAATCGGTGTGATGTAAGCATATGAGCCCATCGCCTGCTGAGCCATGTGTCCTCTAAACAATAGCCCCACTGCTGCTCCATCGCCATCGAACACCACAGATCCCGAATCGCCCTTCTTAGCAAGCCAAAACTCTGCCGGGTCCGGGAAGCCAAGATATAGGAACTCATCTGAAAGGTAGGGTCGATGCTTAGATACCATGTAAGGTAGGACATGTGCATCCTCCACAAAACTCACTTTGGACTTAAGTTCTGAGAATAAGCCCGCAGTCGGGCCGGTGGAGGTGCCGACCTTGAAAATCGGGGCGGCGTTCTTGATAGATCGAAGGCCATGAGTCGGTGGCTGCTTCAGACTTCCCTTGGCCTTTGGCTTGCTTGTAATATACCCTTTCCTGTGCCAGTCTTCGCGGGTGGGAAGGGCATTCTTTCCGACTCGATCGACACCATTTCCCGTAGGCTTGATCAAGGCCCAGTCGAGACGCCCACCATTCGGCGTTCTGCGAGTGTACCCGGAGGCACAGTATATGCTTCCAAGGTGCTGCTCATTATTGTCGAAAAAGGACTTGATATTGTTCAAATGCTCTCTGAGTTTGGGCGTATCGACATCGTTCGGGTCGCTCTCGATCTCCTCTGTCAGGACTTGGACGGCAAAACAATGCTTGGCGCGTGCTGGGTGCTCGATGTCCGCCTTCTTCGAATTGAAGTTTGGGCCCATCCCTTTAAGATCAACCTCCCAGAGGTCTAAGTCTTTGACAGGCGTGATGGGAATCGTCTCGTTTTTATCGTTCGTGCGGATCTGGAAGCCATCAAAAGCCGGGCGGACTACATGGTAGTTTGTCAAGGCGTACTTCGTCCATTGGGGTTGCCTGGTGGTTTTGACTTCAATCCAGCACCCCAGAGTTCCAAGACCAGGGACTCGAAGCTGGTCGGCAGAGGCAGAATCGCCGAGGCTGATGTAACACTCCGGTCCGATGTCGTCCCCAGGCCCCACCAGTTTGTTGTACTTCCGATCGGGATCAAATCCAAGATCAATCTTGAACGCCTTCTGTTCAGCGGTCATTGGCCTATTGACCAAGTGAAACTCCGGATAGGACTCGCCGGAGGTGTTGTGCTCCAGATGAAGCTGGAGATTATGCGGATACCGATTGAGAAGCTGCTGAATTTCGCCTACGATAGCGGGCCATTTACCTTCCTCGGATTCATAGTCCACCGAAATATAGACAGTGAGGGGGTTCTTGTCGAAATCTCGGGAGAAGCCCAGTTTGAATAACGCGATGCTGGTAACCCTTGACTTGGTGGCGGGGTAGGCATCGAGTATGTCGAGGGCTTTCTCAGCGATCAAAGGCCAATCAAGGCGTAAGGCGTCTGTGAGCTCCTTTGTAGGAACAGGCGAAATATACTTGTTTAGTGTGAGCTCCTCGGCTATCATCTCCACACTAATCTGCAGATCTTCGAGGTGAGAATTCCGCGTCGACGAGTCGACAAACTTCTTGGTTTTCTTGACGATCTTTTCCCAGATCGGGGGCGACGTATCGTTCCACTTGGCCACAATCAGAATGGTAGCACAGCGGTTGTCTAGTGTCGATCCTGGCACAAAGCGGGCAACGAGCCCGACGCTTAAAGGCTGAACGCCTTCAGCTTTGGCGATTTTCTCAGCCTGGTCTTGTAGGAAGGTGCCGAGAACCTCCCGCACCAAAGTGCAGCCGACACTGCATCCGCTCTGGATGGGGAGGGGCTGCGGGGGCGGGGCACCGACGCGAAACTTGACGTTGGAGATGAGGAAGGTGCCGGCATCGCTAGAGTCCGACGACGAGTGCTCGGTGGAGCGATACCTGGCTCTCTTGCGGCGCGCAAAGTCGACGAGATCAGGCTTCCCGGTAAGGTCGATGATATTCGGGGGGTCAAATGAGGAGGAAGCCATGGCGGAAGGTTGACCGTGGATGAGATTAGATGGGTTGGTGAAGAGAAGGCGGATGGATGGGGAAGTTGGATGGGGAAAGCGTGAAAGGGTTATTATAGTTCGCAATGAATATTTTTTTTGGTCGGTGCAAATTTCTAGGGCAGGGTTTGTTAAAGTTTAAGAGAAAATGTTTCGTGCCTTCCTAACATTGTTTATTCATTTATGTGGCGAGTTCTGAATTGTAACAATTCGGTCAAGAAAAACTTTGTTTTTCAACGTCACACCCGACGTTGAGAGAACTTTCTTCGAGGGTTTGCATACATGTCATGCCGACACGCCGGTGAAAAGAAGGTTCAGGCTGGCGAAGCGAGTTCTGAATTGACTCTGGGCTAAAATTCAATTTTGGAATACTGCTAACAATTGCCGTGCCCGTCCAGTCTGAAATGCGGAGTGTAACAAGCGCAGCTGCGGCGGCAATGTCTGCTATGCGGTGCTAGTTGACTCGGCCTTTCTTCAAAGCTCCACCAAGGGAGCTCTCCTATGCACAGAGCAGAAGAATTCGAGCTACTGTCGACAGACTGTTCCGTCCGATTTTGGCCTTGCAGAGCCCCCCCGACATGCAGATATCGCTGGTGCCGTTGGAAATCATGCAAGCCGCCTTGTACGTCGGATCCAGGATTGTATCTCTTGGCCGCCCAAGGCACTGAAGTCTCAGGTAACGGCGAATAGCATCCGCGAAATCAATGCCAAGAACTCCAAAGATATAGGTTGACGACATGGAGCGATGGTATTGGCTATCGTTACCGGTTACTTATTGAGACTTCTGCCTCACTACATCCTCATATGCGAGGAGGATAACTGCGAATTTCGACCTCCCACCCCGAGCCCAGCTCGGTTTACCGCCGCATTACTGATGTTTGCCGCTGGGTAGGTTGCCGTGTTCCGCTTTTTGCTTGCTTCTTCCTTAGGATAGAAGAAGTATTCTGACATCTTTATAGGGGATGAGTTTCCGTCATGCAGTACTTGACTGCGTTCAGTTGTGCTGTGCGAGGAGGCGGCGGATGGATGAGCCGGAGGTCTTTTTTTCTAAATAATACGAGATTCAGTCGGAATTTGGGGCATGGAATAACAGCGAGCGAAAAAGAAAAGACACCTCGTACGTCACTGCCTAGTTGAGATGGAAGTTGTGTTCTTGATTCAGACGGATCTTATCTCTTGGATACCTCTATAGTCACCCCCCACAACATTTTCTGACCAAGTCCGGATTAGTCGCAGAGCCTGAGCCGAGGGTGAGGTGATGTGAGCATCTCCATGAGCCGAGGTGAGTTCAGGAAAGCGATCTTAAGGGCCCGGCTATAGTTACCAGAATATAAAATAGGATGTGAGTTGCGGACCTAACTTTGGGACACCGGTCCACCGCCAAGTACTACCGTTTTCCTTCCCCCATACAAACAACTACCGTTAACAGACCCACTGAAACTACCCTTAGTTCTTAGAGCGTAACTCCAATGTACCCGAGTTGAGTTTTAGTTCTCTAGTAAACAGCCTACTGCAGATATAACGATCACCAAAACTGTGTTGTAGAAACGAAGTATCGGAAATAGCAGTATATGGAGGTGGAAAGTGGAAGCATAACGGCACGAAAAAGAAGAGGGCCAGGGACAGCGTAGCAGGTTGACCGTCAGTCACCTCAACGTTAATTACCATTTCGCTCCTCAGTAATGGCACAAATACCACAAGAAGCAGCTGCCTAACCCGGGGTATAGGATTACCTCGGCAGGAATCGGTCATAGGTCGAATGCATGAATCCAACGAGATTGCTGCTGATAGAACAGGTGCTGCAGGAGAGACTATCCAGACCAAGATGGCAGACGACGGCTGTGCTCTCCTTTACAATGTCATGATGATACAGCGGCGCGGCGAATTGGCGTACCGTGTGCAGATGGCTGAGCGCCACATCGATGCCAGGGAGTAGCATGAAGGCGACGCCGCTCAGAGGGAGTGCATCAGACTTGGCTAGAGTGACATCTAAGGCATGAAGACTGTAGTAGCATATGGGTGACGAACTGTTGAGGCTACCACAAATACAAACGCCTTTCCCTGACTTGTTGCAAGCACAGAGTGTCTCAAGACCATGGAGTCACCATCAGTCATGCCGAGATCCGTGTGGGTCTCGAACATCACGGTGCCTTGAAGACTGAGACTGGCTCGCAGTGGGTAAGACGCTACCAAAGATCCGGAAGGTGACAGGCCTGTCGGTTAGTGCGGGCGGAAAAGCTTGGCTACGTCTGGATCGATACGTGTTGCATCGATAAGAAGAGTGGTGTCGAGTTGTCGGAGGCCATCAACTCCATGTCCCGCTGGTACCGTGATGCCACCTATATACTGGTATATCAAATGCCATCTGAGTTTTGGTATGTGTGGAACGTTTCACTGAGGGTACGGAGCTCATGGGAGCAGCGGAAGTACAGTTGCAAAGTGACTTGATTAGGTAGAAAGGGGGGGGGAGCGAAGCTCCCAGACTAAATACAAAAGAAAGCTCTCTGTGTGTGAGGAGAGCACATGACCAAAGGCTCCTGCGCTCCAGCCTAGCCTGGAGCGGTAAGGCGCCTGCGCGCCTGAGCGCCAAGAACTGCCGCTGCAGTTCGACAGTATGCGTACTATCTTAGGAATTGGACTGGGATGTCGTGTGCTATCCCAAAGCATGTACCAGTATATGCCAGAAACGTGGACACGGCGGGGACACCGAAAGGAAACTTTAGCCTGGGGGACTGACAACGGGCCTGTGAGGTTGTGCAGCATTGTCTCAAGGTGAGCCGACACAACCGCCTGGGGGAAGTACTTGAGCCCTGCCCGCTAGGCTGTGCATCCCTCACAGACTTTCCCAATAACACAATCAAAGTCATCAGCTGGACAACCAAGCTCTCAAGCCACCGGCGCACCACAGCCAGCGTGATCCTTTTTTTCCGAAACATGTCTTCACCCCCCCACAACCCATCCCCGCGTCCGCTTTCCGCCCGGCGTTCAATTCCCTGCTCTGCGCCGACGGCTCCCAGTCGAATTTATGCCAGCGCACGGTTACTCTTTATAAATCAAAAACTCCAAAGTCTTTTTCAAGGCCGCAACTACTCCTACCAAAGTATATTCGATACGAACGGTACACTTATGGTTCGGATTGAGTAGTACTCTCCATTGTGACTGTCAACATCATGTCCTTCTGCCCCGCCTCCATCATCTCTGCAAGACGGTCACCAATATCGTCCATGCCGCCTTCCGCCTGATCGATCACATCCGCGGTCCAATGTTCTAGGGATGCCACTGAGGATTCCTGCCCTGACTGGAAGCGTTGCATCCTCTGCTGTCTTAGCAACTCCATCCGCTGCACGATGGTCGCCATGGTTGTCGCGTCATACAGGCCCTCTCTTCTGTGCGATGCTATAAGAAGCTCGACGGCTCGTCTACACAAAGACATATCGGCACACTTGATGGCGAGCAGCGCGAGCGGCGCGACGATGCCTGTCTCGGACGAAAGGGTGCGGCGGCTAGCCGCGTCGCCATTGTTATGGAGACGCACAACGCTTTCCGCCAGCCGGATGATCTCCTCGGCCGCTGGGTTTGGCACAGCGCCAAAAACACTGTCGTCGTCGGGCATCCTTGAGGCGAGCAGCATCTTCGCTACGTTATGCTGGACGAGCAGCGTCTGGAAGCTGCAGAGAAACCCGCCGTTGGCTGACGGAGAACTCTCCCCCAGCCTGGAGATACTCTGCCTCCACGCGTCGAGCTCGTTGAGCAGCAGCTTCTTCTCTTGAAGGACAGGGTCAGGAATTCCGGTGTCTTGCAGGCCCGAATCGGCCGCCAAGTTCTCCAGCAGGAAACGAAGCAGCCAGTTCTGCAGCCTCACCAGCTCGCGCTGTGCGTCGTGGAGCCCGGAGAATGTTTGTGCTGGGTATCTACGCAGGCCGAGAACTCTTTGGTCCGCAGAGACGAGCGGCAGCGCTGGAACGCGTGAGTCGTCAAAGAAGCTCGCCTGCATGTCAAGCCTGGCGAGGACGTCCGAGATTTCGCCCAAGCAGCCGTCTCGGTTGGCGTGCTTGCTGTGGTGGGCGGCCCACAAAGACAGTCCGCTGCCAAGGTGTCTCATAGCAGCCTGGCTGTTGCCGAGGGCGCTTTCGAAGCCGTAGAACAGCACACAGCAGATGAGCGCACCGATGACTGCCTCGTCTTGCTTTCTTTCCGTGTCCTGCTTGTCGACGCGGCGCCTCAGGGCGCGTAACGCCAGCCCGTACCGGGCTAGCGTTGCTTCCTGCACGGCCTCTGCGCCGCGGCAATCCGGGGTGGCCAAGTCGATATGCAATGAACTCAACGCTGTGAGGGCTTGTCGCACAATGGCGTCACTTTGGCATGCCTGGAGTGCGGTCCGGGACCAGAAGGCCGTCTGACAGAAGCCAGACACGTCTGTGGCGCCCTGTACGCAGAAGTAATGCAGCAGCTGTCGGTCTTTCTGGCTCCCGGGGACGCGGAAGGGGATGGAGTACGATGCAACCGACCGAAGCGGCGCCGGAGGTGGGGTGGCGACAGGATCTCCACGGCTCGGGACTGGGAAGCCGTCACATTTCCGCCCGGTCTGGACGCACCTAAGGCAGTGCGGTTTCATTTCGTCGCATTTGACTCGTCGGATTCTAAACCGATGGGTATCAGTAAAATTTTGGTCAAAGGCACCTGGCGATGAGAATCCCCGCGCCCGAGTAAATTAGTCATACGGCCACTCACCGACAGGTAGTGCAGCCCGTCTTAGCCCGGGGAGTGCTTCGTCTCGCCATTCTTCGGGGCGTATGCCGTAAAATTTCCCCAGTTGCCCAGTCGAGGCTTCTCACGATTGGCTCTTTCGTCTAATTCGTCTTGTTCTGTGGCCGGGTTGATGCTACTACACAGTACCTAATAAGAGGATATAAGCGAGCTGCGCAATAACAATGCCGCGCCATCGCATCCTTTAAAGGGCTTCCCATAACCCTGGCGCCAAGTTCGCTTGCCTGGCGGTGCATGCTGACGACGTCTCGGCAATGCGACCTAACCCTTCAATCCTTCAATGTGGGTCTAGGATTCTGAAGTAGACGACCGAGCCAATCATCGGCTTCCCGTCTTTTTGTCCCCAGTTTCTGGCTGCCAGATGCGCCCGTTGCGGTTGAGGTGTGAATGAGGTAGCTCAGACAACATCAGAGGAGTATAAATCACCATGAGATGGATCATATCGACCACGTTTGATTCTCGATCCTCTCACCACGCCGCGTGTTATATCGCACTCTCCTCGTCCTCCCTTGAATTATCATGAGGGCTTCTCACTCCCGAGCAGCTTGGGCTCTTGGGCTCCTCGCCTCCCGCACCACGGCACTCCTGCCGAAAAGAGAGCTTCTCGACTTCAACTGGATGTCGGTCGTCCCGTCCGAGGACCTGCGCTACCACGACTGCTACGACGGCTACAAGTGCGCGCGTCTGCAAGTCCCCCTCGACTGGACCAAGGTGGACGAGTCTGGCTCTTCTGGCCACACAAACAACTCTCAGCGCCAATGGGTCGCTATCGCCATCGTCACTCTTCCAGCAACGGTTTCCGACTCTGACCCTTCCTTCGGAGGCCCTGTGCTCGTCAACCCGGGTGGGCCGAGCGGCTCCGGTGCAGAGATGGTTCTCGATCATGGGCAGTACTTGCAGGGCGTCGTGGACTCTGGAGAGCGGCACTATGAGATCCTCGGGTTCGACCCCCGCGGCACGGGATGGAGCACGCCTCGCGCCGAGTGCTACGGGGACAACCTCAACCGCTTTGCCGACTTTGTCCAGAGGGGGGGCATGCCGCCTGCGACATTGCCGGAAGGCTTACCTCTGCACTTCCAGGCTGCCGCCGGTGGGGTGAAGCTCTGCGCCGAGGCTGGAAAGGACAGCATCTTTGCCCACATGTCCACGGCGTCGGTGGCGCGTGATATGCTGGAGATTGTCGAACGGGCGGAGACTCTGCGACGGAGGAATTCAACCGGGGATCTAAGCACTCCCGGTTCATCCAAGCAGGCAAAGTTGCAGTATCTAGGCTTCTCGTACGGATCCTATCTGGGCAACACATTTGCTTCCATGTTTCCCGGCCGTGTGGGAAGGCTGGTCGTGGACGGCATCGCCGATCCTGACGATTTCGTCCGCGGAGTAAGTACCACTTCCCATTTCACCATTTCTCTCCATCACCATCTCATTTAGACGAAGTGGAAACCTGTGAGAAAAAAAAACGCAAGCTAACTAAAACGTCCCAGGATTTGAAAAAGAACATCGATGACGCGGAAACAGTGGTCGACACCTTCTACCGGACCTGTCTCGAAGCCGGAGACCTCTGTCTACTGCGACAGCCACGGGATAAGAGCGCGGCGGACGTTCGACGCCGGGTCGACGCCTTTATCCGCTCTATTGAAAAAGCACCCGTCTCGACCGTGCACGAGGGTCGCGTCCGTCTAATCACCTCGGTGCTCGTCCGCGAAACCATACGTGGGGCGCTCTACGCGCCGGCCTACTCGGCGTTTGAAGCCCTGTCTCTCGCTCTCGCCGGTTCTCTGCGCGGGAATCACACGCTTCTGCTGGGCACCGACTTTTCTACCCTGACGAACCGTAACTATACGCCCCTAGAATACACCTGGTTCGTTGAGGCGGGCATGGGCGTCTTCTGCGGCGACTCGGCCGCCGACGCAGGCCGCCGGGACGAGGCATGGGCGCGGCAGGCGGTCGCTTATTACGCAAACCAGTCTTTTACCACCGGTGAGGCCTGGGCCCGTCTCCCGTTGTCTTGCAGCGGCGACTGGCCGTTTAAGCCAAAGTACGCGTTCCGTGGGCCCTTTGGGAGTCCAGCGCCAGGTTCAAAACCGGCCGACAGAGCGCCCGCCGCGCCGCTGCTGATCCTGTCGCCGCGCCACGACCACGCGACGGCCCTCTCCAACGCGTACGCCATGTCGCGGAGACACTCGGGGTCCGCCGTGGTGGTGCAGGAATCGACGGGGCACTGCGCGCTGCTGACCTCCTCGAGCGAGTGCACGCGGCGCATCGTGCGCGAGTATTTTAAGTCTGGCAGGGTCCCCCCCAACGGGACCACTTGCAAGGAGGACTGCTCGCCTTCGATACCTTTCAGGTCTTGCCCCGGTTTGGGAATATAGGTAAGTTAGATATGAGGCGGTAAGGTCACAGGCTTTGCCTGGTCCTTGTGTACAAGTGTAAACCATTCGCAAATAACCTCTGGGTCTTCGCATTTAGCCCTTTGATAGTCGTATCTACGTGAAAAAAGGCGTTCGAAGTTCTGGTTAGCGTTCATAACATCTTTTATGAAGTCCTTTAAATACTGAAGGTCGGAAACGTCAGCGCCGGGATGGTCTTCAGCATACCTGAATGGATAGAAGGTTAGAGGATATGTTATTAGTAGAATTGGTGGATCTTACTGGTTCTATAGGTTAATTGTATGGCGATAATCTCCTGCTACCTTATTTGTCGTCGTTTTGTGGAATGTATAGCCGTCTATTGCTTCCGTGTAGTTCTCCGAACCATTCGCCTGTCCTTGGCGGAAGAACTCTGCAGCGCTCTTCTTCCTCGGCATTGTTAAGGTAGGTATGGTATGGTATGGAGTAAATTAACGTTAATGTAGAGCTAGAAGAGTAAGGGCCAGTAAGACGAGAGAGGGTACGGGGGAGGAGAGCCGAGAAGTACGGACACAAGGGGGACGAGAGAGACAGAAGACTTGTTATAGGTGGTAGGGAGGAACGAACTGCCTCTTTATCTA
>Ga0247758_1001226_pt1 | contig 19966 bp, 19 predicted proteins | sample UWRJL156409C4_FD_180950 | JGI IMG/M metagenome (GOLD analysis project Ga0247758, IMG submission 180950) | Plant litter microbial communities from Arlington Agricultural Research Station in Wisconsin, United States - UWRJ-L156-409C-4 | ecosystem: Environmental > Terrestrial > Plant litter >...
TTTACCCCCCCCCCCCCAAATACTAACGGTGCGTCTTTGCAGGCGGTCTCACTCTCCGTCTGGACCTCCTTAGACAAAATTTCGTGCTTAGCGTTACTGCCGCTCTGTTAGGCGTCCTGACACCTATCGCTTTGTCTTTTGCTCTGCTCTACGCGGGTTTCGGTCATGGTACGTCTCCCATCAGCCTTTCCACCGGGTGGATGCTGATGATTTCAGGGGCCATCGAGTCTTTCATTGTCGGAACGGCTTTGTGCTCAACGTCACTCGGAACCACCTTTGTTGTCATCAACAGCGCCTCCAAGGATGTCGACTTCTCGCAGACCCGTGTAGGGACCGTCCTCATCAGTGCTGCCATTCTTGACGACGTCTGTGGCTTGGTTCTCGTTAGCGTCATCCACCAACTCCGCGGCCTCGCTGATGGCGGTGGTAATCTGGGCTGGATTATCGGCAGGCCAATACTGGCCAGCGGGCTAATGGCCGTCCTCACCCCACTCATTGCGAAGTTTATCCTTGGCCCGGTGTTTCGCAGATGCATCGAGGCCAGGTTCGCCCGCTTCAAGCATGTGTCCAACATAGTGCTGATGGTCTTGATCCTGTGTGCTTTCCTGGCGATTGCAGCGTACGCCGGAGCATCGGTTCTCTTCGGCTCGTTTCTCGCCGGCACAGTCCTCAGCAGCTTGCCGAGTCGCCACTCCGAAGGACCCTTCGTGGTCACAAGTCGAGAGCACGGAGAAAGCTCGCCCGACAAGACACCCACGTTCCTACACACTTTTGAGAAATACATTCTGGACGCCCAGCGCTACATCCTCCAGCCCCTCTTCTTCGCCAGTATCGGCTTTTCCGTCCCGTTCCTAAAACTGTGGACGGGCGAAATGATCTGGAAAGGGGTCGTGTTCAGCATCTTGATGCTATGCGCAAAGCTGGTCGTCGGAATGTGCGTTCCGATCTCGGATTTCTTTACGAACCGCAAGACGAGAGTTTCAATTGACAAGTCGGGTGTTCGTGTCGCAAACTGGGCCTCAGCGACACTCCTCGGGACGGCCATGGTCGCCCGCGGTGAGATTGGGCTCCTCATCATACAGATTGGGCTCAACGAAACGTCGTATTTGTCTCAGAAGGCCTTCATTATCGGTATCTGGGCGATTGTACTGAACACCATCATCGGTCCAGTCGCTGTCGGAATCCTATTGAGGCAAATCGGAACCGAGATCGCGGACGACCCCCGATGGGGAGTACAAGCCAAGGAGCAAAGTGTGGATAACGAGAGCATGGTCGTCTCATCAAATGACCTGCCTAGAATCGCTACCAGCGCGCGGCACTCTCGTGACTGAGACCAGTGAGGTCCTTTCCGGGTTCGAGGCCCACCCCGGAGCATCGAGAGCCGCAACGGTTCGCGCTAAGACGCTAGCGGCCATGTGGCTCTATTTTCAGCGGCCAGTCGTACAATTGTGTTATGCGTTACTACCGTGCCAATCGCCGCCCTACGCTTGGTATCCACCAACCTGGTTCCGTACGATCTCCAAATCGTCGCTTTCTCTGATCGGATCGAGGATACCTTCATCGCGGCTTCGAACCAGGATCCCCGCCGACGGCGACATTGGGAGGTCCAGTGGCAAGAAAGTGGAGACGCAGCGGGCATGCATCGGTGGCCTTCCAGCGGAGAGCGCAACGGGAAAGTGTCTTTCAAGCCCGTCCTCCGTCTTGGAAATCTTGGAACTCTTGGAATGGCTCGAATTTGTCCGGGCTGAGCCTTTGTTTTATGAGCCATTAAGAGCCAAGATCTTAGGGAGAAGCCTTCCCAAAGAACACGCTGTTGCCCAGTAATGCGAAATCTGCTGGATGCTGGCTGGCTACAACAGCAACCTGCTGTTTTTGTGGGTCCATATCTCGGCTGAATTGGAGTGTGACCTTTGGCAAGGCGGCTCAACGCTTAAAGGTTGCGGTGGTTGAGCCAGACTTACCCCAAATGGAGCGCCGGGGTTATATTCCGAGTGCAGGGTGGTATTGATTGTGCCAAGTGGACCGCCTCCCCTGCCAATTCTCTCGGAATGCACCGCGGGATCATCCCAGAGAAGAGGAGGGACGGAGCGATGGTAGGGTGTGTTTAATTATCGTGGAACGTGGTCAGCACACCTGTCCGCTTGCTCCAGGTTCTAGTATGCGACACTGGGCGCCCATGCCGGCTGCAAATATCCACAGTTTTGGCGCGAGAACCTCGAGGGTTCTTATACCCCGGATTTCTTTTGCTTTTGCCATCCCACTGCCTATACCTACTTGTCACCTATCGTTCGCGGGGATGCAATTGGAAAAGGGGGTTTCAATTGCGCCTGCCACTCGTTACGACCCCTGATCTCGCCTCCACTCGACGATGTGGTGCTGGCTTCCGCTGGTCCTGCTTGGACTGCCCATTGCACCCGTCAACGCGGCCAGTTCGGTAGTCCTCGAGAAGACGGAGGGCCTGCCACCAGGATGGGTCTTCCGCAGCAACGCAGAGGCGTTCGAAACGATCGCCGTGTCCGTTGTGCTCAAGGAGCCAGGGATCGAAGCCCTCAAGACCAAACTCTTCCGCCGGTCCGGTGACCCTGACCATCCTGACTTCGGCGGCCGTCATCTTAGCCGGGAGGAGATACAGCAGCATCGAAAACCCGACGCGAAAGTGGTCAATTCCGTGACTTCTTGGTTGAAGTCGAGCGGCGTCCGCGATGTCCGGGTAGAGGGGAGCTTCGTCAACTTCGTCGCGTCTGTGAGGACCGTGAAATCGCTCTTCCAGGCCGACCTGGCGCATTACTCCCACGGCAAGGATGGCAAGCCTTTCCTTCGGGCACTCAACTACACAGTACCTGCTCTGTTGCGCCAGAACATCGATTTTGTCTATCCACTCACCAACTTCATCACACCGCGGGGAGGCCACAACAAGCATGCACCAAAATTGGGGAAGAGCAAGATAGCCAAGGGCAAGCCAGCAAACGTAAAGCCAGCATGTCCCAAGCCTACCAAACCCACAAAGCCAACCGAGCCCACCAAGCCTGCTGAGCCCTCTACGCTCGCTAAGTCGACCAAGTCCAAGTCGACCAAATCTACCGTACCGCCCAAGTCGAGCATATCCTCCTTGCAGACGCTTTCGCTCACCAGCGTGTCCTCCGAGGCGCCGACGCTTTCATCGTCCCCCGAAACCTCATTCTCTTCTGAGGCCTCAACCGTTTCACAGACAAGCCTCTCTTCCCTCAAGAGCCTGTCCTCCTCCTCCTCTGAATCAACGCTTTCACTAACGCTTGCCCCTTCCGCAACGCCAGTCTCGTCCACCTCCACAGGATGGCCCATTTTGACGCTCAACCCTGACGACGACTGGTGGAACGACAACCACACCCAAGAAGACCAAGAGCCAGACTATCCTTGCCTGACAGGGGCCTACCCCGAGTGCATCCGCAAGCTGTACAACATCACGTACAACGAGACGGCCCCATCACCGGCGCGTTTCGGAGTCGCGGGCTTCCTCGAGCAGTGGATCCACCATAAAGACGTGATCGAATTCGTCAACACCCTCGCCCCGGAAATCAAAGACCTCGACCCCCCGCATAACTACACCGTAGAGCTCTTCCACGGCGGCACCAACCCGCAGCCCGAGTATATCTCCTCCGGCATCGAAGCCGCTCTCGACGTAGAGTACGCCCTCGCACTAGGCTACCCATCCGAAGTAACCTACTACGTCACCGGCGGCCGCGGCGCCAAGCTTGATCGCAACGGCACCGCCCTCCCCGAATCGCAAAGCGACAACGAGCCCTACCTCGAGTTCCTCGAATCCCTCCTTGCCAAGCCAGACGACGAGCTACCCCACGTTCTCAGCGTCAGCTACGCCGACGACGAGATCGGCATCCCGCTGCTCTACGCCCGCAAAGTTTGCGATCTCTTCGCCGCCGTGTCCGCCCGCGGCGTCTCAATCTTCACCGCCACAGGCGACGGCGGCGCGGCCGGCACCGGTCAGACGCAATGCACGTCCAACGACGGCTTCCATCGCAAAATGTACATCCCCACCTTCCCAGCAAGCTGCCCCTTCGTGACGAGCGTGGGCGCCGTCTCCAACATTGCCCCACCCCTGTCCGGAGCGGATTTCAGCTCGGGCGGCTTCAGCAACTACTTCGCGCGGCCGGATTGGCAGCGCGCCGTGGTCGATCCGTACGTGGATAACATGGTGAAAAACAACGACGAGCGATTGCCGTTGTTCAACTGGACGGGGCGCGCCATGCCGGACATCAGCGCGATAGGCAGCGCGTTCCAGGTGTATCAGAGCGGTAACCTCGGGCAAGTCCTGGGTACCAGCGCGAGCACGCCCGTCATTGCGGCGATGGTGGCGCTGGTGAATGATAAGCGGTTGAGGGCGGGGAAGCCTAGCTTGGGGTGGATCAACCCGCTTCTGTACTCGCCGAAGGTGCGGGAGGTGCTCAGGGATGTTACGGTGGGACGCAGCAATGGGTGCTGGTTCCCGGATAACACGAGGGCGGTGGGCTGGAGGTCCGTCAAGGGATATGATTGTGTGACGGGGCTGGGGACCGTTGATGACTTTAATGATTTCTTGGCGGTTCTGTCATAGGATGGGCGGGTGCATGTAAACGAGAATAGACGACTGCATGGTGCATTCAATTGGAATAAAAGTTTTGTTATGTTCATGTTTTTGTTGTCTTGGACGTGTGGGCATATTTCTCATTGTTGAATGGCATTGTGTCGTTCTGAAGCACTCCTCCAGCCTTCCCTCACGTATCTTGGTTATTCTTGTTGCCCTTGCTGCCCTTGATATCCGTGTTGGTTTCTGCGAGCTAGCAGGCTTTTGACCCTGTCGCCAAAGGTGCTCGGCTTTGACGCCGAATCCGCCAGCTTGGTCCTCGAACCAGTCGCCAGTGTTCATTTAGGTCTGCAAACCCGACGCCTGAAGAGCCACGCCTTGGCGGGGTCGTCGGCAACCATACAGCGGAAGATAAACAGGCGAGCAACTTCTCCTGCACTCTTGCTTTCCAGCGCAACTAAGCACCCCGCTCATCTCCAGACCAAACCTCACCAACAGCCTCGACCAGCAACCCACGACGAGCCACAGCATAACACTAAGGTAGCTACCGCCATGCGACCCTCCTTCACACTCGCCTGTCTTGCGTTGGCACTGGCTGCAAAGCTGTCCCTCGCCCAAGCCCTAGACATCTCTCAGCCCACGGTCCCAACCGACATTCCCGCCTGGGACCCCGCCGAGATGAAGAAACTGCACAGCGCATCCGCCGACGCCATAACCCTCGTCTCAGCCGCGGTCTCCGAGCTGACCAACGCCAGCAATCCCAACCACGCAAGGACAAACTCAAAGCTCTTCGCAAAGTATTTCGCGCCCGGCGATGCAGATGCCGTGCTTGATGTGTTTATGTCGATCACGGGGGAAGGGGTATCTGGGCGCAGCGACAGGCTGGAGCAGGTGTACTTCTCGAATACTGATGTCCCACGGGGTCTGTGACTGGCGGGAGGAGGCGCTGATGTATACCACGCCGGTGACGTTCCACGATGCTGCACTGCCGAGTTACATCGTTGTGTGCCCTCAGATGTGGCAGGTGGGAGCTCTCGACCTGGGAGGCATCAAGTGTGAAGAGACTTGCGAAGACTTTGAAAATAAGACGTGCTAGCTGTCGGCGCGGATGGGGACCTTTGGCGAGGCGGTTTTACATGAGCTGATGTGAGTTTTCCCTCTACTGTTCTGTACTACTGCGCCCATTCATGAAATAACACGGGAGGTTCTCACGTCCAACTACTTACCTACTCTGCGCAACAGACATCGCACCTCCTTTATGATCCCGACGTAAGTGTCAACATTTTCATCTAGAGCGGCCGGGTTTCAGCCGTGGTAATTGACCTACAGTGCAGTCTGAGCGGGCTCAATGGGCAACCCATCATCGACCAGCGAATGAAGAATCCGGATGCCGAGAATCTAGGAATGGTTCCTGCGTACGGTTCGTATTTCGTCTAGAGACTCGCCGCTGGAGACGAAAAGTCCAAAGCTTTGTATAACGCCGACAGCTATGCCATGTTTGCAAGGGTGAGTCGGCAGAATCTCGTGCTACTCCCCCTTTGTGTGGGGAATAAGACTGAAGTTGGCGTAGGAAGTGTATTGGACCGCCAAATGCAAGATTGATTACACGGCTCCCCCCACGTGGGAGGCGGGAGCCACTAGGCTCAAGCCGCAGCCTAGCACCATCGCCGTTGAATTTTAACAAAAGATTCTTGGGTTCTATGTTGGGGAGGGCTCAATCAGGGTATAGCAATATCTTTAGTTTTGGGTCAGTCATCATAACATAGGCTCTATGGCCCTCAAGAGGGTGATATCACTTTCAGGAGCAGAATCCATGGGTGATTACTGGATATCATTTCGTTCTTCGTTCTGAATAAGTAATATAGTACATGCTATGGTGCATGTAAACGAGAATAGATGACTGCATGAGTATTCAATGCGAGATAAAAGTTTTGTCATATTCGTGTTGCCCTGGGGTGCCCCAAAGGCTGTACTTCTCTTTCCTTGTCTTGTACGATGTTTCGTCCATGTAGCTTGCTTGCCCTGCTGCGACCGTAGCTTTAGCCCTCAGTGCAGCCCATTAATACTCTCCTGTTGTTACTATTTAGGCCAGGCAATCTGAATGTACACCCGGATACCACATGACAACGCAACTCTGCGTCCGACAACCGCATGGTTCTAGCCGATATGCGGCATATACTGCGACCACTTTGGCAGTTGATAAACAGAGTCCTGCAGGTGAGCGAGGCTAATGAAGCTTTCCACGACGAGATAAAGTCTCGCAAAGCAATAAAATACCATGAACACAACCAGCGAGATGTCGTAGAGGGTCTTGAGAAGCCCGAGCAAAACAGACGGCAGAAACACCAGCGGCCGAAAAAGAGACCGGAATCTGGCCTCCTTCATCGAGGTCCTGTTCTTTGAAACCGGAAGCTTGGCGACAAAGCGACGCGTGTTGTCTAGGAGCGTGCCCAAAACTTCAAAGAACTTCAGGGAATCGCTCCAAATGGGGGGCATCAGCTCCCATGTGTACACCAGTACCAACAAGATACCTGTCGATGACACCGTCACGCTGGACAGCCTTCAGAGCATCCGTTCCAACTCGGTTGGAAACGCGACATTCCAGGCTAGACAGTGCAGCCCCCCGTAGATGAATCCCGTCACGGCAAAGGCAAAGTACATGGGCCATTGCCCAGCGACTCCCTCGAATCGGGGTAGATTGCCCACGTGGTCGGCCAGAAGAAGCGTGTTCTGGCGATAGTCTTGTAAGGGCAGGAGGCCCAAAGCAAGCCCCCAGCGGCGGATATCCGACTGGTATGGGGCAAGCGGAATGAATGGCGTGCCTGGCGATGCGGGATGCCACAATGAAGGGGCTAGTCTCAAGGAGGCCTGGGGTGGTGTTGCTGCAGCTGGCGTGATGGAGGACATGTTCGCGGGGGGCTCCAGATCATGTCTGTTGTCGATTGGCCGGCCATCGGTAGTTACTAATCCCTTTTCGTCGCGTTTATCTTCCTTGGTGATACTTGCGTTGATGTCGGGGCCGTCCTCATCTCCCAACTCCTCCTGATCGTCAACGCGCTCCCAAAACCGTAACCCACTAGAGGTCTCCCCCAAGTTGATTTTGACGTCTTCACCAACGGGTTCCTCCAATTTAGCACCTCTCTCAACATCTAGCCGGAGTTTCTTTCGGCGAAGTATTTTCCTGACAGCCAATGTTAGTACTAACAGAAACATTGCAGCCTGAGACATCCGACTCACCTTAGGAGCGAAAAGCGTGGGCCGCCGCCGTTGGTAATGCTATGCTCCTCGCCACACCCGACAACCCAACTGTGACCTGACGGCCCATCCGCCTGCACGGAAAAACGTAGCAAAGAACCCTGCTGCCCCTCATCTCGTCGCAGACGGGCCGACTCCGGGGCCGAGTTGCCGAACTTGCCAAACAGGGACATGGCAACAATGAGTTCTGCATCCGATTTTTCCGTTATCACAATTGGCTCCGGTTGCTGGACGTCTAATGGTTTGTGCCACCACAGACAGTACGTCACCAAGGTACACACGGCATGCCCGAAGACATTGAGCTCCAGCAGACTTATGCCCAGGTGCTGACCGAAACGTGTAAGGCGCTGAACACAGAACCAGCATGCTTCCCCACCCGAAAGATGCATGTCAGAGACAGAACGTGTGAATGCACTTTGACAAGACGATGCATGTAAAGCAAGCAAGAAAGTCTAGTCAATGAGAAGCTCGACACACCTTGTAAGCAAACCAGAGTTTTCGCAAACGCACTTCCTTTGCTTTTGTCTTGAATGGCGTCTTTTGTAAGATCCGGAATGACCTTCAAGGCCCTCTCAGCAAGGAGAGCAAGCTCATCGGTAGTCAGCGTCAGATGGACCGGCTCGTTCTCATCCTTATACCGAGCTCGCAATGCCCGAGGTAATGCTTTGCGTAGCTCACGGTTCGCAAACAGAATCTCGAATCCACCCATGATTGCGAACTGGCTGTGAACAAACGTCCATGGATTTTCCTTGTCGGATGTTTCGGCAGCCGGTTGGCTCTGAAAATCGACAGCGACTGCAATTAGACATGATGAAAGCCATCTCCAGGAGACACAACTCACCTCAACATCCTGGACCGCCTGTCTTCTCCAACGCCAAAAACGACACCCCGCGCTGCGTTTACCCTGATCATGCCCCCCAGCCACTCTCCCATAGCAAATCTCGGTTGGAAATTTCCCAGCCATCTTCTTGCTGAGCCGCGAAGCGGTCGAGTACTGCTGGAAAGCGGTAAACGCGACCTGTCAGGCCGGTACTCAGCGGCCCTTCAGAAAAAAAGCTCCCTCCCAAGCAGGCAAGTTTGGCGAAAAAAGGGGATCATAACAGGTACCTACTCACCAGTTCTGGTGCCAGGAAGCCAAATACCATCCAGGCCACTTTCCGGAGGAACTGTTGCAATTGCCCATTGCGAGCCGGAACATTGAGGTGAATGGCCGTCCACACGCAAAGGCCGAGGGTGATGATGCATGTCGACAAGATTCCAAACGTACCCCGCTCGTAAGGCTCCGGCTTCCACGTCGCTGGCCGACTGGTCGACGCGTTCCCAAAGATCCCATCCATGTCCGACTGTGGAGGTGCAGATGCTGTGGATGCCACGCGTATGTTCCTGTTCTGTGGGATCAGATAACGTTGGTCGCAACGGAGGGAGCGCTGAATTGAAAATCTCCGTGCTGGAGGAGTGCATCGGCAAAGGTGCCAAGTCAACCCAACGTGGCGTTTTTGGGTGCAGGCTGGGCTGATACACTGCAGCAAAGCGCAGGAGAATCAGATGATAATGGCTTGTTATGATTTGCACCTTTCGACACGATGTGCATGCAGACAGGGCGGACTGCGTCTCTTGGCAGCAGGTCCAATCCAGTCTCCCTTCCCCTCTCCTCTCCACTGGCAGGTGCCTCAGTCTTCATTGGGTCCCTTAAGGGAACTCCACCAGAGTCATTGCGAACTATCATTTGTTTCAACTGCAAAATAATAATTGTACATATGATGCCTGTTTCAAGCTCTTGACCGAGGCACGCACTTGAGGGCATCTAATAGTTACTGGACAAAAGGGGGATGAGATAGATAATACTAGATGGAATGGGATATCATCAAACTTATCAAATCAGATCAGACCAGGCTTCAGGCAGAAGCGCTTATGGTGACAGGCTGATGCAGCCAACGATCGTGTCCTCCTGGAAGATGCTCCCAAAGATGATGCCCTCGTCGATGCCCGCGGGCTGGTCCCCCTGTTTGGTGATGTCTGCGCCAGGGTTGACGGGCTTCTTGAGCACGCCGAAGTGGAACTGCCCGCGGCCGCTGACGTCGTTGACGAGGACCTGGCCCATGGACTTGAGAGCGGCGTTGCCTTGGGAGTAAAAGACACGGGTTGTGCTGTTTTCTTGAGTTAGCAATGGTCAGGGGCATATGTAAGTAGGCAAGAAAACACACAGAGCATCAAAATCCAGCGTGAGCGCAAAGTTGTGGAACACACCCGCGGTGAACGGCGCGCTGAACAGCAGAAGGTTGTCGTTGGTGTTTCCAAAAAGCTGCAGTGTGTCCGGATCCGCGGTGTTCTGCCCCAGGATCGTGCCCGTCTTGAGCACAAATTGGTTTGCACTGAAGTCAGCTGTCTCGAGGAAGGCGAGCTGGTACTCGTGCGATAGGTTGAGAGGGCGCGCGTTAGACTTCATCACGCTGAAGTGGACGGACTTGATGCCAACGGTCGAGTCGTCGGCGCCGTCGTTGCTTGCGGGGATGAGCTCGGCGCGGCGGAAGGCGGTTTGGCCATTGAAGATGGAGTCGTCGCTGATGGTTACTTCGACGGAGACGGTGTTCTCTACGTCAAACTGGGGGGTGTTAGTGGCGGTTAGGGCCTTGAAGGGACGGAGTTCATACCAGGGACTCGGCGATGTTGGGCAACTGGACGAGCTGGCTGAACTTGAGGCCTGCGCCGAGGACATTGGCATTGCCAAAGACATCGTTGACGTTGTCAAAGCCGTTGACGCCAAGATCAGCGGGGACGCGGGCGTCGAACTGCAGATCGCAGACCTGGCCGGCCACCAGGGCAGCGAAGAGAGAGACGAAAGAAAGGCGAGTCGAAGGCATCTTGAACGTTGTGGAGGGGACCTGTCCTTTCCAAAAAAAAGCGAGCGATGGAGTGCCAAGAGACGAATTATTACAAAAAATATGGATTATCGAGAACGTAGCGAACGAAAAGACAGGACGAACGAAAACGGAATCGATCAACGACAGGGCTTTGCAAAGGACAGCGCCCGATCGCGGGGGAGAGCCGCCACCATCCTTTTTGTACGGGATTCTCGCTTGGGAATACGTCAAGGAGGAAGGGTGAGGTCCTGACTCTCGGATCTTGCTGGCAGCCCGTTCCGGCGGGAGCAGTAGTTCATGCAGGGTTTGTTTGGACGGGCAGAATGTGCACCTATCGGCGCACCTGTCGTCATCCTTGGGAGCGTGGGAATGATCGCTTAGGGGGAACAAGTGGAGAGTGCAGCTGCAAAGCCGCAAAAGGATGCAAGAAAATGGCACTCCCAGCCGTGGCCGGGGTTTCAGATGAGGAAATTCCGGACGTCAGATCGTGGGATAAATGGTGATCAAACGCGTCGCACCATCTCGAAGCGAGAAATCTGGGGAAGTGGGGCACATCGCAACGACGGGTTAGGGTTCACAGTGGCACGCCAATTCGTGGGTCTTTCTCACCGTGTCTTCAATTGATTGCTATAAATCGCTGCGTCCCTCTCCCGTGATACATTCCATATCAGAGACAAGGCTGCTCAAGCCCAGGGAGCCCACAGGAATAGCACAAACCCAGTGAGGATCGTGCAGAAGATGGCGACATTCATCTGCAGATTCCTGATCTCCTTCCTGTTTTTCTGCTCTTCAGTGAGGTCGCAGGCGATCTTCGTCCCGTTGACGATGGAAGCTTTCTCCGCTGGGAGCATCACGTATGTGTTTTGAGAACGGCATCAGGCTCGTTCAGACGGCCGTGATACGTTACGGTGCGGGGACAAGCAATGTCGATCTACTTGTGCCACTAGCGCTTGTCAAAGGCGACCACATTGGTGTAGTCGCTGTTGGGGAAGGTGCTCTCGCCGGAAGGGGTCATAAGGATGGGGCTGTCGTCGTGGAACAGAAAGATGTTTTCAATTGTCCTGCCTTGCGAGCTGAAGACGTGGGAGATCATGACCCCGTCCACATTGAAACTCTCGTCCTCCCCGGGTCCATCTGACTGGCTCCAATCTTCGTGTGACTCAGTGTAGGTTGGTTGTGAGTCCGAGCCGTAAAGGGGTGGACCTTCGCCGCGCTCGACGTCATAATCAATGTCGAAGGTATCATGAATGTCCGCTATAGCTGGTATTTGGATCGTGACTATAGTGGTGACGGTCACTTGTGATGACTCTATGGGCAGCCAATCCAGGAGAAAACTTGAAGGGACAAATTTGAGTCAAGATCTAGATGAGTCGATGCGGGCTGTGTCAATAGCATTCTTCAATTGTGCAGCTCAAAGTATTTAAGTACTCCTTTGGGTCTTGATCTTCCTTTGTCTCTCAAATGCGGTGGAACACGAAAGGCCAGTCGAGACAAAGCCTGAAAGGAACCTACCTGAGCGATGTTTGCATTTCTTTGTCAAAACACAATGACATTGAATGCCTCGTGATTCAAGTTTTTGGCGGTGAATTGACATCCCAGGTTGTTAAATATCCCAAGGGTGGGACAGAACCAGTCGGGTTTGGTTCGATTTCCGCTTGGTGCTCGGCACTGACTGTGGCTGTGGCCCCGGCACTTGAGGAGTGCCTGGGACGTGGTCAGCCCTGACGATTTGCTGAGGACGATTCGCGGCATGGATGCAACATTTGCGAGCAGCAAATTCCTCGATCTACCGCTCGGTTTGGAAAAGAATACTGGAGTTAAGCTGCTTGCTAAATCAGACACAGAGGCGCCACTGCAATCTAACCTTTTGACAAAAGACGATAGGCAGGGACTATTTCAACTCAAGCTGCCTACCCGAGGATGGCTCGGCTAAGAGCGCACTAGACACTGAGAAACGAGTGTGAAGGATGGTTGATTGTTCTAAACTGTGAGGGGGGCCGCAGCCACGCCTAAGAATATTCTCAGGGCGCATGGCCCTCTCACGCTAGTCCTAATCTAGTAACGATCTAATAGAGGGGCGCAACTCCCACGCTACAATACCGAGCTAACACTTCTGGTTTGCCATGCCAAACCGCTTGTGACTCTTCGTTGCTTCAATCACTATCAGTCGCAAATGAAACAGCCAGTTTACGACCCTAAAATCGACACCATGAATTTCCCTTTCCTTCTTCGGAACTGAGCGGTTGCCGCCTTGGCCTGAGCTAGACTAAGCTAGACTGAGCGAGGGTTTCACAGTTCTGGGCTGCCTCGGCTACAGTTGCCACGGGTCTAAAATGGCGGTGGAGTTACGAGGACCTAGTTTTGGGACCTCTACCGCCGCCTAGCTGCGCTTTCTTTCACCCCAACTACAGCCACATGTTTTACACCAAAGTTGCCCTCAGCAGCTTCCATGTTTGTGCGTGACCCTGAGATGCCCTGATCTAGGGTGAGCTATGGCTGAGCCTAGCCTGCACAGCCGCGTGGCGCAATTTTGGTGCCTCGACTAAAGTTGCTATCCAGAGATACGGTGCATTCCCGGTTTCTGAATTTATGCTAACCATACCGTATAAGATGCGGCCACGTCAGCGGTGAGGTTGGTTGCTAAACAGGATTCCACTGGCATGCAGTGCTGCCTAGACGTTAGATTGAAGTTGTAGTACGAGAAGGGACGGAGATAGTAACGTATTGGTTCCAGCCCATTCTTCATTTTGGAGCTTTAAGAATCTCATTGCCCTCTCGAAGAAGGATTCCCGCGTCGTATGCCTAGAACTACTTATAGAAGGTCGTTATTCAATATCTTCTTGCAGGAGGAGATTGAAAGATATGAGCAGCCGGCTAATCGCTATATAACTATCTCTAACATTAGTATTCCTGTCTAAGGGTATATTGCTCTAGAGATCACCCTTCCGCTACAGCCCAGTCGTTCTCCGTCGCGCTATAATCTGTCTTGGGAATACCCTCCTAGTCTGGTCTGGACGGGCATCCTGACTATCAGACCTAATTAGGTAGGCAGTAACCCTTAAAGCAGTAAGTTCGAAAGCGGTAAGCTATCCTATAAAATAGTTAGGCGGTGAACTACTGTGGCGAGGGACTGAATTTACTGGCTGTTTACTTTGGAGCCTGGATCTCGGCCTCAGTAATGTATCAGGTTAAGGAGGCGGTGAGAGGAATACATTTATTCAGTCGCTTAACTCCTAGGCCCAGATCTCGGCTAGTTAAACGGATACTGTAAATTACAGGCGTGAAGACATCTCAGTACTCTGAAAACTCTTGGATGGGAAGCGGGAGAAGGAAGCGCAAGAGAAGCGAGACAGACCAAATTAGAGTGGACTACCAGTTGCAAGGGTCAGCCTTGCCAAAAAGCCTGCGGTGGTGTTTTCATTGACTCTGGTATCTTTACAATATAATTAAACAACCTCTTAATCCACTCTTATTAATCAAACATATCTTTATTACACTGTTACTAACCCCTAATCTCTCATTCCTGTTGTAAGTTTCCGACTCTCAGTGGAAGTTGGTAGTTTTGAGAGAACATTCTTGACTATGGACATATTGAGGAAGCCGGGAGAGTTAAGCTCCTGAAAGCGGTGAGCCTGAGCCCGACGATTACATGTAACGGCGAGGAGCCATACAAACTAGGCAAGCAGTAAAAGGTTAAAACAATAAGCTGTACAAATTAGGCAGGCGGTGAGTATTAAACGATAAGCCGTACAAGTTAGGCGAGCGGTGAGCTCTTCCTAGGCGGTGAGGACAAATTTACCCAGTTGCTTAACCTGGAGCCCAGATCACGGCCCGCACTTAGTTCCGGGGCCAATTTCTCGGTCATACGGGGTACCGGTAGCTTGGTGGTCCCAAAACATGGACTGCACTTTCAGATCAAATATGGACTGGCACGAAGTCTTCATTCACACCCTAATGTAAAGGAAAGGGGCAATTGACTCACTGAGCCCAACCTACTCCATTCAGATAATCTCCACCTCTTTCACCTCCCACTCAAACCTTATATATCGAAGCTGTCCCGTCCCAATGCGAACATATTTCCCCTTACAAGGCGCCAGAAGTATCCCCAGTGACATGCCGTCCGCATGCTGTACCACCTGAGCGAAAAGAACGTTCTCATCCCACGTTCGAAGTGTTTCTTCAACCTCGGTCTCTCCTTCTCCCCTCCTCGTGTGGTTATCTAACGAGAACCAACCAATGATGACCTCGTCGCGGTCGATATGTGCTGCACGTTCGTTGACGACTCCAAACCGGAGAACTGGGTGTTGTAGCGTTGGGATCGGGAGGGACCAGCCGTAGGTATGATGTTGTTGATTCGACCTGGAGTGCGGCGAAAGCCATACGGGCATGTTATGGCAGGGGTTGCTGCCATTGTGGAGATAGGGCCCGAGATTGACCATGTGCCCCTGCAGAGTAATGGAGGGTGGGTTTTGTAGCCAGTGTGAGACTGTTGCTATCGTGGCGAAGGGATCGTCTTGGACGAACACGGAACATTCTGCTACGCATTTGTCGGAATGCGCTTCGGCGGGATACTGCACAGGGCCATCCACGGATGCCCAGGACCATGAGGGCGCTCTCCGCCGGGCCGGAAAGGTGAGCTGCTCACTTTGGCGTATCCAAAGAAGGCCGCGGGTGAGACAGTGGGACCATAGACCGGCGAAATGAAAACCACCTATGATTCTGTGGATTGCATTCGCAATTCCAGAGATGGCTATGAGTTTGTCTTCCTCCTTTGTAAGCCCGCAGCTGCTATATAGCTGGATCAGGCTTGCCCACTGTGTTGAGAGATTGTCGGAGCCAAGGCCCAAAATCTCGGGTGCCGCTGCGGTCCGGGGGAATGTGTCTGGGTGAAGAAGTTGGTTTACAGCTCCTGTCATAGTCTTGCCGTCTGAAAAATGTTGGGCTCCGCCATAAAAAAGGGCTGAAGCCTCAGAGTCCCCTTCAATCCAAACGCCTCGGGGACTCTCCAGATAGATATGTCCTTGGGCAAAATGGAGGGTTCTCGTCGCCAGCATGCGTTCTTGCATCACCCATCCTCTCATGCTCAAGTGACTGCGCACAACATCAGCGTCAAAGTTAGGTCGAAGACGAAGTGAGACTACGGGCTCAGTTAGCAGTGTTGCTTCGTCTTCCTCGCGAAGCCTCAATGCTTTCTCCAAGAAGCCCTCGGCGGCGTCATGGGCTCCATGGGCGGCGATCACGACCTGCGCAGCCTGAAAGACGTCGCCCATTTTGAGAGATTCCACATCCCAGTCTTCCGGGACGTCTTGGAGGATGCAGAGAGCATCGATCCAGAGGTATCTGAAACCGAGACATGCCGTGACAAAACAGGCGTCGACAAAGGTCTGTGGCAATTTGCTTGCAGGAAACCACACCATCCGCTCCGTCACATTCTGATTTGTAGTAATGCACTGTTCAATCTTCCCCCAACGATGACTCAATGCGACATATTCGAGCCTGTCGCCGGGGTTTTCCGGGAACCAGGATGGGACGGTGATCAGCCGCACCCTCATGTCGACAAGCCCTGATACCTCAATGATCCGTCCAGGGAGCCGATCAATGGGTGGTTGTGATGCCGGACCAGGCGCAATGTCAAGCCAGTCGCGCAAGCTCTCAAGCCTCTGTGCACTCCCAAGTCGGCAATCCGGACGTATCGGAACAGAGGGCGATGCTACAGGCCATCAGCTCCAGAGTGGGCAAGACTTTATGATAACTCACCATAAGAAACAGACATCAACACCCGCTCCGGGACATCGATCCTCGCCTTCTGGCGATATCGGCTCCTAGCAGAAACACCAAAGTTCACAACCAACTCAGAGTATCGCCCAGCCTCCTTCCTTAGACCTATCCCGATCCTAACGAAAAGCCGATCCACATTCCTATCATGGTCCGACACGCCGTTCTCATCATACATGACTGCCCCCAAGTCAGCCCCGGGCCCCGGCTGCTTCTGAATCCCACGCTTAAAGGCCTTGAAGTGACCATTGCGTTGGAGCGTCTTCAGAAGCAAGCGACACAGGTCGCATTGTTTTGCTCTGTTCACGAAGCCTTCGTAGAGTCCATCGGGCCGAGGTTCTACCTCTGGCGTGATGTTTTGTTGTGCGAAGCCATCAGGCATGTGGACATTGAGCTTGGCGAAGAGGACAGTGATGGTATCGCGGCATAGCGAGCAGTAGCGTTGCGACTTTGGGGAGCTGTAGGCGGACATTGAGTGGAGGTGAGGAGGGGATTTCTTCGGATGAGAAAGTGGGGCGGTTGTGAAAGAGTGGTGAAAAGGATGCGTGATTGCCTACCAAAGGTGGGGTGACCAATAGCAAATGTTCCTTCCTGGCAGATGAGGAGGTAGGCTTGGCAAGCTGCGGTTGGGGTGCGGGCTGGCCCCGCACCTCTCACACAACTCTACCGGGCACGTGTCGATTTGGTGGCAGTTTCGGCGGCTGGGTCCTTGCAATCCTCCAGTGGAGAGCGGTTTGTAGATGTGAGTATATAGGGTATAGAGACCAGGACTTTCTGGATCGAGTTGAACTCGATATTGGTTAGTTCGCGGCTCTTTATTTTTAATTAGATATTGGCATTTAAAGAAGCTTTACATACCGTAGGCCAGTATTTTAATTGCAAGTCGTATTCGATCTGACACCCTTTTTATCTCGACGCTTAGGGGGTGTTAAATTCACAGATGTTGAGATGGCGAGATTTATTCACTGTCTAAAATAAGAAGACGGAAATGGAAATTTAATAGGGGACATAAACTGGGTTTTATGAGGCCCTGGGGGGAGGGAAGAGAAAAAGAAGGGCTCTCAGTTTTGGGACCCAGATAGTCCAAAACTGTTCTCTTGCGAAAAGTTGTCATATTGAATTTCCAGAACTTTTCTGAGTTACAGAGCACCGTCTACTCGTCTAAAACACATTTAGTGACTTCTCTGATCATGTTCTGAGTAGCGCCTGAGCAGAGCCTGAGCAAGGTGGGGGGTGTGGGTTACCGGCGGTTAGTGAGGGCAACTTTAGGGTAAAATAACAGAAGAAAAAACTTGTAATTTTAACACGTTGATAAATAATATATATTATATTTGGATTTTGAAATGTTGCTCTTAACCTTTTCCAGTGTCTTTAAACACGTTGCGCCTAGGTTGAGTTATATATTTTTCTAAACTTATTATAATAGATACTTCTTTTATCAAGTGTAATAATAATCAGATTATACAGCATATATTGACTCGGGGCGTTTGCTCAGGCCGACCCTGTCGTTCTTTTTAGGCTCTGTGTGTAATATTACTGTAGCTGTTTATGTACATAGCGATGCGTTCTCTGGCGCGTGCCACTGTCAAAAAGGGGCCGCGCTACGCGGTTCTTTAAACCGTGCTTCTTTCATCAATCATCAATCCGACGATTTTTCACCACGAAGACCTCCTATTGAAAGCCCAGTGACATTCTGGCCCTTCGATCGAAGGAAGATAACCTAATCCACAGTCGCGTTTCCTCTGTTGTTCCATGCTAGGCTCCGTTCTATGCTAGGCACCGTTACATACTAGGTTTTGTTCCATACTAGGTACGTATCTGTTTTTCTACGTCAGTTGCATTTATGTCCCTCCAATCGGAGGACCAGTAGTCTGGGAGTCGGCCTTTCAGGCCGACAGCAACGTTCTGTGGGTGTGGTTCTCTTTGTGGTTTCTTCCCTATTGCGCCATCGTACCAGTTCATTATAACGTCGATGACCTCTGTTCGGCTGGAATTAACTCACAGCCGTGAGCCGCGGCAACGATAAAATCTATCCAACCGACAGTATAAAACTGTTAAACACGAGCCCTCACACTCTATGTCGCTTCATCACCTTAACTATACACTATCCACTTGTGACGGGCTGTGCCCTGGTGTGGCCTTAACGACTCTCGGCCGTGACTATAGGGGGGGGCGGGGTCGGAGCCCCATTACAGTAGGGTGACAAAAGTCTCGCCTAAACCCTGTAATGCCGACGCGTACTTTTCATGTCCCGCGTTTTCCACCTACACCACCCAAACTTCAATTATATAGGACAGCACAAATATAACGATACATACTCCTAATACCAAGTATTTGCCTCATTCGAGAGCTAAGATTACAATAGGCTTTAAATTAGGCCTCTAACGGCCTGCGTTGAAGCACAAAACCGGTGTTAATCTAATAAGCGTTTCGGGGCTCATTACGCGATACAAGATCTAAAAGTCAGGAAAATCTCGCCTACACTCTAACAGTCTACACTACCTTAAAAAACACAATTTACAGAGGATATTTACTTTAATTAATAAAGATCTATTTATTTCTAATAACTACCTAGGTGTAGAAATAGGTTTAACCTGTTATACACACACTTTAATAAGAGAGCTAGTCCGATATAGGATCTAACACACACGCGTGCTTTAGAAGCTAAAACTAAGTGATATTTTTACTAGGCTACATATATGAAAGCCTCTCTCTTAACAAAGGCGAATTATAATATTAGATAAGTCCTCTGTTACGTGCAGTTAAGGTAAGTGTTAGGCCTGGGTTTTTTACTGTAAAGTTAGTATTTCTACCCTTTATGCTAACCATTATTAATAACATTATAAAGTAAGCGCCTTAATAAAAAGTTTATATAGCTAAAGGCTAAACCTACTCGTTACTCTTAGATGTTTTAAGGCACCTTCAGCTTTAAAATCTGTACGTTACTAATTCTAATAATATAGAACCTTAAATCGAAGCGTAAAGGCGTCATTAGGTAAGTTATACTTAGAGTTTTACAGGAATACCTTCTAATAATTTACTCCCCTAGCTCTATCTTTATCTAAGATAACGCCTTAACCTATACCTATAAGCTAATACAGGCGTGGTTAAAAGAATAGGTAGTGAAAATGGAGTTAAGATCCTTAACTGGCCAGCTTACTCTCCAGACCTTAATCCAATCGAGAACGCTTAGCAGGTTTTAAAATCTGAAATTATAAAGCGGTACTCCGAAGTGGCCGAAATGCCTAAGAATGACACCGTAATAAAGGCTCTTATAAAGGTAGCCGTTATTTTGTGGGATGAGATTAAAGAAGAGGTGTTGGATAAGCTCCTTTTATCGATGGTTTGGAGGTTGGAGGCTGTAATTGAAGCCGACGGTTGGTACACCAAGTATTAATCGGTACCACAGGGAAGGCTAAAGATTTAGCTATCCAGAAATACAATCTATATGGCTTTGGCTACTGATATAGCATAATTGCAAAGCATTGAAGTGGTGTGGTCAAATGGGGGTTTTGTT
>Ga0247758_1001227_pt1 | contig 19958 bp, 17 predicted proteins | sample UWRJL156409C4_FD_180950 | JGI IMG/M metagenome (GOLD analysis project Ga0247758, IMG submission 180950) | Plant litter microbial communities from Arlington Agricultural Research Station in Wisconsin, United States - UWRJ-L156-409C-4 | ecosystem: Environmental > Terrestrial > Plant litter >...
GTACCTCAGGCCTTCTTTTGCTTCCTACAGCGCTTCCAGCGCTGTAGTCGGTTTGGAACAGTACCGCTCTACTTCCTCTGAGCAACAGGCCTGTACTACAGGCCTGTAGAACCCTACTGTGCAACACTTCCTATATTCTTAAAGAGTTTTACATTAAGGAGGGGGATGTTTAGAAATATACCCTCTAAAAGGTTATACTATTTAGTAATCTTCTTAATGTACTAGTTATAAGTTAGTTAGAGTTTTCATTCACCTTAATCCCTAATTACTTAGATATTAATAAAGCTAGAGATCTTTTCCTTTTTATAGACTTTATACTATATGTAAAGCTTCTATATAATTATTTCTACAGCTTTACAGTGCTCCTTTATAAATATTATAAGGTAGTTATTTATATAAAAAAGTATAAATACAGTTTTACTCTTATTAAACGTAAGGTATAGCTCTTTATTTAATAAGGTAAGGCTAAGCTTTTTTAATATTAATGTAAACTCTTTATATTATAGTAATAATAAGTCTTATAAGCTATATAACGCTTATTTAAACTTATAATAGAAGCCTTCTTCCTTAAAGCTATTTAGGAGTTTATATATTATTAAGGAGTTATTATCTTATATAATATATAAGAAAGTTTAAACTATATTAAATTACTAAACATTTAAATTTTACTAAACAGTAAATATTATTATTATCTTAAATAAGTAAGTAGTTAAAGTTACTATATAAGTGTTTTAAAGTGTATTAACCTTCTAAAGGTCACCTTTTACGCAGATCTTAACTTTACATTTCTTAAGTGTATTATCTTCGCAGAACTTATAAGTAAACAGCTATTTAAGCGGGAATAGCTATAAGAGCGCTATAATACGTTTTATCTTATACTACGTTCCTTTATAAAAAAGGTGTTATATCTTAACTTAACACGCTTTTTTAAACTTAAGGTTAAGTGTGTGGTTTTTAAGATCCCTCTAATGCTTTAAAAGCTGTAATTTAAAGAGGTTATCTTTATAAAGGTAGGGTAAGCTTAAAGCCACGTTAAGCCTTACTTTTACTTAAAGCACTACTGTTAAAAATACAGTGTGTAATATCTTATATACTTTACTTCCTTTTTTAACAGCTGTTTACTAATTAAGTAAAAACGTTATAAAGAAGCCTGTAAAACCTTTATTAAAAACTGGATAGTTAATTTCAATTCTATTATAAATCTAAATAGTAAACGTATAAATTACTAACTTAAGTAATCCAGTAGGAGCTGGCTATCCTTATATTCTCTTACTCTATTTTAAAGTAAGAGGGTAGTTAATTTATAAGCGTTTATTATATGTTTTTAACTCCATTTCTATTATAATAATATCTTTAGCAGAATCTTTTAATAAGGTATCTTTATACTCCTTTAAAACTTTATACTTAAAAGTTATAAACGTTTTATTATAACTGTCCTCCTGTAAGTAACTACTTTCCTTAAGATATATATATAGCTTTATATTATTAATAAAAGCCTTATCTAACTATTTTAAAGTTTCTTATTATCTAAACCCTTATTTAGAAAGCTCTTTAATCTCTTTAAACTTATTACGATCTGTAAAAGGTAATCTAACACTCTTATTAGTTAAGTAAAGATATAAGCCCTAAGTTTAAGGTTAAATTTTAACCTTTAACGTTAACTTTAAAGTTAAAAGTTTAATTTAGTGCTTATAAAGCTTTCATTAAGCTTTATAAGCTTATCTTTAATCTAAAGGATTACTGCTTTATCTTTAAGTACACTTACCCATAAGTTTTAACCCTTAAGAGTATCTTTATTATTAATAAGTGCAGGTATAATATCTAAGTTTAAAATGTTAGTAAGAAGCTTAGGTATAGATAAAGTGTTCTATATCTACAGCTTAATTTTAATAAAGCTAAATAGCTGTTAAGTGACCTGTATTAACAGTACCTTTACTTCCTTATTCTCCTTTTTATAAAAGAGCTTTTTATTAAACATTACGTTACGTATTATAAACACTGTTTTTAATTATAGGTATTAAATATAGTAAATGTTAAAAGCTATATATTTAACTAAGTACTTAATATGCTTTTAAAGTTTAGTCTTAAAATTAAGCTTATTTTACTTTACCTTTTACCTTTTATTAAGAACGTAAGCTTAATATCTGTAAGTGTAAACCTTACTCTAGTCTAGGTAGTAATTATCTGTCAAGCTTTTACTAAACTTACCTAATAGTATGTATTACTAAAAGTACTATTTAAACTATTTATAAAGCTTTTTATTAAGTGATATTTAATCGTTTCGTTAGTTAAAGCTTATCTTATATAAGTAAGTAGTTACTTACATATATTTAAGCCAGATTAATTTAAAAAAGTTTACTCCCTTCTTTATTTTAATAGATTTTATAATCAGCTCCTAACTTATGTATTTACTTCTACTATTTAATTTATATATATGTGATAGAGTAGCTTTAATTTCGATTCCTTTTTTAATTACCTAAAGCTGATATAACGTGTATCTCCTAATTACAATTATTAAAATCTCTTAATCTTAGTGTATAATATATATAGTAAGCCTAAACTACTATTTCACCTAATTTATAAAGCTTTTAATAGTTTTAAACATTCTAGCCTTTTCTTATCCTTTAATGGATAATAAAAGAGCTTTCCACTATACTTATCTTTAACTATAAGTAAGTAAATTAATCTAATACTCTTTTAAAGTCGAAAAGATCTTAACTAATTTATAAGAATAGGTAATAAGAGAAACCTTTAAAATAACGTCTTAAAACGATTTGTTATAAGTGTATAAACGTGTAATATTTACAGTTAATAATCTTTATACCTGTAATTATAACGTTATATACTTATTTAATAAGTTTCTTAAGAGCTTCTAGCCTTAAGTGCTCTACTTAGGTGTGTTAAAGGTACTTTATATCTTCTGAAAGGTATAACTATTACTATAAATACCTTACTTCTTATTTTATTATAATTACTAACACAGTACTTACAGCGCTTACGGTAAAAGGTATTAGGAAGCTTAAATAAGCGAAAACAGGAATATATTATAAGAACATTAAATTATACTATTATTTAAGCTTCTTTAATATTATATTTTTTTTTATATTACTATAATAAAATATGTAATTAAACTTATAATACTAAGCTTTAGCTTTAATAATTAAAGCTTTAAGATAATATTAATGTAGAAACCTTTTATAACAGTTATATTATTAAATACTAAATCTTTATTATTAATTCACTTAAAGCTTATAAGTACCTTTAAGATTACTTACTTACTGTATTTAAAGATTAAGAATAAGCTAATCCTTACTTAGACGTAATCTTTAACTTTAATATACTGGAAGCTCCCCTTAACTAAAAGTGATTTATAATTAATAAGGTATATTACTTTATAATTATTAATTAAAGTACTGTTAAAGAGTAGGTACTTAATAAAACTTATAGTAAAGAATTACCTTATTACTTTAATAATCACTTTTATTATGTAAACGTTAATTACTATAACGTTAATAAATCTTAGGAACTTTAAAGTACTTAAGTAATCTTAGCCTTAAACGGTTAAAGTAACTTCTTATTTCTCTTAATAGGATTAATAAACTTTTAACTATTTAAAGCTTATAAATTACACTTTAATCTTCTCCCTTATCTTAAATCCTAGCATTTTAATACGTTTAATATAAGTAGGAGCGTTCAAAAGTAATTTAGTAATTATTAAATGTAAGATTTAGCAGTTTATAAGCTCTTATAAGTGTTTTCTTCTATAAGGACAGTCCTTTTTAAAACCTTAACTAATCTTATTAAGTGCTTTAAAGTAGTTACTAGTAAAGAAGACATCACTTTATTTATTACTGCTAATAACATATTTCGCTTTATAAATCTATATAAAGAGGATATAAGTATAATCTGTGATTTTAAGTGTTAAACGTTTTATAGTTTCTTACTTTACTAGTTTAAAAAGCTTTTAATTTACTTATTAAGGCGTTATATATATTGTAATAGTTCTTAGTTAGTCCTTAATAATTAAAGGCCCTTAAATCGCTATAATTTTAAGTACTTTTACTATATAATAAACTGTTTCCTAATCCTTAATCTATTACTCTTTTAACATATTAGTATTCTTAACCTATTCTATCATTATATAATATTCTTAATGGATCTAAGAGGTAAGGTTTATCTTACTAAGCTTAAATCGTTACTAGAGGAAGTGTATAAACGCTTAAACTATATATTTACTGTTTTAAATTATCTTTTACATAGCCAGTTCTTTAAAGCTTTTATTAACTATATAATTAACTTAATTCTAAATATATTAATATAAGTTAATAGTTTTAATAATAACTGTAATAAAAGCAACAGCTTTATTTACTAAGTATTTATATTCTTTCTTAATATCTTATTATATAATTATGTTAAACTTTAACTTATCCTTAACTATCTTTAAAAATAAGGCCGTTAACTCTTAATATTTATAAGTAAAGATATATAATTTAGTCGCCTTCTCTTAACGTTTACTAATAAGTTTATAAATTATTAAAACAATTAACTTAATATATAGATTAACTACATTAAGAGCAGTAAGATTAATAAGGTGTTAGATCCTTTAATTAATCGTGTGGTATTTAAGAGTTTTAAACTAAGAGGGTTACTTTTATACGCTTTTAAGCTTTTAACTGTCGGCTAGAATACCCTAGTAAAGGGCGCTTTCTTCTGTTATAATAAGCAATTTAAAGGATTAGTAAAAGGGTTTTACAGAGGGCGTTACTTATAAGCGTCTTAATTAATTAGTTTTACACTTTACTTAGTTAGATAAAGCTAAGCTTATAACTATGGAACGTTTTAGCTAAGGAACAAGGGGCTCAGGAGCAGCGGAAGTGGAGTTACAAAGTGACTTGATTTAGTAGAAAAGGGGAGTGCGAAGCACTCCCCAGTTATATATAAATAGAAGCTCCCTATATGTGGGGAGAGCACATGATCCAAGGCCCCTGCGCTCCAGCTAAGCTTGGAGCAGTAAGGCGCCTGCGCGCCTGAGCGCCAAGAACTGCCGCTGCAGTTCGACAAGTATATAATATTCTAGCCTGTAGTATACCAGTACATAGCAAACCAGCTCAGAATATACCAGTGCATAATATTCTAGCTTAAAGAATACCAGTATTGAATCGGTGCAAACGCATAACACCACAAACAAAACAACAGAAGTAGCTGTCTAGTTGGCGTCAGCTAGCTAAAAGGGACGGAAAACAAGTGTCAACTCTAAGATGGCAAAAACCAGATGATCCAGAAGATAATGCTAAAGAGTATAGTACACGCGTTAGAGTAGGAAAGCTAAGCACGTGCAAACACCTACCCTCAAAAGCTGTACTGGTACGGCCGACTTGATATTTCCGCACCACCACTAATATAATTGCCTATATTAATAGCCTTTCTAAGCTTTTTATTGTCTTTAGGCAACATATCTTAACTTAAACAAAAACTGCTGGATAGCGATAGAAGCCTTCTGGCTTTTCTAGAGGGTACTATAGCAGAGCGTATTATAAACACGATGATGATACAATCTAAAGTGCTGTGGTTCCGACAAAAATACGTGGATCCTTACATATCTAACAAGGGGTAATTACTGCTATCAGCTTCCTTCTACCATCTCGACTGCTCCTCTGCCATTCTTACATCTGAAGGCATAGCTAGCATGCTGTACTTAATATTTACCGAAATGCTGCACCATGGGACTTACCGCCTCAGAATCCGCTTCTCCGCTATCTTCCTTCTCCCCATCGTCGCCGTAGCCGCTACCACCACCACTGTGGTCACGGTTGCCGCTGCCATTACTGTCAATCTACCGTGCCATTCTCATACAATGCGCATGCATTGCTGTGGTTGGGCGAAGGATCAGAATGGCTCCGCCAATTGCAGATTTCGCGCAGTTCGGAGTCTAGTACCACTACCAGATCAGTAAGATTTCATCCAGTTACCAGGACACAGACCGGTGAGTTTCTGAGACACGCTCTTAAGGTCGTGCTTCATAGTCTTCCCATACTTTCTGTTGTATGAATCAGTAAGGCAGAAACGCATCAGGACTACGGAGAACGCACATGATCTCAGCAGAAAGCGATGTTGAGATTGCAGACTTGTATTGCGCAGTATCGCTCACTAATGACCCAGCCTTGTCTCTTTTGAATTACCCAGTCAAGGCCGCCAGGAGGGAGTCTGTCTTGCGGTTTTGGTCGTTCTGGAGCCTCTGGCAGTATAAGCAGGGCGTACGGCGGACCACCACAGCAGGTAGCCTATCTTTGGGCGGTCGGCGAGGTTCGCATCGTGGATGTGTAGGCCGAGACCCTACTTGGTGGCTGCGCGTCGCTTGAGATACAGAACACATGACGGCGGGAAGAGGGGAAGTTACTCGCGATCTGTATCGCAGCGTGCACCGTCACGGGCAGTATGGTGATGGCGATGAAGCCTGTAGGGCGGTGGTCAGTTAGTCACGTGCATTGGCATGGGACAAGGGGAACGGGAAGGGGGCGGTCTCGCCATCGTCCCACCACAGCTGCCGCTTGATGAGCATATACCGAACCCCGAGTCTCACCGCAACCGCCAGCCAGGCCAGAGCCTGGAGGGTGATGGTGACGGCGATGACGACCCGCCGTCTGTCTTCTAAGACGTCACGAAACTGGCCATGTAGGACTGGTCATGGGGGAGCGGCTGTCGCCAGTGTAGCGTCGCGAATGCTTATGGGGAAGACGATAGAAGACCCCCGGATTTACGATAGATCGCAGCGGCAGATTCTGTGGCCCTCGGTGCGCTGCCGGGATCACCATGCCGGAAAGGTAAGATAACTCCATTTGGAAGAATTCAGCGATGACCGAGCGTGCCTTAGTAGCCGGCTGGGGGAACTATCCTGGGACGCCCATGGCCTGAGAGGGTGGTGGGTGGCGCTTGGGGTGGGCAGCTCTGGCCTAAAGTTCGCTGGCTGGTGCTTCTTAGGTGGCCAGATGGTATGTCATGTCTTTTTCTTTAACCCATACCACGCACCTGAATGATGGTCAATCAAAAAAAAGTAGGGACCCCCGTCGTAGACGGCCAGCTGCGCACTGCAGATAGCGTCCCGACAGACCAGTTGCTTCGACAAAACAACTTCAAGGGGATATCGGCCGACTCCAAACAGGTGTGCCCGACAGGCGCGCACATCGGCAAGATGAATCCGCGCAGCATCAACCGTGGTGACCAGAGCGCGATGGCCGATGGGCGGATCCTCCGCAAGGGCATCCCATACGGGACCCCCTACACGGGGGCCGGTCCCGACGGTGAGCGCGGGCTCTTGTTCGCGTGCTACCAGAGTACCACCGGCCTCGGCTTCCGGAGGATCAAGGCCGAATGGGCCAGTGACGTCAAGTTCCCGCTGGCGCGCACGAACCCCAAAGGACCCGGCCTGCACCCCTTCGTCGGCCAGTCAAAGTAGACTGCGCAGGACAAGCCGTTCGCCGTGGAGGAAGAGATGAAGCTGTTTCAAGCTCGTGTAAGGAAAGAATGAAAGAAAGACTACAACGACTGCAGAACCAGTCATAGCAGCATTTGGCCACGAATTGCACTGAAGCTGCAGCATCCAAAAGGTAGATGTTATGATCGGCAATCTGTAAACTACACAAGTACTGGGGGGGAGCCTCCCGCCGCAGAACAAAGTGCAGTGAAACATAGAAACGACTGATTAACTAGAATCGAAATCCCAAGTCGCTGACCAGTCAGGTTCTCAGACCCCTGTAACCATGCTCTGGCAAACCTTGTGTGAAATTTGCAACCCTACGTTCAATGCCCTGTCAGAGATTACTCTGGGGAGGAGAGCGCCTGGGCTTGACGGTCACATCCATCGTCATCATCTCGGCCGAATCCGAGATACCCGTAACTGAGACGGAAGTATCTTTTCTGCGGTAGTAAGACCGGCTGTTTGGGTTAGAATTGGCGTTGAACGTTGTGTTGTGGGTAGCTCCAGGGAATGGATCTCCGCGGTATTGGCTATCCATATCGGACTCCGTAGCTAGCTCATTCTTTCCGTCTGCTTGCATTAGTGCGACTTTGTAGTGACGCTCATTGTCGTTGTCTTCCATGTTCTCATCGACATGCCAAACTGGAGCGGCTCCGTTAGCATATATTCTTTAGCACGAAGCATTGGATGAGATATTGCCTACTAAAAAGCCCGCTTCCTGGGAGCTGAGCATCAAATTTCTTCTTCTGACGGTTCTCGAGCAAGAAGTACTCGGGGCTAGTCATATCCCCGTTTGTCCAGAGTCGATGAACCTCACGCGATTCTTTCACATCGGGGAGCCTGAGCGTGCCGTTCTCAGAGTGGCTGATGACAGACACCCACCCCTGGGTCGCCTTGCACCAGGCCGACGGATGGCAGGGCTTGGAGCCGGCTGGAGTCCCCAGCCACGAGCCACCAGCCATAAGACACCAGGGTCCGAGGCCTTGGGTAGGTACCGTGTCCCCGTCGTATAGATCGGGCCAACTAAAGACGAGGTGGCCGATCTCGTGGACAGTAACGCCCAGAAGAGCATCCTCTGGGATACTCAAGAAAGAGTAGACACCAACAGTGCTGCTAACGGAGATCGGGTCTCTATCAATGAACCACTGAAGTGACCAGAGCTTGTTCTTGTCCCCGCCTATCTCGGCACCAGAGCCGGCATGGACGATGACGAAGGCGTCAACAAGTCCATTACCATTGTTGTCATAGGGAGATAGGTCGTAGTTGGCGGCTTTGACGGCCTTGACCGTATCTCTAGCCATTGTCTGACTGTTTGGCTCAGCTTCGGTCGTGCCCGAATCGCCATTGGCGTACTCAGTCATCTTCCTTGGCAGAGTGAAAGGGCCGATGACCTCTCCTGAGAACGAGACTTTGCCACTGCTAACTTCTCGATAGTACTCATCGACGCTGCCCGAGGGTCCAAAAAAGAGATTGTCAAAGTACTGCGCTTTGCCATTGCCCATCTTCTTGTCAGGGAAATCAACAAGCATAACAATGGTCCTAAAATCGTGAGCATCTCATTCTTAATTTTACATGCGCTCCTTGAGGTGACCTACCGAATATTGTTTCTTAAGGGGGGCCGCTCCAGCGCTGCCTTCCTCATGGACCCGAGAGATGTATTCTTTGGAAATCGGGACGGGGGCAGGATAGCTCCATCGTTCAATCCTGGCCTTCGTGAGGTTAGGTTACCGAGCTCCGTTAGGGACAGAACTTGGAAACCTCCGCTGTCGCCGGGAGAGGAGGCGATGGCTTCGGCCCTGCGCCTAACAAGGTCAGGATACGGTGGGTAAGTCCACAGCCCCCCGATACGGTGGCCGTAAACCGATTTTATAATAGCTAGGTTGATCCTTCAGAGTCGTGACATTTAATTATTTGTAAGTGTGCGTCAAAAGTACAGTTAGGGATAAAAATGGTATGGATGGATTAGGGGAGATCTTCAGGCTTAAGGTTCGATAGGTATTACGTAATCACTCCTTTTAATACCCTACCTTATAGCGGATGCGGGGCTTATGGTTACTTCCACGGGGGCGACCTTTGCAGCTCTTATATAGGGTGTTAGTAGACGTAGAGTGATTGTGGCTTTATAATAAGTAAATTTATGCATGTAAATAGATTTCCACACCATCTCAGTGGTTTATGGCTGTCTTTTCTATCAGTACCTATCTCCTAAAGGTCCGCAATCTCCATCTAGTTATATAAGTTTAATAGCATATTTAGATAGATACTTAAACTTAATAAACAGATCTCCGTTATAATTCCCCCGATCTAAGAATCCCTCTACAGCTAAGTACCTGGTATAAATGCACTTTTTAGGGGGTTGTAATAAGGACTAGGCTCTAAGCATCTTAGAAGAGCTGGGCTGCTCTGTATAGCGTCGGGCTAAGAGAAACTTCTCGCGCCGGTTTAACCGCTATTTTACATCTCCAGTGGCAGATTAGAGAACTTTCACTCTTATCACACCATGATAATCTCAACCTATTTATCACATTTTTTTTTAAGGCAACTTCAGGCTCCCTGTATTAAGCCTTATAATAGTACAGTCTAAGTAGCAGCAGCAATTCTACTAGCTGGTGTACGGTATAGAGCACACACCTAGTAGAATTCTAAAACCCTAATCTAATAGTAAATAATATACTCTGGGTTTAAAGCGTGCTTTCCCAGTTAAAGGTAAGCTTAAGCTCACTATACCTACGTTTACACTAAAACCACTTCTAATCACTGATAAAAAGAAAAGGCTAGGTATTAAATGCCGCGTTAGGTTATATATTAAAGGAAGCTTTAATTTATAAGATACAGTCTGCCATCTCAGTAAACAGCCTGTACATTATTACCACCTTTACGTTCTACCTTAATATTAACCTTAATATACACTGAAGAGAGAGAGATAGGGAGAGGAGAGAGGTTAAGAAAGGAGGGAAGAGAGAGAGTAGGGTATAAAGGATAACTTATAACGGAAGTGTTTGTGAAAACGCTAAGCTAGTTAGCATAATCAATCGCAGCGTTAGAGCTAAAATGCCAGAAAGGCCCCCACGTTATCGTCTATGGATTCACTAAGTCCAGTTCTACAGCAAAGTTTCCTGCTCCAGCGTGGACACGGCCTTAGGGACCCTCCATGGACATGGTGTTGAAAATCCCGTCATTTAGGCTCTCTGTCTTCGCCCGGGACGTTAATTCCCCCGGCGTGCGGGTTTTAGAACTGTAATACTACTACCCTTACCGCCAGAAGCACCCCTCCTCTGAGATGCGCCTTTAACGAACTGTTTATTATAGATCCATTGGAACGGAATACTAAGCACTTAGCGACTTAGATGCGTCACGATCCGTATTAGTGGTCAAACGACCCTAATGTGCTGATATGTCGCTCCTTAGCGACGCACATGACGAACAGCGCTAATAGGTCAAACATTTCTTCAGGCGTGCATATTATCTCTGCTAACTCCGAAGGCTGAAGGAGTTATACGATTTAAACGCTATTCCAGGTTTTAGAGAGCTTAGCAGTCTCTACTTGCAGCGAAGGGAAACCTCCTGCACTACAGTTGGCTGGCGATGGCCACACCATTGCGTGCCACACCCAAAACACCTTATAACCGAGACAGTAAGGGGCATAGCCGCAAGAGAAACGTTACATCCAATTACATGGCATCGCAAATCGTGTCCAGCTTCCCACTAAGGTTCCTTACAGCTCTAAAACGTTCTAATGTGGAAGTTATTAGTAAGGCTCCGGGTGAAGACGGAGACGGCCAAGAAGGTGCCAAATTAAAGGAAAGCTAGTTCAATCTTCTGCAAATAACGGCAGGTGCTGAGCCAATTAGAGAGAAAGTAAATAAGAGGTTGCTTAGGTAGTAAGGGCTATTGCGGGTGCGAATGTCCCAATTCTGGGCCCTTTGCTTACACGGGACCATATTTGGGCCCTTCGGCTAAAACTGCACCTTCTCGGGATGCTGTGCTGTTCAATGGGCAGATATTAGGCGAAGCTGAGCCGGAGCTGATCTGGACTGATCGAACGTGACGAAGAGTCACGGGATTATGAGCATGGGTGTTCGTCGATTTTAGGGCCGTGAAACAGCACAGCCTCCTAGGCGCTCATGACCTCGATGAGTTTGGCCTCGTGTCTTTGCAGGGCGAGCAACTGCGCTCCAAAAGGATGCCCGCTGATCTTAGCGTACCCCAACGGAACCGTTGCTGCTGGCGTCTCTGGGGAAGGGGGGAATTTGTGGTTAGTGTTACATCATTCCATGAAGGGCAGGACCGCGCTTACTACTCCCCGTCGAGACGGACTGCACCGGACTATCGACGGGGACAACAATTACGTCCAAGTTGTGGTCATGAACCGTCTTCTCGACACCATCTTTGCCTTATTTTGTGTAGAAAAGGTCGCGCAGGAAGGGTAAGTCTTCCTCCTTGGGGCTGCTCTCCGTCGCGGTAATCAAGCCATCTTGCCCAGGGTTTTGTGGCGGTAGGTCAATGTCTGGGTTTGCTTTGTTGAACTCAATAATGTCGTCTAGGCTCTTGACGGCTGAGCTCTCCAAAGAGGCTGTATACTGGTTGAAGCACATTTCGACCTCGGCGTCCGTGGGGTTATCAGTAGTGAAAAGGTAGAAAGGGATAGGGATAAAATACTTGTTATATGAGACGAATCTGGGCACACAGAATTTCCTTTTTGCACGTGGCACTGCTCACCCCGGCTCCAAATCATCATCTCAAACTCCAAAAAAGTAAGTACCCACCAGAAAACACACCAGGACTATCACTCACCTCCCTCCCATCCACAGCTCCCAAGATCAAAATGCACCTCCCCACCCTCCTCCTCACCACCCTCCTCACCACCTCCACCACCGCGATCCACATAACCATCATTACCCGCCAAGGCGGCCAAGGCATTGGATCGCTCGACTTCGACTTCCAAGGCACCTGGCACGAAGGCGGCCAAGTCTACACGCTCGGCTTCGCCGCGGGCTGCGGCCGCGACACCAACGTGCCAAACGTCGTGGATCTCTGCATAGACGGCGACAACGCCCGCAGACACGCCATCCGAGGGGACGGGGCAAAGCTTTGCTTTCGCAAATTCGCTGATGTCCCTGTGGGTTCTTGTTATCAGGGGTTGTGCTATATCTCGAGGTGGCATGAGCATCCTTGCTAGGGGGGCATGGCATGGTTATGGAGAACTTTTTGGACTTGCGTAACAACTAGTAGATACTGTTAGGTACCATGCTGTGGTGAGCTGTGTCTTGGGTGTGTGAATAAGAGGATGCATCATTTACACGGGCCGTCAAGCCAGGTACAATTACCAGATTTCAAGCCTCTCAGGTCCATTGGATCGACCCACAGCCGGATTCACCCTGACAAGTCTAAAAGTAGTCATTATTATGACAAGTGCTAACGTGCCAGCCAAACTGTCAACAGGAGGCTTCAAGTATCTCCATTCTACCTCAGACTCAAAACCCAAGCTTGAGACAACTATCATCACCCTCACTTCAGCCAAGTCCACAACCACTCAAGAACCGCCCTCCCCTTCCGTACGGTGAGCCCCTTCTCCCTGGGCAGCACAAGAACACCACGCCGATGCTTCATTCCGCAGAACTTGCATGTCTCCCGGCTATTTGGATCCACAACGACAAGAGGACCAACCGCCTCCAAGCCGATAAGTTTGCTCGTGTTGACGTGCCAGGTCGACGGTCTGAAGCCCCTGGTTTTGAAAAAGTAGAGTACCCCCAGGATAATAAAGAGGAGGACCTGTGTTACGCGTATTAGTTTTCTTGCTCAGTCTATCTCCAGAGGGCGCTACTGAGCGTAAAGACTTATAATGATATACGAAGCGATAAAGTTGTTGATTGTAGCAGGGGGGATGAGAGTCCTCCAACTCTGGAAGATAATTAACAAAAAGCAAAACACTAAACTGTACAGGGCGCGGATCCACTGGAGGTGGGAGCGGTACGGATAGTGTTTGGCAGATCGCCGGTATCGGTTTCGCATTTCCGGCAAGATGCCGAGTTCGTCGTCTCTCTCGCCGCATATTGCCAGGTTGGTTCTGCAGAGGGTGGCGTCTGTCAGCAAAACCTTACCTGTAGATTTGTGTGGGTATTAACACTTACTCTTGGAAGAACTTAAGAAAGGCAAAGTAGTTCACGGCGTACACGATGATCCTCCCCAAGGTCTGCAACAATCATTAGTCATCTGCAAAGCAGGTATCACAAGCTATCTTACTTACCTCTGCAGATTGACTATTACCAGATGAGAAAACAATAAAGCCGAAAAGCCAGCTGACGAAAATGGCGTTCATGGGAAACCCCCAGTCAGGTCCTCTCTAGCCATAACCGGATGCTCTCTATCCACAGCGATTCCGGCCAGGCATCCTGAAGACTGGCGACAGCGTATAGGAGTCTAGAAGCAGCGTAAAGTGAGTTAATTCCCGTGGTGTATATTACAAAGATAAAAACCAGTTAAGGACGTAAGGCAAGCTAACGACGTGCTCCCGGATGGTGGTGAGGATAAAAGCGCTAGTGTAGCCACCCCAGACGCCGTTAATAGTTAGGTTATAAAGGCCACCGTCAGTGTAGGGAATGTTAAGCCTAACAGCGAACACTGCTAGTATAATATGTAAAGGATAATAACACATAGGGTAATTTTATGAGTGGAAATCTTAATGGTCTTGTCTTGTTAAAGATACCAGTTCTTAGGCGCTGTTAAAAGGATAATGTCCCAGCGTATACGGGAGAAAAAAGATGTGACTATTATCGTTTAAAACGTAGTAAACTACCCGGTTGATCTTAAATAGACAATCTGCAGCTGCCTGTCTTAAGTTACTCCCCTTATAATAAAGTTAGTAATAGTAAACCCCTATAACGGTTTTTAAGTCCAGAAAGGTGTTTAATGAAATTATTAACACATACTTAAGATAAAATTAATTATAATTAAATATATAAGAAGCGTAATTTTAAAAGCTTATAAACTAAGCGTACCCTATAGCAGTTAATATAACATAAACTGAGCTATAGCTTATAAATCATTAATAAGCAATTGGCTATAACTATACTGCATACCCTGCAGCCATAACTGCGTACCTTATAGCTATAAATATTATTCCATTTCTGGAATTCCTAGGCTAAAAGTCTAGAGGATTAAAAGTTATGTAAACTGTAATTTAAGGGTTAATATAGCCAAGGGTGTTCAGGCTAAAAAAAAAGTATAAAACTTATATATAACTTTATTTGATATAAGCTTTTCCTATCTTTTGATTTATAATAAGGTTTTCGCTATCAAGGTTAACGGCACGTTTCTCTCGGAGATAACGGTAATAACGGCCCTCGATTGCCCACTTTTCGGGATCAACAAACCCAATGCGAAGACCAGTGAAGTCCTTGCACAGAGAGGACATCAGTGGTTGCCGAGGTTTCTCAGCCTCTGGTTCCTTGCTTTTTGGCAACAGATCACTTAATATCGCAACCTCCTCGACCGTCTTAGCGAAGCCGCCGATAGCGCCCCACTCGACAGTGATCCTGAAGATATCCTGCATATTTACGGTCCCCGGCGTAAGCTTGAGCGCGTAAACTCCAGCGCGGCCTGCCGCCGTAATCAAGGATCCAAAAGTTTCGGTACCGATGGACAAGGGGACGAAGCCGGCAGCCACTGCGTGTGCGGAACCGGTGGAAGAGCCGCCTAGCGCCTACGAAGAGGTTAGTTGGAAACAGGTTTCTCCAGCACTAATAACAGCGCAAGGAAGCAAGGAGGGGAGACGAGGGGGGGAAATCGCACAGTTGGGTCTCAAGGAGGGTTACCGTCCTTCAGACCCCCTTCAACCCACGGGGATTAACCCTGGCCGCCAACGGCGGACCATCCAACATTGCCTCTACTACTATGTGTTAGAAACGCCATCTCAGCTATTGAGGAAGCGGGCCGGAACGTACTTGCAATTATAAAATTTCTTGAAGTTATAGTCATTAGCACCGAATCACATTTACAGAGGTGGTGTATTGCCAAAAGAAACGGATGCGTCTAGATACTCGGGTGACAAAAATGAAGAATGGGAACGTACCGAAAGATTGCTCTTTCTAATCAGGATTATGCTCGCTGCTATAAGTTGCCCTGCGTGTTAGAACAATGCCATCGAACTTCGAGTTGAATGGCAGGCAAGAAGAAGGAAGAGTTACTTACCGCATCGATGGCCGCGGCGTTCGCGCGTGGCTTAGAGTCCTTGAACGCAAACGACCCCACAGTGGTTTACAGGCCGAGGCCTGGCGCCGTGGCGTAGGCGTCTTTTACGAGGAACGGGAGTCCATGAAATGGGCTACGGAGGTTGCCGGCCTTTCGATCCTCGTCCCTCTGCCGCGCGTCGGCGAGCAATTGATCATGTTCGCGCAAGGAAATGACGAGATTGAGCTTGGAATCGTACCGCTTGATTTGAGCCAGATATGCGGTCACAATCTCATTGCTGGTGAGGGTGCCATTCTGGAGCTGGTCACACAGCTCAAGCGCGTTTGTCGACAGGACGTCGAACTTCGGGAAGGCGGGGTGGGGGGATATGAGGGGTCCATCATGTGGAACTTGTTGAATGACGCGAAGCTGGACGGAAGTTCAAGGAGGGTGCGCAATGCCAACGACGAAGTAACTCGGAGCTGGAAAAGCCACAGCTGGGATTGCCAGGGTGTGCGCCGCGAGAAAACCGAAACGGTCCAGGTCCCTTCTGTTGCGCATGCGGCTGCTGGGCTCTTTCCGGGCCATAATATTTCATCGTAATTCCGCCTACGGAGCCACGGGCAATGAAACGATTGGAGCCCCCCCCAAAAAGTAGAAAGGGCTTCTAAATATGTAGTAGGTCGATGGACGCTTCTCCCCCGTTAGCTGTCGTGGATAAGAATTGGCTGTCCTCCCGCCTTGCCTTTTAATTGGAATAAATATTCCCTGCTTCGTATGATCCGGAAGACGAGTGCTACCAAAGAGTTCTCCCCTCCTACAACCTTCCAGCCCCACCTTACGGCTGGAGAAAAATATGTTGGCGGGGAATGCCCATGGCCGTGCCCAACCAAGCCAGGGTGATGCTGTATTAGTCGGTGCTCTAGCTGGGTCCGAATGTAGTCATCTGGCCTCTTTATCAACCGCTTTCATCAATGGTATAAGATATTGAGGACCAGCTATCCTAATTAAAGATATTCATCACCGCCTGCCCCGTGTTCGTTCTACTGCCGAACCACCGAGGAGGTTGACACAATGCTCGAAAGGCTCATCAGCAATATTAACCCTATCTAGAAACTATCGTACCTAGATAGTTCGACATCTGGTGGCTTTCCGCGCGCCCTGGATCGGAAAAAGTTGCCGCGTTCAAGTCACTTTGACCGGCCACTATAGCGTTGCCACACGAGTACTAAAACTTGCTTTCTGTGTGAAAAGTTGTTCCCAAGATAGAGTTTGAAAAGAGGTTTGGGTTTCGAGCTCCATTCGTGACACCCCCGTCTCTATCCCAATTGGCGTGTGCCTGTGTTTACGGTCTTGATCGGAAAAAATTGTCTGTGACGAGGTGCGTTGTGCTCCTGAACTGCTGATGTATTATTCGATGATACCTAACCTTGGGCACATAGACCTAGCTCCCTGGAAGCGAACATGTAGCAGGCCACGAGTTTCAAGGGCTTGCTAAGCTATGGCGGCGTTGTAACTGGTGGCTTTGTGATAATTGATCAAGGCAATCAATGTTTGTGCTAAGATTGGATTTTCTTTCTCAGAATAGTTCTTGGTATTATCAACTACAGAACCCGGGCAGTTACCACAACAGAAATTTGCAGCGCACTCTCTTACTAGCTTTCTCACTGCGAGCCACTGATATTCCACCAACCCTGGCACCAGAGCGTTTCCCATTACCCAGATCAGAGGGGTCCAGGCAGAGCGTATTTGGGTCCCTTCGCTCCCTGTGTGTTAACTTCAACTTTGAACGGAGTATCCTTTGGAAACAATTCGAGGCTGTCGGAGTACACTCCTAGACCCCCATTAGACCCCTTCCCATCTTTGTTCAGCACACCATGAAACTCCGCCGTCTGGTTCGTCGGGGCTGTTCTTTTTGTCATCGCGCGGCGGACCTGTCTCCTCGTGCAGATCATCCCACTCCTCGCCAACTAGTCGAGCAACGACTAGGATTTAGTCATCCGGGGCGCCCAGTCGAGCTGCCATATTACGCAGCGCTTGACAGCCATTATCGTTGGTTGGTGGGAGGGATGACCTCCCTGACTCGTGCGTCGGAGACGTCATACCATCGAGAGACTTTGGGGCCATTGTCCCATTGTTACGTCTCCACCAGGCCGCTCTCGCCCGTCCGGGTTCTTCCAACTTGGATTTCACCATCTTCCCAAAGGCGAGGATATTGTTCATAGCCTTTTCCCTCCATATGGGGTCCGTGTGTGGTGATTCGTATTGTTTCCATAGTACAGACAGTGTTTTCTCGTAGTTGTGGCGCTCTTCGTCGGTGAGCAGGGACATCGAGCGCATCATTTCTGGGAGATACCACTTGATGTTGTGCCTGGTGCGACCTGTGCCGGAAGGCCTTGAAGTGTTGGTGTGGGTGGAGTGTGAAAGGGGGGCGGGCCGTGATTGCCCAGGCCCCCACCTGCTGAAGGGATCGGCAAAGATACTGGGAAGAGAGCCCACTGATGCCCGGCAGTCTCTGCACAGCCAAATATCTGGATCATATTGTTAGCCGTAGACCGAACAGATTAGGAACAGGATCTGGAATGAAACCCACCTCCCAACCATCCTGAAGGCTCAACGTCTCCTTGAACACACTGTATATGCAACCAGACCCGGGTACAGTGGACGCCGTTGCATTTTACCAGGGCACCATCGCCTACCAGGCCGCAGAAACAGTTTTGTCCGCTCTGTCTCAGGTCCTCGTCATGAGTATGTTCTAGCCCGCCTGAGTCGTTGAGTCTCGTGCGCTTAACTGGAGGGCTGCGCTGGCCCTCTTGGACAAGAGAGTGCTCATTGGGAACCGCTTTTACCGGCACTCGGGGTCTATCGACTATCGGAGTCGAGTACGGGTCGTCCTCGTTGTCACGTTCCTCTCGATCGCGCTTCCCCAAGGCGCAGAGGCGCCGAGTGTGCACAGCTCGCTCCTGGGTACAGTCTTGCGATATCGTGTGGCTGATAGAAACGTGAAGTCTGCTGCTCGGGTGTCGGGATGTCTGCGAGAATGACGTGGCCGACACTGACGCCGCTGAAAAGCCGGGGCCGAGGGGTGTGTTTCCGACTTGAAGCCTCCCTCTTTCCATCGTGGGTGTCGATCGCGCGGGTTGCTTCGAAGGGGTTGCGTTGCTATTTATCGCGAAAGAGAGTTGACAGCGATCCGGCTGATGCTATGGAGAAACCCTAGGGCGCGAAAAGATTTTCGGAGGTTGCCAACGCAGAACGCCTGCATGTGCGCCCGAGTCGAATTGGGGCGGAGCACTGCATCTTTCCCCCCAATAGAAGGTACATATAACACCTCCCAATTGCTTTCCTTCCTTCCACCAAGCGCCGCAAGATATTGCCTGAGGCTTCTACCCCCTGTGGTGTGCCTGGTTTGCTCTGCTCGCCTCCCCAGATCTCTAACATTTTAGAGGCCCTAACAGAAGTGTTTGGAAGAGATGGTAGGAGATAGGGGGAGTTCCGGATTCACGGCGTCACCCTCTCGCAGCTCGTGACCTAGAATCCCGCCGTCGGGAAGGACTGCACCTCCCTCTAGCTCAACACTAACCTGTGTGTGGGCCTCATCGGCAGCACCACAATCACCAAACCAAGCACGACCACTAAACCGAGCAAAACAACCACCACCACCACCGGGAACAGCATCCCCACACCATCCCCAATTCAGGACGGCATGGTCAAGAACTGCGACCGCTTCCACAAAGTCGTAGCCAACGACCAATGCGGCAACATCGCCACAAAGTACAACATCCCACTCGCCCAATTTTACACCTGGAACCCCGCCGTAGGCAATACCTGCGCAAGCCTGTGGCTGAACACCAACGTCGGCGTGCGTACAATCGGGTACGTCGCCCCAAAGACGACGACAACAACGACAGCGAAGCCTACCACGATCACGACAGGGAATGGGGTCACTACGCCGACGCCGACGCAGGCGGGGATGGTGGCGAATTGCAATAAGTTTCATAAGGTTGCGGCGAATGATCAGTGTGGGACAGTTGCGACGAAGTACTCGATTTCGTTGGCGAACTTTTATAGCTGGAATGCGGCGGTGGGGAATAATTGTGGGAGTGTGTGGTTGGGGTATTACTGCTGTGTGGGAAAGAAGTAATTTGGAGAGACTACGTACCTAGGTACCTGAATAATTTCTACCTCTCGTCCAGGATCTCTGAGGTTGCGGTCTCGGAGGTCGGTGTTGAAGGCAAGTGATTCATGATGGCCTCGGAGACAGCCGTTGAACGAGTTCGGAGAGCCCACGTGTGCGGTGCGGTGTCTTTCTCGA
>Ga0247758_1001230_pt1 | contig 19942 bp, 15 predicted proteins | sample UWRJL156409C4_FD_180950 | JGI IMG/M metagenome (GOLD analysis project Ga0247758, IMG submission 180950) | Plant litter microbial communities from Arlington Agricultural Research Station in Wisconsin, United States - UWRJ-L156-409C-4 | ecosystem: Environmental > Terrestrial > Plant litter >...
CTGGTTGGTCCCGCCCACCGAGAACGTGCGGTAGTAGCACGTGCGGTAGCCCATGAACGAGTGGATGATGTCGAAGAAGGCCTGGTCGCCCGGGCGCAGGAGCCGGTCGGAGAACACGTGGGGATGCGGGTCGCAGCGGTCGCCGGAGACCGCGTTGATGGCCTCGACCTGCTCGGAGCCCAGCTCGAACAGGAGCTTGTGGGCGTCGGCGACGATCTGGCGCTCGGTGACGCCGGGGCGCAGCTGGCGGTAGATCTGCTCGTAGACCGCGTCGACGATGCCGGCGGCGTGGTCCAGGAGGGCGATCTCGTCCTCGGTCTTGATCTTGCGCGCCTCCTGCATGACCGGCTGGGCGTCACCGGTCTCGATGCCGCGGCGGTGCAGCGACGCGAGGGTCTCCATGTCGGTCAGGTCGATGCCCAGCGGCTCCCCGGCGAGGCCCAGCTCCTGCAGCGCCTCGTGGATGTGGCCGGCCATCGTGTCCGGCACGCCCGTCTGCTCGGGCATCGCGCCGCGCATGCTCGTCACGCCGGCGCGCCAGCTCGACTCGGGGAGCCAGGGGGCGTACAGCTGGTGGTGACGGGCGGCGGAGCCGAAGTCCCACAGGATCGGCTCGCCGGTCCGCGGCAGGAGCACGCAGCGCGCGCTCTTGTCCCGGGCCCACTCGCCGATGTGGGTGCTGCTCACGTAGCGGATGTTGTTCTGGTCGAACAGCAGGACGGCGCCCAGCTCGGACGCCTGCAGAGCGGCGCGGGCGCGGGCGAGCCGGGCCTCGCGCAGCCGCGCGAAGTCCACCCGCTGCTCCCAGTCCACGCCCATCGTCGCTCCACGGGATGCGATGGTCATCGCCTCGGTTCTCCTCGTTTCGACCCCAACACAGTGTGAAGTGATCCTAAACGCGGTCCCGCGACGGTGTCAAGTATTTAAGAACGCAGAGCGCGTCCTGTTCACCCCGGCTCCCCCGGGGTGGTCCTATTTGGCGTCGAGCCAGGTCTTCCCCGTGCCGACGTCGACGGCCAGCGGCGGCGTGCGGTCGCCCCACGGGGACACCATGTGCGTCTCCGCGATGCCGCGCACCGTCTCGACCTGCTCGGGCGCGCACTCGAACAGCAGCTCGTCGTGGATCGTGAGGATCATGTCGGCGTCGACCGCCCCGTCCCGCAGGGCCGTGTGCGTCTCGATCATCGCGAGCTTCATGATGTCGGCCGCCGTGCCCTGGATCACCGTGTTGACCGCGAGGCGCTCACCCAGCGTGCGCACCTGGTAGTTGCGGGCCTTCAGCTCGGGGATCTGCCGGCGCCGGCCGAACAGCGTGGTCACGTAGCCCTGCTCGGTCGCCTTGGCGATCGTCGCGTCCATGAACTCCTTGACCGCCGCGAAGCGGGCGAGGTAGGCGTCGATGAACGTCTTGGCCTCCTCGCGCGGGATGTTCAGGCGATCGGCCAGCCCGTAGTCGCTGAGGCCGTAGACGATCCCGTAGTTGATCATCTTGGCCTTGGAGCGCATGCCGGGGTCGATGTCGGCCTCGGCGACCTGGAAGACCTCGCGCGCCGTGGCCGTGTGCACGTCCTCACCGCGCACGAAGATGTCCTTGAGGACGTCCTCCCCCGCCGCCTCGGCGAGGATGCGCAGCTCGACCTGGGAGTAGTCGGCGGCCACCAGCACCTTGCCCGGCGCCGCCTCGAAGCAGGCCCGGATCTCGCGGCCCAGCGGGGTGCGAACCGGGACGTTCTGGAGGTTCGGGTCGGTCGAGGCCAGGCGGCCGGTCGCCGCGCCGACCTGCAGGAACGTGGTGTGGATGCGGCTCTCACCGTCGACCAGGCCCGGCAGCACGGCCAGGTAGGTCTTCATGAGCTGGTTGAGCTCCCGCCAGCGCTCGATCTCCGGAACGATCTCGTGCTCGTCGCGGATCGACTGCAGGACGCGGGCGTCGGTGGAGAAGCCGGTCTTGCCGCGGCGCTTCTTGGACAGGCCGAGCTTGTCGAAGAGGATCGCGCCGAGCTGCTGGGGGGAGCCGATGGTGAACTCCTCGTCGGCCAGCTCCCAGATGCGGCGCTCCAGGCCGGCGATCTCCTCCGCGACCCGGGTGCTGATCTCCCCCAGCCGCTCGACGTTGAGCCGCACGCCGTGGCTCTCCATGTGGCGCAGCACGCCGACGAGCGGCAGCTCCACGTTGACCAGCAGGTCGGTCAGCCCCCGCTCGGCCAGCTGCTCCGTCTGCTCGGCGGCCAAGGCGAGCAGGAGGACGGCCTCGGCCGCCGTCTCGTCCTTCACCGCGGTGGCCAGCCCGCGCTCGTCGCACAGCTCGGCGAGCGGGAACGCCCGGCGGGCGGGATCGAGCAGGAAGGCCGCGAGCATCGTGTCGTGGACCAGCCGGCGCGGGACCACGCCCAGCGCCTTGGCGTCGTGCGCCATCGCGCCCGTCTCGTCGAGCAGCGCCACGACGTCGTCGGGGCCGGTGCAGACGCCGTGGACCACGCGCGTCACCGCGACGGAGCGGGAACGGCGGTCGTCGCGGGCGGCGACCGCGAAGCGCCAGTGCTCCTCGGCGGCGAACAGCTCCCCCTCGTTGGCCTCCGGCGCTCGCAGCACGACCGCGAACGGGCCGTCGAGCTCGCCGACCAGGGCCGCCACGTCCTTCGGCGTCCCCTCCGACGCCTCGGCCTTGAGCTTCACGTCGGCGGTCATCGGCACGCCCGCGCCGCCGGTGCCCTCGCTCTCGGCCAGGAACTCCTCCAGGCGTCGCAGCGGGTCGCGCAGCTCGAACTTGCGGAACGTCGCCCGCAGCTCGGAGCGATCGGGCTCCTTGGCCGCCTCGGCCGCCGGGTCCAGGTCGACCGGGATGTCGGTGAGGATGGTGGCCAGCACCTTGGAGACGCGGGCGTCGTCGGCGTGGTTGACGAGGTTCTCCTTGCGCTTGGCCCCCGAGATGTCGTCGACGTGGGCCAGCACCTCCTCCAGCGAGCCGTACGTCTGCAGCAGCTGGGCCGCCGTCTTGTCGCCGATCCCGGGAACGCCGGGGATGTTGTCGGACGTGTCGCCCTTGAGCCCGTAGAAGTCGGGGATCAGCTCCGGCGGGATGCCGTAGCGCTCGACCACCGCGGCGTGGTCGTAGAGCTTGGTCTCGGTGATGCCCCGCGCGGTGGCCATCACCCGCACCTTCGACTCCGGGTCGATGAGCTGGAAGATGTCGCGGTCGCCGGTGAGGATCGTGGTGGGGATCCCCGCCTCGCGAGCCCGCCGGGCGATCGTGCCGATCACGTCGTCGGCCTCGTAGCCCTCGACGCTGACGTTGCGGTAGCCGAACGCGGCGACGAGCGGCTCCAGGTGGGGCCACTGCTCCTTGAACAGGTCCGGGCGGGTCGTACGGGTGCCCTTGTAGGCCGCGTAGACCTCCTTGCGCCCGGAATGCCCCCGGTCCCACGCGACGATCGTCGGCTGCTGGCCGTGTTCGGTGAGGACCTTCACGAGCATCGACGCGAAGCCGAAGATGGCGTTCGTCGGCTGTCCGGTGGAGGTCGCGATGGACTCGGGGAGGGCGAAGAACGCGCGGTACGCGAGGCTGTTGCCGTCGATCAGGAGCAGGTCACGGGAGGGGTCGGCCACGTCGGCCACCCTACCCGGGTGGGCCGCCGGGTCGCCTCGTACGAGTCGCCCGCGGGTCCTTGGACGCCGCGAGGAGGTATAGGACGCGCGCGGAGGACTATCCTCCGCGCCGTGTCTGCTCCCTCCGCCCAGTTCAGCCTGACCATTCGCGTCGAGATCGCCCACCAGCCGGGGATGCTCGGCCAGGTCGCCAGCGCCATCGGTGGCGCCGGTGGCGTCATCGGCACGGTCGACCTCGTCGACGCCACTGACGAGCTCCTCGTACGCGACATCACGGTCGACGCCGCGGACTCGGTGCACTGGGACCGGATCATCGGGGCGATCAACGCGCTGGAGCACGCGCAGGTCGTCGACACGACCGACCGCACCTTCCTGATGCACGTCGGCGGCAAGATCGAGATGCGCAACCGCATCCCGGTCAAGACCCGCGACGACCTCTCGATGGCGTACACGCCGGGCGTGGCCCGCGTGTGCACCGCGATCGCCGAGGACCGCAGCAAGGCCTTCCAGTACACGATCAAGCGCAACACGGTGGCCGTCGTCAGTGACGGCACCGCGGTGCTGGGCCTGGGCGACATCGGCCCCGAGGCGGCCATGCCGGTGATGGAGGGCAAGGCGATGCTCTTCAAGGAGTTCGCCGGCGTCGACGCGTTCCCGATCTGCCTGAGCACCAAGGACCCGGACGAGATCGTCGAGACGGTCGCGCGCATCGCCCCCACGTTCGGCGGCATCAACCTCGAGGACATCAGCGCCCCGCGCTGCTTCGAGATCGAGGACCGCCTCAAGGAGATGCTCGACATCCCCGTGTTCCACGACGACCAGCACGGCACCGCCGTCGTCGTCCTCGCCGCGCTGCTCAACGCCTGCAAGCTGACGGGCCGCGACCTGATGGACCTCAACGTCCTGGTCACCGGGCTGGGCGCGGCCGGCGTCGCCGTCACCAAGATCCTCGTCGAGGCCGGCGTGCGCAACGTGATCGGCGCCGACTCCAAGGGCCTCGTCTCGACCGAGCGCGCCGACTACCTCGACGGCTCGATGAACGCGACCAAGCGCTGGTACGCGGAGATGTCCAACCCCAACAAGATCCAGGGGACGCCGGCCGACGCGATCGACGGCATGGACCTGTTCATCGGCCTGTCCGGCGCGCGCGTCATGCCGCCCGAGGCGCTGGCCCGGATGAACAAGGACGCGATGGTCTTCGCGATGGCCAACCCGACCCCCGAGGTCTCGCCCGAGGAGGCCGCGCCGTACGTGCGGATCATGGCCACGGGCCGCTCGGACTACCCGAACCAGATCAACAACGTGCTCGCGTTCCCCGGCATCTTCCGCGGCGCGCTCGACGTGCGCGCCCCGCAGATCACCGAGCCGATGAAGATGGCCGCCGCCCGCGCCATCGCCAAGATCGTCGGCGAGAACGAGCTGCGCGAGGACTACATCATCCCCTCGGCCTTCAACCGTGACGTCGCGCCCGCCGTGGCCGAGGCGGTCGCCGAGGAGGCCCGCCGCGCCGGCATGGACCACGGCGGCAACACGATCGGCTTCGCGGCGGTCGACGCCGAGCGCATCCGCGGCGACGCCTGATCCCCCGACGGTGTCGCAGGTATGCGCGTACAGCACGCATACCTGCGTCATCGTTCGGTGAACATGCGACCAAAGTGATACCTGGACGCGCTCGGGCGCTGGTAGCGTCGGTCGCATGACGATCCGCCCGTCCGTCCCGATCGCCGTCCTCGCCGCGCTGGCCCTCGCCGCCGGCCTGGCGCCCGCCGCCGGGGCGGCCAAGCCGCGGCTGGTCGCCTTCGACTCCTGCCGCGACCTCGTGCGGTACGGCCGGACCGGCCTGGCTCGCACCGACGGGTACCCGGGCGTGCCGATGCGCGCGGGATCGTCGCCGCTCGTGGTGACCACGCCCCCGCTGACGTCCGGGCCCACGGACGACGCCGCCGGGGGCATCGCCCCGCCCATGGCCGTCCCCACGGCCTCCCCGGCCCCCGAGGCGAGCCGGGCCGGCGACGCCGCGACCGAGGATTTCTCCGGCACCAACAACCAGGAGGCCGGCGTCGACGAGCCCGACGTCATCAAGACCGACGGGCGGTACGTGTACGCCGTGAGCGACAGCGTCCTGCGTGTGGTGGACGTACAGGGCGACGCGCCCCAGGTCGTCGGCTCGCTGCCCCTGGCGGGCTACGGGCACCGGATCCTGCTGCGCGGCACCCGCGTGCTCGTCGCCGCCACCCAGGTCACCGCCGCCAGCGACTCACCGACCGGGTCGGACGACCCCGCGGTGGGCCGGCCCGCCGCGCCCGTGCCCTCCTCCATGGTGGCGCCGGGCTACGACGACCCCACCACGGTCCTCACCGAGGTCGACGTGCGCGACCCCGCTGCGCCGAAGGTCGCGCGCACCCTCGAGGTGAAGGGCACGTTCGTCGACGCCCGCCTCAACGGCGGCACGGTGCGGATCGTCATCGGCTCCAACCCGGCGCGGGCCGTCGCCGGTGACGACGGCACCGCCGCCGCGCCCACGGTCCGCACGTTCGTGCCCCGCACGGTCCTGCGCAGCCGCCGCAGCGGCCGCACCTTCCGCCGCGACCTGGCGGCCTGCGGGCAGATCCGCCATCCGCGCGCGTTCTCCGGCGCGGGCCTGCTCACGGTGATGACCGTGGACCTGGACCGCGGCCTGTACTCCGTGGACCGCGACGCGATCATGGCCGGCGCCCAGGTCGTCTACGGCTCCCCCACCAGCCTCTACGTGGCCAGCGAGAAGTACCAGCCGGCGCTGGAGGAGGGCCGGTCCGTGCCCGACGGGGTGCGCACCGAGATCCACCGCTTCGACGCCAGCAAGGACGGGGAGACGACGTACGCCGGCAGCGGCGACGTCCCCGGGTTCGACCTGGGCCAGTACGCGCTGTCCGAGCACGAGGGGGTCCTGCGCGTCGCCTCGACCGAGCGGCCCCCCTGGTTCCCGGGCGAGGCACCGGCGAGCGAGACCGAGACCGGCGTGTCCACCCTGGCCGTCGGGGCGACCGGCCTGACCAAGCGGGGGCGAGTGAACGGGCTGGGCAAGGACGAGCGCGTCTACGCCGTGCGTTTCCTGGGCGACACCGGCTACGTCGTGACGTTCCGGCAGGTCGACCCGCTCTACGTCCTCGACCTGCGCGACCCCGACCGGCCCAGGACGGTGGGCGAACTGAAGGTGGCCGGGTACTCGGCCTACCTGCACCCGGTGGGCGATGGCCTCCTGCTCGGCGTGGGCCAGGACGCCACCGACGCGGGGAGGCGGACCGGCGCCCAGGTGTCCCTGTTCGACGTCTCCGCGCCCAGCGCCCCGACCCGCGTGGCCCAGTACGCGCTCGGCCAGGGCTCCAGCGGGGTGGAGTTCGACCCGCACGCCTTCCTCTTCTGGGCCAAGACGAAGCTCGCCGTGCTGCCCGTCAGCACGTACGGGCCCGAGCCGTTCTCCGGGGCGGTCGGGCTGCGCGTGGCGTCCTCGGCGATCACCAGGGTGGGCACCATCGACCACCGCACGGAGGACCGCCCGTACGTCGACGTCGACCGCTCGCTGGTCGTCGGCGGCAAGGTCGTGTCCCTGTCCTACCGTGGACTGGGCACCAGCCGGCTGGACACCCTGGCGCCCATCGGGTTCGCGGCGTTCGAGTAGCGGGACGTGCGGGCGGGCAGGACGAGCTGAACCCGTGTCGCACGGCGGACGTATCCCGAGCAGCATCCCGCACCCACCCAAGGACCCCGCTCCCATGAAGATCCTCATCACCGGGGCCACCGGCCTCGTCGGCACCCGCCTCGTCCGTGCCCTCCGCGACCGCGGCGACACGGTCGCCGTGCTCTCCCGCGACCCGCTCGCCGCCCAGCACGCGCTCGGCGCCGAGGCCCACCCGTGGACGCCGACCGAGGAGCCCGCTCCCGCCGAGGCGCTGGTCGCCGCCGACGCCGTCGTGCACCTGGCCGGCGCGCCCGTCGACCAGAAGTGGACCGCCAAGGGCAAGCACGACATCCGCGAGTCCCGGGAGGCCGGGACGCGCAACCTGGTGGCCGGCATCGCCGCCCTCGACCCCGCCGACCGGCCCGCCGTGCTCGTGAGCGCGTCGGCCGTCGGCTACTACGGTCCTCACGGCGACGAGCGCGTGCCGGAGAGCACGCCGCCCTCGGGCGACTTCCTCGGCGAGGTCTGCGTGCGCTGGGAGCAGGAGGCGACCCAGGCCGAGTCGCTGGGCCTGCGCGTGGTGCGGCTGCGCACCGGCGTGGTGCTCGACACCGACGGCGGGGCGCTGAAGACGATGCTGACGCCGTTCCGGCTCGGCGTCGGCGGCCCCGTCGCCGGCGGGAAGCAGTTCATCCCGTGGATCCACGCCGACGACCTCGTGGGGCTCTACCTCGCCGCGGTCGACGGCGAGGGCTGGACCGGCCCCTACAACGCGACCGCGCCGAACCCCGTGACCAACCGCGTGTTCTCCAAGGCGCTGGGCAAGGCGCTGCACCGGCCCGCCGTGTCCCCGATCCCCGCGTTCGCGATCCGCGCGCTGTACGGGGAGATGTCCCAGCTCGTGACCCAGGGCCAGCGGGCGACGCCGGACCGGCCGCTGGAGGCCGGCTTCACGTTCGCCCACCCGGACGTCCAGGAGGCCCTGGAGTCGACGCTGGCCGGTTAGCGCGGCAAACGGCTATGCGACGGCCGGCCAGGCCGTTGCCTCAGCCGTTTGCCGCGATGACGCGGTCGAACACGAGCTTGCCGTCGACGACCTTCATGCCGCCGTAGTCGCTCAGCGTCGTGTCGCCGTGCTGGTCGATCGAGTACGTGCCCAGGACCGAGTCGCGGTCGCTGAGCTCGAAGAACTCGTCTACCACGGCGGCGCGGTCGTTGCCCTTGGGCCCGGCGTTGGTGATCGCCTGCAGCGTGGCCTTCATCGCCTCGTAGCCGAAGATCGCGTCGGGCCCCGGCTTCTCGCCGTAGGTCTTCTCGTAGTCGGCGAAGAACTTCCGGGCCGACGCCGGGTACTTGTCGGGCGCCAGCGCGGGCGTGGTCAGGAACGTGACGTCCCCGGCCGCACCGAGGTCCTTCACGAAGTCGGGGGTGGCCAGGCGCGCCGGGCCGAAGAGCTTGACGTCCGGGTTGACCGCGTGCACGTCCTTCCACAGCTGCACGGCGTTGTCGCTCGCCGAGCCGCCGAAGAACACGCAGTCGGCGCCCGAGCCTTTGATCTTCTCGGCGAGCGAGCGGTAGTCGTCGTCGCGCGGGTTGATCTGGTCGTTGCCGGCGACCGTGATGTCGGCCTTGGCCAGGTCCGCGGCGACCGCGTCGGCGATGCCGCTGCCGTAGACGTCCTCCCCGTGGACGATGTAGGTCGACGTGCAGCCCTCGTCCTTCTGGTACGCGGCCTGGGCCGCCCCCTGGATGTGGTCGGCGGGGATGACCCGGCCGAACGTGCGCTTGCCCGAGGGGTAGTACTTGTCGGGCTCGCCCGGCTCGGCGTTCTCCGTGCGCGTGAGCCCCACGTACGTGTTGGACGGGGAGACCTGGAGGATGTCCGCCTGGTTGAGGATCGGGATCGAGATCGCGGAGGACCGGTCGTCCAGGTCGCCGAGGTAGGCGATCGTGGAGCGGTCCGCGACCGCGCGCCGGGCGTTGTCCCCGACGTCCTCGGGAGCGTCCGTCCCCGGCTTCTTCTGGCTGTCGAGGCTCTGGAACTTGACCGTGTAGTCGCCGGCCTTGCCGCCGGACTCGGCCAGCGCGAGCTTCTCGCCGTTGACGATCGAGGCCGCCCGCTCGGCGTCCCCGTTCGTGCCGCGCAGCGGCATCGACGAGTAGATCGTCAGCGTGTCGCTGCCCGTGGAGGACGACGCCTTGGTGTCGGAGTCGTCGGACCCGCACGCCGCGACGCCGAGCGCCAGCGCAGCGGTCGCCAGGGCGATCAGCAGGCCGCGGGGCCGCACCCCGGGCTCAGTCCTCTTGGCGCTTGCCCGGCAGGAACGGGGCGATGAGGTATTGCGCGGCCCCGATGATCATGATCAGCGCGGCGACGAGGAACGCGTCGAACGGCTTGGAGCCGATCGCCCACAGAACCAGCCACGTGCAGGCGGCGAAGGTGGTGAAGACAACGAGTTGCATGTGGCGCGGGATGTTATCGGCTGACGCAGCGGACGGGCGTCGCCGTCAGGACCGCAGGCCGGCCGCGAGGCCGTCGACGATCGACCGGGTCGCCTGGGCCGGGTCGTCGCTCTCGGCGGCGGCCCGCACGAGGCGGGTGCCGACGATCACGCCGTCCGCCCCGGCCCCGGCCGCGGCGGCCGCCTGGTCGGGCGTGGAGATCCCGAAGCCGAGCGCGACCGGCACGTCGGTGTGGGCCTTGACCCGGGTGAGGATCTCCGTGAAGTGATCGCTGTTCCCGGCGCGTTCGCCGGTGGTGCCGACCACGGACACGGTGTAGAGGAAGCCCCGGGCCTGGGCCCCGATCGTCCCCAGCCGGTCGTCCGGCGTGGTGGGTGCGACCAGCGGCACGAGGGCCACCCCGGCCGCGTCGCAGGCGGCGAGCACCGCGGGCGACTCCTCCAGCGGCAGGTCGGGGACGATCAGGCCGCTGATGCCGTGCGCCGCGAGCTCACCGACGAACACGTCGACGCCGCGGGCCAGCACGAGGTTGGCGTAGCACATGAGCACGACCGGCAGGCGCTCGGAGAGGGCCTGCCCGACGTCCAGCACGGCGGCCACGGAGGACCCCGCGGCCAGTGCGGCGCTGCCCGCGGCCTGGATGACGGGACCGTCGGCGAGCGGGTCGCTGAACGGCACGCCGAGCTCCACGAGGTCGGCGCCGCCGTCGGCGTACGCCTCCCCGATCGCCCGCGAGGTCGCCATGTCGGGGAACCCGCCCATCAGGTACGGCATCAGGGCCGCGCGCCCGTCGGCCCGGGCGACCGCGAAGGCGGCCGCGATGCGCTCGATCCCGGTGCTCATGACTGGGCGCCCTGGGGCCCGAGCTTGGCCAGGACCTCGGCCAGGTCCTTGTCGCCCCGCCCCGAGCAGCAGACGAGGTCGATCGTCTCGGACGGCTGCAGCGCGATGTGGAAGGCGTGGGCGGTCTCCAGCGCGGGGATGATCCCCTCGAGCCGGGCGACGGTGCGGAACGCTTCCAGCGCTTCGACGTCGCTCGTGCCGACGTAGGTCGCCCGCTTGGTGTCGCGTAGCCACGCGTGCTCGGGCCCGGTGCCCGGGTAGTCGAGGCCCGCCGAGATCGAGTGGGCCTCGCCGATCTGCCCTTCGTCGTCCTGCATGATCGCGCTGAGCGACCCGTGCAGCACGCCGGCGCGCATGCCCATCGTCAGCGGCGCGCCGTGGCGGTCGGTGTGGAGCCCCTCCCCCGCGGCCTCCACGCCCACGAGCGCCACGGTCGGGTCGTCCATGAACGCGGCGAAGATGCCCAGGGCGTTGGAGCCGCCGCCGACGCAGGCCAGCACGCGGTCCGGGAGGCCGCCGGTGCGGTCCAGGAACTGGGCGCGCGCCTCGTCGCCGATGACGCGCTGCAGGTCGCGCACGATCGACGGGTACGGGGCCGGACCGACCACGGAGCCGATGATGTAGTGGGTGGTGGCGACGTTGGTGACCCAGTCGCGGATCGCCTCCGACGTCGCCTCCTTCAGCGTGCGCGTGCCCGCGGTGACGGGCACGACGGTCGCGCCGAGCAGCTCCATCCGCTGCACGTTGGGGCGCTGGCGGCGGATGTCCTCCTCGCCCATGTAGACCACGCACTCGAGGTCCAGCAGCGCGCAGACCGTGGCGGCCGCGGTGCCGTGGGAGCCCGCGCCCGTCTCGGCGATCATGCGCTTCTTGCCCATCCGCATCGCGAGCAGCGCCTGCCCGAGCGCGTTGTTCAGCTTGTGGGAGCCGGTGTGGTTGAGGTCCTCGCGCTTGAGCCAGATCTCGTGGCCGGCGAGCTCGCTCAGCCGCTCGGCCAGGAACAGCGGGGTCGCGCGGCCCGCGTAGTCGCGCAGCAGCCCGGCGAGCTCGGCCCGGTAGCCCGGGTCGTCGCGGGTGGCGACCCACGCCTGCTCGAGCTCGGCCAGTGCCGGCATCAGCGTCTCGGGAACGTACTGGCCGCCGTAGGGCCCGAAGCGGTGCGGGACGCCGGCCTCGGAGGTCGGAGGGGTGCTCATGACTCGGAGGTCCGGACCGGGGCCTGCACGCCGAGGTCGGCGGCCGCGGGCTCCGGGTGCAACGGGGCGGGCGTCTCGGGCTCCTCGGGGGGCGCGACGGTGGCCCGCACGGCCTCGGCGAACGCGATCAGCTTGGCGGGGTCCTTGACGCCCGGGGACGACTCGGTGCCGCTGGCCACGTCGACCGCGTACGGCTCGGTGGCCGCGATGCCCGCCGCCACGTTGTCCGGCGTCAGGCCGCCGCTGAGGATGAGGGGGATCGTCGTGGTGAGCCGCTTGGACGCCAGGTCCCAGTCGAACGTCTCCCCGGTGCCGCCCGGCACGCCGCGCTTGTAGGCGTCGAGCAGGTGGAAGTCGCTGTGGTAGCGGTCCAGGTCGAGCATGTCGGCGTTGGAGTGGATCCGCTTGGCCTTGATGACCCGGGCGCCGGTGCGCCGCCGCGCCTCCTCGCAGAACGACGGACCCTCGTCGCCGTGCAGCTGGACCATGGTGAGGCCGACGCCGTCGACCGTGGCCGCGACCTCGTCCAGAGTGGCGTTGACGAACACGCCACACACCTCGACCTGGCGGCGGAAGTGCGCGGCGATGCGCTCGGCCTCCGGCAGGGCGCAAGCCCGCGGGCTGCCGTCCCACAGGATCAGGCCGATCGCCCACGCCCCCGCGTCGACCGCGCGCTGCGCGTCGTCGAGGCTGGTGATGCCGCAGAACTTGATGCGAGGAGGTGTCGGAGCCACCCCCACATCGTACGGGTGGACGACGGTCGGTCGTGCGACGGTCCCGAGCGGCGGTCGCCGGCGCTGAGTGTCGCTGAGTGGTTGCTGCGCAACCGCTGGGCGACACTCAGGCCGTCTTCGGGCTGTGGGCGGTGGATGAGTGGGCGTTCCGGGAGCGTGATCCCCTGGCGCGAGGCCGCCCATCCGAGGCAACGACAGAACGGCAGCGGGTCAGGGGAGCGAGGGCCAGAGGCCGCGGCCGGGACGACCCTCCCCGTGACCCGCTGCTTTTTGGTCGTTACCTCGGGCAGGCGGTCTCGCGCCAAGGGGATGCGCCTCCGAAGTGCCCCTCGTCCATCGTCCATCGCCCGAGGCGGCCTGAAAGTCGCCCAGTGGTTGCCCAGCAACCGCTCAGCGACACTCAGCGTCCGGCGGCGGGTCCTAGCCGTTGATCGCCGTGTTGGGCCGGTCGCCCAGCGTGACCTTCAGGTCCTTCTTCTTGCCGTCGCGCAGCACGGTGACGGTGACGACGTCGCCCGGCTTCTTCGCCCCGACCGCCGTGACGACGGCGGAGGACGTCTTCGTCGGCTTCCCGTCGATCGACACGATGATGTCGCCGCCCACGGCCAGGCCGCGCGTCGCGGCCTTCGTCGACGGCTTGCCCGCGACGAGGCCCGCCTTGGCGGCGGGGCTCTCGGGCTGCACGGTCTGGATCAGCGCGCCGTCGACCGCCGGCCGCTTCAGCAGCTTCATGGCCTCCCGGGCGGAGATCGTGGTCACGCCGAGGTAGGCACGCTCGATCGATCCGTCGGCCTTCAATTGCGGGATGAGCTTCTTGGCCGTCTGGATCGGGACCGCGAACCCGATGCCGACGTTGCCGCCCGTGCCCGGGGTCGCGCCCGAGCCGCCGGCCGTCTCGATCTGGGAGTTGATGCCGATGACCTCCCCCGCGGCGTCGATCAGCGGCCCGCCGGAGTTGCCGGGGTTGATCGCCGCGTCGGTCTGGATGACGTTGTCGATCGCGAAGCCGTTCGGGGCCTTGATGCGGCGCTGCAGGGCGGAGACGACGCCGGTCGTGAGCGTCCGGTCGAGGCCGAAGGGGTTGCCGATGGCCACGGTCGGGTCGCCGACCGAGATACCCTTGCCGTCGCCGAGCTTCAGCGGCCGGAGGTCGAGCTTGGCCGGGTCGACCTTGAGGAGCGCGACGTCGGTGGACGTGTCCACGCCGACGATCTTCGCGTCGGCCGTCTTCTTGTCGGAGAACTGGACCTTCGTCTTCTTCGCGCCGTCGACCACGTGCGCGTTGGTGAGGATGTAGCCGTCCTCGTCGATCACGAAGCCGGAGCCGGTGGCCACGCCCTTCTGGTCCTTCTGCTCGCCGAAGCCGAGCGGGTTCTCGCCCTTCTGCACGACCTCCGCGGTGATGAAGACCACGCCGGGCGCGTCGCGCTTGTAGATCTCCTTGGCGGTGAGCGCCGCCGTGCCGTCCGCGGTGGCCTGGGTCTGGCCGGCGAGCGGGGCCTGCTGGATGACCGTCTCCGTCGTCTTGCCGATGCCGGCCGCGCCGACGAGGAGCACGACGACGAGGCCTCCGACGAGGGCCGACAGGATGCTCGTGGCCACGACGGCCCTGGTGCTCTTCATGGGTGCGAGTCTCTCCCGGCCGCCTGAACTCCGGCTGAACCGAGCCTAAGGATTGCTAAATGGACACAGAAGAGGCTATCGGCGCTAGAAGCCGTCGGAGCCCGACAGCGACCGGCACGCGACCTCGGGGTCGTCGGCGCGCATCAGCGTCTCCCCGACGAGGACGGCGTCCACGCCCACCCGCTCCAGCTCGTCGAGCTGCTCGCGGTGGTGCAGGCCGGACTCGCTGATGACCGCCTTGCCCGCGGGCACGTCGGTCAGCAGCTCGAACGTGCGGTCCACGTCGACCGTGAAGTCGGCGAGGTTGCGGTTGTTGATGCCGATGACGTCGGCGTCCAGCACCTCGAGGGCGATCTCCAGCTCGTCGGCGTCGTGCACCTCCACGACCACGTCGAGGTCGAGCGCGTCGGCCTCGGCCTGCAGCTCGGCCAGCTCGCGCTTGTTCAGCGCGGCGACGATGAGCAGGATCGCGTCGGCGCCGGCCACCGCGGACTCGTACACCTGGTACGGGTCGATCATGAAGTCCTTGCGCAGGATCGGCAGGTGGCTGGCGGCCCGCGCCTCGCGCAGGTCGTCCAGGTTGCCGCCGAAGTGGCGTCCCTCGGTTAGGATCGACAGCGCGGTCGCCCCGCCGCGCTCGTAGGCCTGCACGATGTCGGTGACGGTCGCACCCTCGCGGATCACGCCGACGGACGGGCTGCGCCGCTTGTGCTCGGCGATCACGGAGATGCCCGGACGGCCGAGGGCCTCGGCGAACGGCCGGTCGTGGCCGCGCCCGGCCAGCGCCTGCTCGAGCTCCTTCAGCGGAGTCTCCTTGCGCCGCTGGTGGACGTCCTGCCGGGTCGTCTCGACGATGCGATCCAGGACGCTCACGAGGGGGACAGCTCCTGGCTCAGCTCGACGTAGGCGGCCAGCGCCTCGCGGGCCCGGCCGTCGTCGACGGCCTCCGCGGCGGTGTGGACGCCGGTGCGCAGGTCGGGTGCCCGGCCGGCGGCGTAGATCGCCGCGCCGGCGTTGAGCAGCGCGATGTCCCGGGCGGGCGATTCCTCGCCGGCCAGGATCGCGCGCGTCACCGCGGCGTTGTGCTCCGGTGTCCCGCCGACGATCACCGTCTCGGGGACGCGGGGCAGGCCCATGTCCTCGGGGGTCACTTCGTAGCGGGAGATCGTCGTCCCGTTGACCTCGACCACGTTCGTCGGTGCCGAGGTGCTCATCTCGTCCAGTCCATCGGCGGACGACACTACCAGCGCGCGGTCGGTCCCCAGCAGCGCGAGGGCGCCGGCCATGGTCTCCTGGTACCGGGCGTCGCTCACGCCGATCAGCTGGCGGCCGGCCCCGGCGGGGTTGGTCAGCGGGCCCAGGAAGTTGAAGATCGTGCGCACCGCCAGGGCCTTGCGGACCGGGATCACGTACCGGGTCGCCGCGTGGTGGGCGGGCGCGAACATGAAGCCGAAGCCGACCTCGTCGACGCAGCGGGCCACCGCGTCCGGGTCCAGGTCGAGCCGGGCGCCGAGCGCCTCGAGCAGGTCCGCGCTGCCGCTGAGGCCGGTCGCGGAGCGGTTGCCGTGCTTGGCCACCGCGCAGCCTGCTCCCGCCGCGATGATCGCCGCGGTGGTGGACACGTTGAACGTGGTGCGCCCACCGCCGGTCCCGGCCGTGTCGACCAGGTCCTCGCGCTCTGGGCGCACGGGCGTCGCCAGCTCGCGCATGGTGCGGGCCAGGCCGGCCAGTTCGTCGACCGTCTCCCCCTTGGTGCGCAGGCTGATGAGGACGGCGGCGATCTCCACCTCGCTGGCCTCGCCGGCCATCATCACCGCGAGCACCTCGGCGGCTTGGTCGGCTGATAAGTCGCGCCCGGAGGCGAGGGCGTCGATCGCCGGGGTGAGGACGTCGTGGGGCATTCGGAGACGGAGAGGCTACGCGTCGCCGAGGAAGTTGCGCAACAGATCGCGCCCAGCGTCGGTGAGGACCGACTCGGGATGGAACTGGACGCCCTCCGCCGGGAGCTCGCGGTGGCGGATCGCCATGACGACCCCGCCGCCGGTCGCGGACACCTCGAAGACGTCGGGCAGCGACGACTCCTCGACGACCAGCGAGTGGTACCGGCCCACCGTCAGGTGGGGCTCCAACCCGGTGAAGATCGTGCGGCCGTCGTGCTCGATCTCGCTCGTCTTCCCGTGGATCGGCTCGTGGCGGATCACGGTGCCGCCGAACGCCTGCGCCATCGCCTGATGGCCGAGGCAGACGCCCAGCGTGGGGATCCCGGCCTCGGGGAAGCGGCGCACGGACTCCAGGGAGATCCCCGCCTCGTCCGGCGTGCACGGGCCCGGGGACACCACGACGCGATCGGGCGTGCGCTCCAGCAGCTCGTCGACGGTGGCGGCGTCGTTGCGCACGACCTCGATCTCCGCTCCCAGCTCGCCGAGGTACTGGACGAGGTTGTAGGTGAACGAGTCGTAGTTGTCGATCATCAGGACCCGGCTCATGACCAATGCTCCTGTTGCATCGCCAGCTCGATCGCGTTCAGCACGGCCCGCGACTTGTTGACCGACTCGGCGAACTCGTACGCCGGCTTGGCGTCCGCGACGGTGCCGCCGCCCGCCTGGATGTGCGCGACGCCGTCCTTGACGACCACGGTGCGGATGTGGATGCAGGTGTCGAGGTCGCCGGTGTAGCTGAGGTAGCCGATCGCGCCGCCGTAGCCGCCGCGCTTGATCGGCTCGACCTCGTCGATGATCTCCATCGCCCGCACCTTCGGGGCCCCGGACAGCGTGCCGGCGGGCAGCACCGAGCGCAGCGCGTCCATGGCGGCGATGCCCTCGCGCAGCCGGCCCGAGACCGACGAGACGATGTGCATGACGTGGGAGTAGAGCTCGACCGACATGAACGTGTCGACCTCGACCGAGCCGTACTCCGACACGCGGCCCAGGTCGTTGCGGCCCAGGTCGACGAGCATCACGTGCTCGGACCGCTCCTTCTCGTCCGCCATCAGGTCGGCCGCGATGCGCGCGTCCTCCTCCGCGTCGGCGCCGCGCGGCTTGGTGCCGGCGATCGGACGAGTGGAGACGTGACGGCCCGTGACCGTCAGGAGCGGCTCGGGCGACGCGCCGGCGATCTGGAAGTCCTGGAAGTCCAGGAAGTACATGTAGGGCGACGGGTTCACCACGCGCAGGCCGCGGTAGATCGAGAACGGGTCGACGTCGACCTCGGCGGACCAGCGCTGGCTCGGCACGACCTGGAACGCGTCCCCGGCGTGGATGTACTCGACGATCTTCGCCACGTTGGCCTCGAACTGCTCGCGCGGCATGTTCGAGACGAACTCCGGCCGCGGCCGGGCCGGCGTCGGATGCTGGTCCGGCACCGGACCACGCAGCTGGGCCACGGTCTGCGCGATGGCGGCGACCGCCTCGCCGTGCGCGGCGTCGAGGTCGGCGCCCTCGTCGGCGTAGACGTTGGCCAGCACGCTGATCGTGTGCTTGAGGTGGTCGAAGATGACCAGCGTGTCGCTGAGCATCAGCGCCATGTCCGGGAGGCCGACCGGGTCGGGGTTCGGGTCACCGAGCGGCTCGACGGTCCGCACCAGGTCGTAGCCGAAGTAGCCGACGGCCCCGCCCGCGAACGGCGGGAGGTCGGGCAGCGGGGCCTGCCGGTAGCGGCCCGCCTCGTCCTGGGCCAGGGCGTACGGGTCGCCCTCGTCCCCCAGCGACCAGCGCACGACCTTGCGGGGGTGGACCCCGATGAAGCTGTAGCGCCCCAGGCGCTGCCCCTGGTCGGCGGACTCCAGCAGGAAGGCGGGCGAACGGTCGGCGGCGTCAGGGGCGCCGCGGAGCTTCAGGAACGCCGAGACGGGCGTCTCGAGGTCGTCGATGAAGCTGTGACGCAGCGGGATGAGGTTGTACTCGCCGGCCAGGGCGCGGACCTCGTCGAGCGTGGGCTCGACGCGCAGCGCGGCGGTTTCTACGAAGGTCATCGGGAAGACCGAGCCCCGTGGGCGAGAGCTTCCAATGGAAAGCAAGCCATCTGGGCGCAGCTTTTCACAGCCACGATCAGCCTCGGCGTTCGATGAGGATGCGCTCGGCGTCGCCCAGCGTGCGGTCGCGGCTGTGGAGCAGGACCGTCAGGTGGTAGAGCAGGTCGGCGGCCTCGTTGTCGACCCGGTCGTCGGTCTCCTCGCGAGCGGCGCGGGCGACCTCCTCGGCCTCCTCCTGCACCTTCTCGCCGATCAGCGGCGGGTTCTCCAGCAGCTCCACGGTGTAGGAGCCAGCGGGACGCGCCGCCTTGCGCTCGACCAGCGTGCGCTCCAGGCCGGGCAGGGCCTCGTGCGGCGCGGGCGGCTCGATCTGGCCGGTGAAGAAGCAGGTGCGCTCACCGGTGTGGCAGGCGGGGCCGGCCGGGACGACGAGCGCCAGCAGCGTGTCGCCGTCGCAGTCCAGGCGCAGGGCCTTGACCGCCTGCGTGTTGCCGGACGTCGCGCCCTTGTGCCACAGCTCGTCGCGGGAGCGGCTCCACAGGTGCAGCTCGCCCGTCTCCTGGGTCTTGGCGACGGCCTCCGCGTTGGCGTACGCCAGCGTGAGGACCTCCCCCGTGTTCCAGTCCTGAATCACGACCGGCACGAGGCCGCGTTCGTCGTAGGCGATCTCCATGGTTGCGGCATTGTGGCAAGCGCGGGACGCCGCCGCTGTGGGGCTGGTCGGCCGGGCGTCCGCGCGGGTCAGCGTCCGCGCAGGCGCAGCGACGTCGTCTTCGCCCGCTTCCCGGCTGCGACGGTCGCCTTGACCGTCCGTCCTACCCGCCCGTAGCGGGCGATCGTCCGCGCCCGGGTCCGGGACACCGTGACGCGCACGGCGGTCGTCCGGCCCGGCTTCAGGGCGAGCTTCGCGGTGCCGAGCGTGACGCGCCCGCTGCGCAGCGTCAGGGTGCCGCCGCAGCGCGCGGTGCCCTTCGGGCAGGAGAGCCGCAGCGCGATCGCGCGGCCCTTCAGCGTGGCCTTCGCATCGATCAGCCTCGCCAGGGGCGGGACGGGCGCGGGCGGCGGCTTCGGGCTGGTGGTCGTCGGGGTCTTCGGCGTGTCGCCGGGACCGGGTCCGGGGCCCGGTTCCGGATCGGGCCCCGGACCGGGGCCGGGGCCGGGATCGGGATCGGGGCCGGGGCCGGGATCGGGATCGGGGCCGGGACCGGGGTCAGGGCCGGGGTCCTCCCCGTGGGGCGGGACCACGAGCATCGTCATCGACCGGGGCGGGAACGTCACCGCGGTGCCGTCGAGCACGCGGTCGGCCGCCCGGACGATGCCGCCGCCCGTCCACCGCCACGTCTGCGCCGGGCCGCCCGGCGCGAAGCCGGCCACCGTGACCGGGGCGTCCAGCTCGTCCGCGCTCTTGTTCAGGACCGCCACGGTCAGCGCCCCGTCGGCCGTCCGCCGGGCGCCGTAGACGGCGAGCGCGCCCTGATCGGCGCTCGCCGACGGGAGGTAGGCGTCCCCGAAGCGCGCTCCGTGGCCGTCGTAGCTCCGGTAGAGCCGGAAGGCGTCGGCGACGAGGTCGCCGGCGGCCGGCGGCGCCCACATCGCGGCCAGGTCCACGCCCTCGCGAGCGAAGATCCCCAGCGCGTCGGCCTCCGACAGCGTCCCGACGACCGAGTCCTTGGACCCCGCGCTCAGGTCGGTCAGGTTGTACTCGCTGAGCGAGATCCCGGTTCCCGGGTAGTGGGCGTCGACCCAGGCCCGCATGCGGGGCAGGAGACGGACGACCTGGTGCTCGCCCTGGGTGCCGATCCAGGAGGCGTCCATGTACGTCGGGTCCCACAGGCCACGGCTCGCGTCG
>Ga0247758_1001231_pt1 | contig 19941 bp, 12 predicted proteins | sample UWRJL156409C4_FD_180950 | JGI IMG/M metagenome (GOLD analysis project Ga0247758, IMG submission 180950) | Plant litter microbial communities from Arlington Agricultural Research Station in Wisconsin, United States - UWRJ-L156-409C-4 | ecosystem: Environmental > Terrestrial > Plant litter >...
ACGCTCTCGGGTGCGTTCACTGGTCCTCTCGACGTGACGTTTCCGATGCAAACCGAGCCCAGTGTCCTGACGGTGCTGCCGTTCGCGCCAGACGGGACGGGGCGTGTTCCCTACTTTCCCGGTGAGCTCGTCAGCGGCTGGTTGGGCGCCGAGCTCGGCGGGCCGCGCCTCTGGCAGTATCGCGCAGCCGTGCGGGCTGGTTCGTCTGGGCAATTCGAAGACAGCGGGCAAATGCTCGACAGCGGGCGCGACGTCGCGCTCGGTGACCTCGACCAAGATGGCGATCTCGACGCGATCAGCTCGACCCGATATGGGGGTGCCCCGAGCGTGCTTTGGGAGAACGACGGAGCGGGCAGGTTCATTCGCCGCGGCATACTGGTCGCCGACGCGCGCTCGCTGCTGATCGATCTGGATGGCGACGGCGCTCTGGACATCGCATCGTCTTCGGTCTTCCTCAACCAGGGCGACTTCGTGTTCGTCAAAACGGAGGCGTTGGGCGAGGCCTACGCAACGGGCGATTTCGACGCCGACGGCGATCAAGACGTCATCACCGCCGTCAACAGTTCGACAGGTCCCTGTGCACTTCGAGTCAACGACGGGCATGGACATTTTACGAGTGTCGCCTTCGCCGTTGCTTACTGCGCCGACATCCAGGCAGGCGACCTCGATAACGATGGCACGCTGGACCTGGTCGCGGTCGTCTGGGACGGTTCGCCTGCGAAGGAGCGGGGCTCGGTGCTGCTGAACAACGGGCTCGGCTCGTTCAAAGAGGTGAGCACTTTCGGCGTCGATGCCTCACGCTCGCTCGCGCTCGGAGATCTGGATGGCGACGGAGATCTGGACTTGTTCGTCGGCAGTTGGGGGGCGGCCGGCGCGCGCAACCCTCCCGACCAAGTTTGGTTGAACGACGGTCGTGCCCACTTTTCGCTGGGCAGTAGCCCCTTCTCGGGCAGCGTGGAGATCGTGCTCGGTGATCTGGATGGCGACGGCGATCTGGACGCGGTAGCTGGCAACCACGACCCCTACTCAGTAACTCCCGGGCAGCCAAGCGTACTGCTTCGGAACGACGGACACGGAGTATTCACCGCCGATGGGCAGTTGGGCGGGAATAACTTTCAGCACGTTCGGCTCGGCGATCTCAACGGCGACGGCAATCTGGACGCCGTCGTTGCGCAGTGGGATTGGAGCAAGGAACCGCCGCTCCAAGTGTGGCTACAGCGGTTCTGAGTCAGCGAACGCTGTGCGCAGCAGCGCACAGCGCGCGGAATAGCGCCGGGCCGCGGGGTGCGTCGCTGGATCGCGATCGCCCCCAAACAGAACTAGCGGGTTCTCACTTGATCGAATCCCACAGGCAGCTCGCGGTGCAACCGATCTGACCGTCGCATTCCTCGTTGCCGTTGGTGCGGTGATCACCGCAGTACGGCGCGACTTTGCAAGCATTGGTGCACTTACCGGCGCCATAGGCGCCGGCGCTGTTGCCCGCGCCGAGGTCGCATTGCTCGCTACCATTCTTGGTGCCGTCACCGCAGAAGTCGGCTGGGGTGCAGTCGATCTTGCAGGTGCCGTAGGAGCCGTCGTTGACGCCGTTGTCGCAAGCTTCGCCGCTGTCTTTGATGCCGTTACCGCACTTGTAACGGCAGCGCGCGTCGCACGTGCCACCTGGGGGATCACACTGCTCGCCCGCGTCGATCTTGCCGTTGCCGCAGGTAGAGGGCGGCGAGTTGTATCCAGAGCAATCGAGCTTGCACACGCCTGCGGCGCTGTTGCTATTGAGCGCGCCGTCGTCGCACATTTCGCTGAAAGAGGTGTTGACCGAGTGGTCGCCGCAGTAGGGCGCGAGCTTGCAGGTCGTCGCGCACAGGTTCTTGCCGTACGGGTTGGCCTGATTCTGCGCGCCGAGGTCGCACTGCTCGCCAGCCGCGTCGTCGAGCTTGCCATCACCGCAGTACGCGCCGAGCTGACACGTGGCAGTGCAGGTGCCGTAGCTGCCGTCGTTCTTTCCGTCGTCGCAGCCTTCGTTGGCTTGCTTCACGCCATCACCGCAGTAAGGCGCGAGCACGCAGGTCGATTTACATCCGCCGTAGGCGCCCGTGTTGCCGGCCGTGCCCTTGTCGCACTGCTCACCGGGGTCGAGCACGCCGTTGCCGCATTTCACTTTGCAGCTGGTGTCGCACTTGCTCGTCGGACCACCGTTGTTTTGGCCTTCGTCGCAGTTTTCCGTGCCATTTACCACGCCATCGCCGCAGTACGGGGCCGGCTGGCATTGCGCGGTGCAGGCGCCCGGTCCGTAGGCACTAGCCGAGTTGGCGCTGCCCTTGTCGCAAGTTTCGCCGTACGCCACATCGACCGTGCTATCGCCGCAGTACGGCGCGACTTTGCAGCCCGGTGCACAACCGCTGGTCATGCTGCCGTACACGTTCGAGTTGACGCCGTCGTCACACTGCTCCGGGCCGTTGATGCTCTTGTCACCGCAGTACGGGGCGAGCGTGCAGTTGGCGTTGCAGCCTCCGTAAGCGCCGGTGTTCGCACCCGCGCCCAGATCGCAGGCCTCGTCTGCGGCCACGACCGGGTCACCGCACTTCGAGGTGCAAATCGACTTCGGCTTGCCGAAGTTCTTGAGCGTGACGCCGAAGTTCGAGCCGCACTGATTGCGTTCGGCCTGAAACATCACCACTTCGTAGACCTTGCCCACGACCAAGCCGAGCGCGAGCTTCCCCGTCGACGCGCTGGTCGAGTAGATCGTCCCATCGTAGTAGGAGCCGTTGGCGTTGGCCGTCGCGCTGCCATCCGCGGTATCGGTTCCCGCGCCGTCAGTGTCGGCATCCAAGATGAAATAGCCGGTCTGCTTGCCGTGCAAACCGCCCAAATCAACGGTCAGAATCTTGTTCACGAACACCCAGGTGTCGTCGTCACCGGAGAAGTCGAAACGCTCGCCGCCTTTGTACTCGAACACGAAGTGGGTCTCGGTCGAAAAGGAAACGTTGCTGGTTTCGCTGCTGCCACAGGCCGCCACGGCGGGAACCGAAACCTGTGAAGCCGTTTCATCACCTTTCGCGACCCAACCCAAGCCCGCCAAGGGGTTGAACGCAGTCGAATTGGCATCGCCCAGATTGGAGTAGGTCGCGGTGGGCGTGTCGGTGAGCGTCAGGTTGAGCGTGTAGGGGATGCTCAGATTCGTACCGGCCACATCCGTGTACCACTGCGCGAAATTCGCGGGATTCGAAAGGTTCCTGCGCTGCGAGGAGTTATCAGCGCCGCCGTCGCGGTACATGTGGCCCGCGTTGTCACAGGTGCAGGCGGTCGCGTCCGTGCAGCTGCAAGGCGGGCGCACGAGCGTGATGCTCTTGCTGCTGCCTGGGTTGTTCGCGTTGCCAACCGTACCCGTCGCCCAAGTCTCGGTCGTCGTCACCCAAGAGGCGGCCGGCGCGCTTTCGTTGCAGGTACAAATCGCGGTGCTGAGCGGCGTGTAGGTCGTCTTGTTCGCCGGCGTGCTCGCCTCGGAGCTCTTGTACGGCAGCCAGCGCCACTCCGGCTTGCCCGCCGCAGAAAGCGTGGTCTTCACCATCTTGTAGATGCCACTGCCCAAGTGCATGTTGAAGTCCGGATGGTAGTTGCCATCCGTGGGCGAGGAATTCTTCTGCCGGCCGAGGCCGATGAAGTCGCGAGCGATGACCGGCAAGCTCTTGCTCGAGGGCAACACGCCTGCGGCAGAATCCATGCAGCTGAAGCCGGCTTCGATCAGACACTTCGAGGAACAGCCGTCACCGTTGAAGGTGTTGCCGTCGTCGCATTGCTCGTCGGAAAAGCGCTGACCGTCTCCGCAGGCAGATTTACACGCGCCCGTCGAACAATCAGGTTCGACCAAGCACTTGTAGCAACCGTCGAACGGCAGGTCGACCGCCCCCGTCGCCGTGTCGTCACACTGCTCGGTGCCTTCCGGGTTTTTGTCGCCGCACACTGTCTTCCGACAAGCACCCGCGGCGTCGCACACGTAGCCCGGCTCGAGCTGACAGCGCGAATTGCAACCATCGTTGTCGGCCTTGTTGCCGTCGTCGCATTGCTCGACGCCGACCACGGTATTCTTGTCACCGCACACCGTACGACAGGCAGAACCGAGCACCGGGCAGGTGTAGCCCGCCTCGAGCTTACAAGTCGCGGAACAACCGTCACCGGCGGTCGCGTTGCCGTCGTCACAGGTCTCACCGGCGGCGATCTTCTTGTTGCCGCACACTTCTTTGACGCAGAGCGAAGGCGAAACCGCGTTGTTACAAGTCGACCCGCTCTCGATCTTGCAGGTCGCCGAACAGCCGTCGAGGGCGGTGGTGTTGCCATCGTCGCAGGTCTCGCCGCTCGTGTAGCTGACTTTGCCGTTGCCGCAGAACTCCTTCAGCACACAAGTTTGACCCGCCGTGGGGCAGGTGTAGCCCGCTTCTACCTTGCAATTCGAGGAGCAGCCGTCGCTGCCGACCGAGTTGCCGTCGTCACATTCTTCGCCCGCGTCGATCTTCGCGTTCGGACAGGTCACCACCGCGGGGCTGCACGAGCCGCCCGCGGCCGGACAAGTGAAGCCGCCCTCGACGGTCGAACAATCCGCGCTGCAGCCATCAGAGCCGGCCTTGTTGCCGTCGTCACAGGCCTCGTCACCCGTGACCGCGCCATCACCGCAGATCAAGGTCGAAACGCACACCTGCGGGCCCACGCCGGACGAAGGCGTGCTGCACTTACAATTCGATTCCAAGCCACACGCGCCGTTACAGCAATCGCCCGGCACCTTGTTGCCGTCGTCGCACTGCTCGCCGCTATTCAGCGTGCCGTCACCACACGCGGCGTTGGCCGTACAAGTCGCACCACTGCAGGTGTAGCCAGGCTCGGTCTGACAAGTCTTGGAACAGCCGTCGAGCGCGACCGTGTTTCCGTCATCGCACGTCTCACCAAACTCGGTCGTGCCGTTGCCGCAGACCACGGGAGCAGTGGTGGGCGTACACGCCTTACCGAAAGTCGGACACGCAAAGCCGTTCTCCACCGTGCACGTCGCCGAACAGCCATCTTTGGACAACGTGTTGCCGTCATCACAAGCCTCGTCGGGCCCGGCCTCACCGTCACCACAGACGAGCGTGGCCGTACACTCTTCTCCTGGCTTGCCGCAGGTGTAGCCGTGCTCGACCTTGCACGTGCCATCGCAGCCATCACCGCTCTTGGCGTTGCCGTCGTCACAGCCTTCACTCGAATCCACAACGGAGTCACCGCACACCGGATCGTCGTCGGTGTTGCCCTCCCCGCCCGCATTGTCCATGTTCGAGCTACCGGCATCACCGATCGGCGACACATCGATCGTGCCGCGCCCGCCGCTGCCGCTGCTCGTGCCCGCGGTTCCGCCGTAGCCGCCCGAAGCGCCAACCCCGTCACCAGTCGACGGAACCTGCGGAACCCCGGAGCAAGCCACCGAGAGCGCAATGCCCAGCACGACTCGAGCAGCCGATGGTAGACGCAGGAAGCGAGTCGATGAGCGGACGAAAATGTTGCGCATGGCGGGATCTCCAAGAGTCCAACATCCGCGCCGCGGGACCAACTACGAAAGTCGAGACCAGCGCCGTTTTGTCGGGCACCCGATAACGTCGTACGGACAAGTGCGTCAGCAGGTAAGGCGCGAAATAAGCCGGTTTTCAGCGCGCGTTTCGCGACATCGCAGGCCACCCGACATGCACGCCTAGACGCCGTGGATGAAGTTCGAGAGGGGCGACCGCGCCCCAGCATCGCACCTCCGAGCCCCACGTGGTTCCCGCCTGCGTGACGTCAGTCGCGGAGGACCGCGTCGAGCGTGTCGGCCGTCAGCAATCGCTCGACCCAGCGATCACGCTCGACTTCACTCGCGCTCGTGATGCGCCGCACGATGGGCTCCGCCAATTCACCGAACCGAAGAGTCAGTAGTTTGCAAAAGAGCTCGGCGTAGCCTTCGGCGCGAGCTTCAGCGCGACCTTCGGCATAGCCCTTCGCATAACCCTTCGTAGAACCCTTCGCATAACCCTTGGCGTAACCGTCAGCTTCCCACTTTTCTGCGAGGGTCATCAGGGCATCCTTCACTTCGGGCTGAGCGGCGTCGAGCGCTCTGCCGATAGTGGCGGCAACCGACTCATCGGCAACCACGGCAATTCTTCGAGTCGCGTGGCGACCGCCCAACCTGACTTCCCGTGATGCAGCACGACCGGGATCACCACTGGCAAGGGCAGAGTGTCACCGCCAGCTTTGTCGCCGCCCGCCTTCGCTTCATCCACGTAACGCACCAGGATGCGAACGATGTAGCCCAGCAAGCGGAGCGGCATCAGCTTGTCGGGGCTGCTCTGGTGCTCGAACAACACGTACAGCAACGCTGGCTTACCCGACACCCGCACGGAGAACAGCAGATCGGATTGCGAACCCGACAAAGCTTCATCCACGTAGCTGCCGGGGGAAAGCGCCAGCGTTGAAAAGTCCGTGCGCGAGACCAGCTCCGCGGGCAACACCGCTCGAAACTCAGCCGCGGCGTGCTCGACCTCCGAGAACGTCTTCTTGAACAACGCGTCGTGCGGTTGCTTCGGCTCCGTCAACGCCGAATACATTAACATGTGAGCAGGCCTGAGCGCCGAGCGAGTGACACCTACACGCGTGTGTGCCACAAGCGTGAAGGTTCGGCAGAAAATGCCGCATCCGCTTCTCCTACCCGTGTACTCTTTCACGGCTTGCCGAGCAGGAATGAGTCGTGGGAAAGTGCGCGCGGGTCCTAGCTTTGGAGGTTTCGTGAAATCATTGGCGAATGCAGCGCTGATCTTGGGTTTGAGTGCCGGCTGTGCGTGCGCGGTACTTCCGGCGTGCAGCGACAATGATCACCCGCTCGATCCCGTCGCCGGGCAGGGCGGCCTAGGCGAAGCCGGCGAAGCCGATGAAGGCGGGAGCACCGCAACGGCAGGACGAAAACCGACAGCCGGCCGCGGCGGTACGGGCAACGCGGGCTCGGGCAATGCAGGCTCGAGCAATGCAGGCTCGAGCAATGCAGGCTCGAGCAATGCAGGCTCGAGCAATGCGGGCTCGGGCAATGCGGGCTCGGGCAATGGCGGAGAGCCGAACGCGGGCGCGCCGGGCGGCGGCGCTGCAGGTCATGGCGGCACAGCTAACGCGGGCACGTCCGGCGGAGGAACTGGCGGAGCACCGGCCGCGGGCGCGACCAACGGCGGGGCGAGCGGCCATGGCGGCACCGCGAATGCTGGAACCTCGGGCGGTGGAGTTGCAGGTTCCTCTGGCGGCTCAGGGAACGCCGGTACCTCGGGCGGCGGAACTGCTGGCGGCGGAGCACCCAGCGGTGGCTCCGGAAATGGCGGCGCGAGCGGAGGAAACACCGCAGGCGCCGGCAATGGCGGCGTAAGTGGTACGGGCACCGCAGGCACATCTGGTGGCGGAATTGCGGGAACGGGTGGTACTGCGAGCGGCGGAGCCGGGAACGGCGGCGGAGGCATGACCGGCGCGGGCACCTCCGGTGGCGGCGCGAGCGGGAGTGGCGGCTCCAGCGGCGGAGGTGCCTCAGGTTCCGGCGGCGCGCCTGAGTGCGTCGTGGACGCGGACTGCATTCCAAAAGCAACACAATGGGTCGGCCCTGGATCGATTCCATGTAGTTCCTCCGCCAATTGCACCGGGCCCAAGAATACGGTTTGCATCAACGTGGCCGGCTCGGGTTCGTGTGCCCAACCCGTCCCCGTGTCGGGCACGTGCCCAGTAGCCCCCTACCCCGACAAGATCAACATGCCACTCTTCGGCGCAAGCGGAACGGTCGACGTCTGTTCCGACAAGTCACAGACTTGCTTCCAGGGTGAGTGCTTCGCGTTCTGAGGACACGCCAACGCAGACGCGCAGCTAGTTTGCCAAGAAGTTGACCAGGCAGAGTGGGTGATCCACTTGCTTGAACTTTTGCGTCTCCCGGTCGTAGCGAATCACGTCCTTCTGAATCTCGAAAGTCGTCGAGTCGAAGCAATAAATGCTTCCGGGATCCCGCCGCATACCCGAGGCCCGATCGAAGTCAGGGCGTCCCATGGTGCCGCCCAACTCGAGCATGGAATTGGGATTGCTCAATGCGGTAAACACGTTCGAGATATCTACCGGGCCGACATCGTATCTCGTCTGACCGAGATTGGTGAGCCTGAGCATGCCATGCTCGAAGTCAGCTGGGCCAATCAGACCGCTAAAGAACGCTTGACGAGGGCTTGCGTAAGCAGCAAACGCCAAGAAATAAAATGCATCGTAGTAGTTACTGAAATCTGCGTCTAGAAACGACGCTTGACTGTGCAAGCGCACAGCGAACGAGTTGAAGGTCGCGGCCGTGTCCGTTGTCACACCAGCAAGATCGACCCCCAACACGCGAGCCGCGTTGTCTTTGTGGTCAACGCTCTGCCACATCGCATTCAGCTCCGCGGTGACTGACGAGCCTGCGACGGCATTTTCTGGAGATAGAATGTACACGGGCCGCTGATTCGGCCAATATTTCGTGTTTAGGCCATGCATCACCCCGTTACGCGCGGTGAACACACCTGACGCGAAGGAAAAGACGATGTCCGGCCTCTGCAGTCCTGAGTACAGAGTGGCGACGACAGCGTCTACATTCGAACTATCGCGGCTCAACTGACCCACCAGAAAGTTCGTCCCCATTTGCTCTGCCGCGGTCTTGCCGTTGAAGCTGAGGCGGGGCAACACAGCGTTGAAAAGCTCTTCCTGGTCGGAGTTGCCGTCTTCAGTCACTGCCGCCACGCGAATGTCGCGCCCTGCTTCAGCGGGAGGCAGGTCTGCTCTCACCAATGCCTCGGCGTGCGGCATGAGCGCTTCATAGATTGCAACGAAGTCCGATGGCTGTCCCAACATCGTCCACGCCCGGCCGTTGCTCACATTGGCGAGTTCTTGCGATGCATGGGCGGCGCTGATGAAAAACGTGTGCTGGTTCTGATTGAACCCCGCTAAGAGCTGGTTCGGATCCATCGCGGCAAGAACTGCGGGGACCTTCACCACGTCGATCAAGTGGTGCAAGGCTTGAGCCGTACTGGTCGCGTCGTTGTCGCACACGATCACCACCAACGGGCTCGGCGCCGAGTTAGAGACGCCTCTCAAGCCACCCAAAGAGTTGAATTCTCCAGCGGCCATCTCATAGATCGCCGGAATTGTCAGAGCCGGAACGTTGCTCTGAGCCAAGGGGGCGAAGGCGCCGAAAAAAATAGCGTTTGGGTCGTTCGCGAACTCCCCACCAATCAGCCTCGGGCACGGACCTGTCGACCCGGTGTCTAACCGAACGCAAGCATGCTCCGGAAGGCAACGTGAATTCGATTCACAATCGGCATTGCTCACGCACGAGGACCCCGCGCCTGCCCCCGCTTCCGCGCCCGAACCGCCGGTGTCCGACATCACGCCAGCTGCGTCGCCGTTCCCACCGAGCCCGCCCGTCGACCCTCCGCTATCTGGACCGGTGCCCGCCTGCACCTGACTCGAACCCGCCGTTGCCGAGCTGCCGGAACCATGGACAGCGGGAGCGGCGTCGAGAGGATCAATCAGTGCGCAGCTCAGAGAAAACAATGAGCCCAGCCACGACACGGATTGGAAACCCCGCAGCCGAGAAAAGTGATCTATCATCGAGCGTTTCCGGGAGGCGTAGATCAATTCGTCCCACCTTGGCCGCTCGAGCCACCGCTGGAATTGCCACTGCCGCTGGCGCCACCGGTCCCCGCTGAGCCGGCCGACCCGCTCGACGGGCAAACGCCTCCCGAGCTACAGAGCGAAATTCGGGGCGCGTTGCTCGAGAGCGAGGCAGGCATGAGCGATACCAGCTGCTTTCGGAGGTCTTCCGCGTCGCCGGCTGACAGCTTCAACTTCTGCAGCGTCAACTCGACGTACAGTTCGATCAACGCCTCGGCGTCCGCTTTAGTCACCATGCGGCCGGGGTGGACGAGCAGAAACTGGCTCGCTGGCGGTTCGTAGCAATGCCAAAGGTTGAGCGCAAAAGGCGTTAACCCGTTGGCGAAGTCGCCCTTGGCAGGGAACCCTACGCCGCATTTAAGCCCGGTATACCGGCAATCCGTATCGAGAATTTGAATGTAGCCCGCGGTGATCGACTCGGCCAACACGAACGACGTGTCCCCGTGAGCCTGGACGAGCTCACACAAAGTAGCTGTTCCGGTCCCCGCCCCACCGCCGGTTTCGAACCCGGCTTGCCCGCCGTAACCACCATCAGGCCTGCCGCCAACTCCCGCAGTGCCGCCGCCGCCAGTGGCGGCGCCACCCTGTGCGCTGCCGCCCTGTGATCCGACGTTTCCAGCACCGCCTGGCACGCCACCTAGCGAACTTGCGCCGGCATCCAGACCCGCTTCACCCGCATCGCTTTTTTCGTATATGCCCGCTGTCGACGAGTTCTCTGCTCCTGAGCGCGCAGCGGTCGGGGACATGCTCCCGCCGAACCCGCCGCGAGCTTGGTCGACGGCAGGGGTCGTAGTTTCACCGCAAGCCAAGAGCAGCGTAGAAACTAGCAAAGCGGACCGCAACATACTCGTAACGTTACTTCAAACAGACGGTGCAGGCACGGCCTCAATTCCTTCACTTTGGCAGAGGGAGCTCATGGTGATTTCTCCTCCCCGTCCAACGCCACTTGCGGGCTCGCGAAAACGGCTGTTTAGTCTGCAGGAAGCATGAATACCCGAATTGCGTGGCAGCTCTCCAGTCCTCTGTTCTTGTGCATCCTCAGCAGCGGCTGCTACAGCGATCATCCGGTAAAGACGGCGCAGGAACAGCCGGGTGATGAGTGCGTAGGCTACAGCGGACTGACGGCGAGCCTTGGTGAGGCAACCATCCGGTGCACCGGCACCATCGGACCCAAATCATTCGTGGTTGATCAAAAGGGGCTCCTTAGCGCCACCTTCACCACTTGCACGGACGACCCCAAGAACCAAAGCCTCGAACGAGTAACGAAGCTCCTTCAACTGCAGAACTTCAGGGCGGCGTTGCCGCACTATCAGGAGTGCCTGACCGAGCGCTTCAATCGCTGGAGCGAGCTGTTCGGACGCATTAGCTTAAACAGCTGTCCCACCTGGTCGGAGCCGACGGTCATCGCCGCGGACTACCGAGCAAGCTTGGTGCAACTCAGCAAGATGCAGCCCAAGCTGCAATACATTCCCGCCTCTGAAAAGAATCCGCGCTTCAATCCGACAGGGAACGAGAAGTTCGTCGACATCACGGTCCCGGCCAAGACCAGCATCGTTTACAAAATTTCCTACCCGCAGGGCGAGCCAACGTGCGGTGATCCCGCGGTGTGTGCGGCGCAGTGTGCAGCGTTCCTGCCCGGCTTCGTCGTGTCTGCGGGGAACGGACAAGTGGTTGCTGACCCGGCGTCTTGGTTCCGTGACGAGAGCGGCTTCCTTGCCTGCAGCGACGCATCGTCCACTGATCCGTGGTGTCCGCCATACGTTCACGCCATGTCGGTCACCCGCACCAGCTATTCGAGCCACGTGCCACCGGGCGATATCTATGGCCACCCCAACCGTGGTGGTGTCGGCGAGCATTGCTTTCGATACGCACCCGACCCAGGTGGCGGTCCTGGCTCAAACTACGAGACCGACCTGTTGCTTCAGTGTACGAGCGGGACTACCGAGTGCCTCTCGAAGTGCGGAAACTAGGCGCGAAGCGCGGGCCCAGTTTCGAACTAAACTCGCGCGCCCTCCTCGCGGACACCACTCGTCGACGCACAGAGCGCGGAACCCGTCACATCGCATTCGCGCTGAGTACGTTCTCAGCACTCAAACCCAAGATCAACGCCGCGTTCGCAATTGTTTTCACGAAGCCCTCCAATCTCAAAGCCCGGAGGTTAGTGCACACGGACCTTCGGCGACCCATGGACCTGATCCAAGTGGAACTACGCCAACTCCCGCAGCGGCAAAACCGGGAGACGTCTGCGCGGACTACGGCGGGTTGACCGCGCTCCTAGCCGAGGCAACCGTCAGTTGCACCGGGACGATCGGCCCGCGTTCATTCGTCATCGACGATCAGGGACTCTTACAGAATAGCTTTGATAGCTGCACGGCGGGGCCCGCAGACGCCCGCGCGTCGAACTTCGAGAGCGTGTAGAAGCTCATTCGTTTGCAAAACTTTCGCTCGGCTTTGCCGCGTTTTCAGGAGTGTCTGACGGATCGGTATTCGCGCTGGAAAGAGTTGTTCAAACGCACGGGCCTGACGTCTTGCCCAACTTGGAAGCAGACCGCTGTGTTTCGCGAAAGCAGCAAGGCCGCAAGCAAGCAGCACAGCAGATGCACGTTCAGCTTCAGTATGTTCCCGCTTCTGCCCAAGAGGTAAGGTCGGAATCCGTCGGGACTCTCACTCCGCTTGCTGTGCCTCGCCCCGCGACACCGTTGGCACCATCTGCAGATCAGCGCTTCGTAGACATTCAGGTGCCCAGCAAGACCAGCATCCTATATGAAAATCTCCTACCTGCAGCCGGAGCCCAATTGCGACGACCCGGCGGTTTGCGCAGCACAGTGCGCGGCGTTCCTCCCCGGTTTCGTCATCTCAGCCGCAGGAGATCAATTGGTCGCTGATCCAGCAACGTAGTGTCGAGATCGCGCGACCTTGACGTGCGCTACCCCCAGCACGGATGATCCGTGGTGCCCGCCCTTCGTCCACCAGATGGCCGTCACTCGGACCAGCGCAGGAAGTACGGTGCCGCCTGGCGATCTCTATGGACACCCCAACCGGGGTGATATGGGAGAGCATTGCATTCGGTCGATATCGGACAACACGGGCGGCCCCGGCTTCAACTACGAAACCGACCTCGTGCTGGAATGCACGGACCCGGCGCACACCGTCTGCCTATCGCGCTGCGGGAATTAGCCCGGATCAACGCCACACGCCGGCCTCGGGACCGGCCCATGCCGCCGTGATATACCGGGGGTTGTGATCGAGGTCGGCGCAAAAATCGCGGGCAAGTACCGCGTCGAGCGGGTCCTCGGCCGCGGTGGCATGGGCTACGTGGTGCAGGCGTTCCACGAGCAGCTGAGTGAGAGCGTTGCGATCAAGTTCATGGTCCCGGAGCTGGCGAGCGACCCGGACGCGGTGGCTCGTTTTCTGCGCGAGGCGCGGGCCGCCTTTCGCATTCGCAGTGAGCACGTCGCGCAGGTGCTCGATGTGGGCGAGCACGAGGGTGCGCCGTTCATCGTCATGGAGCTGCTCTCGGGGCGTGATCTCGCGACGGAAATCGCGGAGCGCTTCGTGCCGAGCTCGGAGGCGGTTGGGTTCATGCTGCAGATCTGCGAGGCGCTCGCGACCGCGCACGCGCTCGGGATCGTGCATCGCGACCTCAAGCCTTCGAACCTTTTCCTGACTCGTAAGACCGACGGTACGCCGCTGATCAAGGTGTTGGACTTCGGGATCTCGAAGGCATTGGATGATCCCAATGTGGCGCCCGCAGACAGTTTGACGATGAGCCACCGTTTGCTGGGCTCGCCGCACTACATGTCGCCCGAGCAGGCGAGGGCGCCCAAAGTGGCCGACGCGCGAAGTGACATTTGGTCGCTCGGGGTCGTGCTGTACGAACTCGTCTTGGGTGAGCGCCCGTTTCACGGCGACACGCCGGTCGCCATTTTGGCGTCTTTGTTGAGCGACACGGTGCCCGAGATCAGCGTCGAGCAGCGCCGCAAAATGCCGGAAGAACTCATGGCGGTGGTCCTGCGTTGTCTCAACCGCGACCCCGAGCGCCGTTTCGCCAATGCCGCGGAATTGGCCAGGGCATTGCTACCGATGGCGAGTCCGAATTCGGAGGCGCTCGTACTGCGCATCGAGGGCATCGCGCGGACTACGCCGACTCCGGCTCTGGCCACCGCGCCGATTCCGACCCCGACTCCGGTGAACGATACCGTCGAGTCGCCGAGCCCATTGCGTTACATTCAAGCGCCCACTTTGGTCTCGGGCCGTAGCTCACTCGCAGGGGCATCGAGCACGCACATGCTGGATTCGCGGGGCGTGCCCGTCGTGCAGCGCACCTTCGGTGTGAAGGCGTTGGCGCTGGTGGCGGTGCTCGCGGCGCTGTTCTACTGGTTCGTCGTGCGCGGGGTTCGCGCGCACTATGAAGCTGGCAGTGCCGCAGCCAGCGCGACCGGCCGAATCCAAAGGCCTAGCGAGTCGGGGCCGGCAAGCCACGACAAAAAGCCGAAAACTCAGGCTCCGCCCAACGCGATGGAAGTCGCCCCCACGTTCGAGGCACCGCCCGCACCGAGCACCTTGTCGAGCGCGCCGGACAACAAAGACCGCAAGCCCGATGCTCGAGCGCAACCAGTCCGCAGTGCCGCGGCGGCGGCGAGTGCACCGAAAAAACCTGGCAACGGGGGCGTGGTCTTGCCAGGCCCGCCCAGGCCGTCGTCCACGGCCGATCCCAAAAACCAGCCGCAATGAACCCTCACGCGGGTTGATCTGAACGAGTCGCGCTAGAAGCTCGCCCCGGTTTGCAACCCCGCGCCCGAGCTGACGACCAACGGCCCGAGCCACGCGCGATCGGCGATGCGAGCCTTGCTTGCGTGCGCCGCGCGGTACCACAAGAACCCGGTTACGGCCGCGCCAATGCTCGCAGAAACGATCAGCGTGCCGTTGATCCAGGCCATCTTCTCCGCAGAAGCTCGGCGCGCGCTCTGTTCCTCTGAGCTGAAAGAGTCAGGGTCGCTGATGGCGTCGTGATAGGCAGCACGACGATCGTAGTAGAGGATCGCCGAGACGACCGCGCCCGCCGTGAGCGTGACTGTCGCCGCACCTGCGATGTACACGCCCGAGTAGTCGGCCTTCGGCGGCGATTCGGGGAGTGGGTGAAGCAGGGGCACCGCAGCCTGGGTAGGAATTTGCGGCGGGGGAGCGATCAGCACTACTTCCGCATCATCCAGGCTCGGGATCGTCACGCTTTGCGGCTGATTGCCAGTCTGGAAGCTCAGCTCAGCGCTCCAATCCTTCTTGTGCGGCGCGCTGGCTCGCAGTTGGTGGCGCCCGGGATCGACGGGAAACATGACACCGAACGCGGACACCGGTTCACCGTCGAGCGCGACTTGAAAGCCAGCAACCTGTGCCTCGGGCGCCACGCTGACGCTCAGGTACGAAAGCTGCGGTTCGATCCACGCGAGGTGTTCGCGCGCGACCTCTACTCGCGCCGTATCGCCGGCAGCAGCCGACTCCTGCTCGAGCGATTTCAACTCGCGCCAAGCGCTGGCAAGCCGCCCGAGATTCTCGTGACAAATGGCGAGGTTCAGCAGTGTACCGCGCCCTCTGAGCAGCTTGAGGCTTTCCTGAAAGCGAGCCTCGGCTTCCCAGTACCTTCCGGCACCCAAGAGCAGCGCGCCTTCTTTGTACAGAGCCTCTGCCCGCTGCTGATTCGAATGCTCGACTTCGTCCGCCGTCCGCTCGCCATTTTGCGCATACGCCGAGTTCGCACCGCAGAGCGATAGCGTCAGCAAGATCGGGGCCGACCAACAGGCTCGCGCTGACCAGCCTGACAATTTCACCGTGCCAGGGTAGCGTAGAACGGAAAGCACCGCGCTGAATAAAGCGCGAGGCCCTGGCGAAAGCCGTCTTCGCCGCGCGCGAAACTCGAGACGAAGCGCCCCTTGCCGACCTTTTTGAGACGCGCCCTACAATCTCCAAGGATCGGCGGCCGGAAGCTGGCAAGCTGTGACGAATGTCCAGGGTGCAGGGCGTAGAGATCGAGCTGGCCAATCGTCTGGAGGCGATTGTGAAAGACGAGCAGGGCTTCGCCAGCGGGCTGATCGAGGCGATGCCGGGGATCTTCTACCTGTACGATGAGCACGGGCATTTTTTGCGTTGGAACAGCAACTTCGAGCGAGTCTCGGGCTATTCGGCGCAAGAGATCGCGACCATGCATCCGCTCGACTTCTTCCCTGCGGAGGAGAGACCTTTGCTCGAGGAGCGAATCGGCGAAGTGTTCGAGAAGGGAGAAGCGACCGTCGAAGCGTCGTTGCGTTCCAAGCAAGGCCACCTCACTCCTCATTTCTTCACCGGCAAGCGCATCGAGCTCGAGGGCGCGCTGCGCCTGGTTGGGGTGGGTGTAGACATTGCCGAGCGCAAGCGCGCCGAAGACGCGCTCAGGAAAACCGAGGAGCGCTACCGCTCGACCCTCGACACCATTCTGGAGGGATGCCAGCTGATCGGCTTCGATTGGCGATACCTGTATCTCAATCCAGCCGCGTCCCTGCAGAACCGCAGACCGAACGTAGAGCTGTTGGGGCGCACCATGCCCGAGTCTTGGCCCGGGATCGAAGCGAGCAATGTGTTCGCGATGCTGCGCCGTTGCATGGACGATCGCGTCGCCGTGCATGCGGAGACCGAGTTCGAATTCACCGACGGACACAAAGGTTGGTTCGACGTGCGGGCGCAGCCCGTGCCCGAGGGGATCTTCGTGCTCTCCGTCGACATCAGCGAGCGGCGGCGGGCGGAGCGGGCGCTGCGTGAATTGAATGAAAGCCTCGAGCGCAAGGTGCAGGAGCGAACGCGCGACCTCGATGCCGCGAAGGAGCGTGCCGAGGCGGCGGATCGCGTCAAGTCGGCTTTTCTCGCGACCATGTCGCACGAGCTTCGCACGCCACTGAACTCGATCCTCGGCTTTACGGGCATCGTTTTGAAGGGCATGGCGGGGCCGCTCAACTCGGAGCAATCCAAGCAGTTGGGCATGGTGCAAGGCAGCGCGCGGCACCTGTTGGATCTGATCAACGATGTCCTCGACATCTCCAAGATCGAGGCGGGGCAGCTCGAGGTACGCTGCTCTGCGTTCGACTTGCACGCCTCGATCGCGCGCGTCACTGGATCCGTAATGCCTCTGGCCGAGAAGAAGGGGCTCTCCTTGCGCGTCATCGAACCGAGTTCGTTGCCGGCGATGTCGAGTGACCAGAGGCGAGTCGAACAAGTGCTGTTAAACTTGTTGAACAACGCACTCAAGTTCACCGAGCGGGGTGGAGTGACGCTCACGGTCGAGCTGATCGACGACTTCGACGCGCGTGGCGCGGGGAGTGCGGTGCCCGCGGTGCGCCTGCGAGTGTCGGACACCGGCATCGGCATGCGACAAGAGGATCTATCGTCCTTGTTCCAGCCCTTCCGGCAGATCGACTCGGGCTTGCAACGCCAGCACGAAGGCACGGGCCTCGGGCTCGCCATCTGTCGGCGCCTCACGGGCTTGCTCGGCGGAACGATTGTCGCCGAGAGCACGCTCGGGCAGGGCAGCTCATTTAGCGCGACATTGCCGCTGGAGAGGCAGCTCGAGCCATGAGCCGCTCGGTACTGTTGATCGAAGACAACGAACAGAACCGCTACCTGGTGACGTTTCTGCTGGAGCGCAGCGGCTACACGGTCCGTGCCTGCGCCGATGGCGCGCGCGGTATCGAAGCCGCGCGCAGCTCGACACCAACGCTGGTTTTGCTCGATATCCAACTGCCAACGATGGACGGCTATGCCGTGGCCCGCGCGCTACGCCAGAACGAGGCCCTACGCGCCACCCCGATCGTCGCTGTGACCTCCTACGCCATGCCGGGCGATCGGGAAAAGGCCTTGGAGGCCGGCTGCACGGGCTACATCGAGAAACCGATCAACCCGGACACGTTCGTGGCCGAGGTGGAACGTGCGTTGCACGGTGCGCGCGGGAAGGCGCCATGAAGCGCGTGCTGATCGTCGACGACAAGGAAGAGAATCTCTACTACCTACGCGCGTTGCTCGGCGCCCACGGCTGCGAGGTCAGCGCCGCGCGCCATGGCGCCGAAGCCCTGACCATGGCCCGTCAATCGCCGCCGGACGTCGTGATCTCGGATCTCCTGATGCCCGTGATGGACGGCTACACGCTGCTCCGCCATTGGAAGGCTGACGCGCACCTCAGATCGAAGCCATTCATCGTGTACACGGCGACCTACACGGAACCGGAAGACGAGCGACTGGCGCTCAGCCTGGGTGCCGACGCCTTCATCCTCAAACCCACGGAACCGGACGAATTTCTGGTGCGGCTCGAGGCTGTTCTAGCCCACAGCGCAGCGGCGCTCCCGGCCCACAGCCAGGGTCCGAGCGGCAACCAAGAAGAACTGCTCCAAGAATACAGCCAGACCCTGATCCGAAAACTCGAGGAGAAGAGCCTGCAGCTGGAGGAGAGCAATCGAGCATTGCAGCAAGACATCGCCGCGCGCGAGGCGGTCGCCGAACGGCTGCGGAGCACCGAGGAACAGCTGCGGCAGGCCCAAAAGCTGGAAGCGGTGGGGCGACTCGCAGGGGGAATCGCGCACGACTTCAACAACTTGCTGACCGTAATCCTGAGCTACACCACGCTCGTTTTGGAGGAGCTGGCGCCCGGTGAACGCATTCGCGACGACATCTTGCAGGTGCGACGCGCCGGCGAGCGGGCGACGGAGCTCACCCAGCAGCTGCTCGCCTTCAGTCGCCAACAGGTGCTCCAGCCCAAGGTGCTGAACCTGAACCACGTGCTGCTGGACATGGAAAAGATGCTCCGGCGCCTGCTCGGTGAGGACATCGAGCTGTCACTGCTCACGGCTCGCCCGGTGCACAACGTGCACGCGGATCTCGGCCAGGTCGGGCAAATTGTGATGAACCTGGCGGTCAACGCACGCGATGCGATGCCGTTGGGAGGAAAGCTGACGCTAGAGACCGGCAATTGCGAGTTCGACGAGACCTACGCCGCGAGCCACCCGGGCGTGGTCCCCGGCGCGCACGTGATGCTGGCCGTGACCGACACCGGCAGCGGTATGGACAGCGCGACGCGGGAGCGCATTTTCGAACCATTCTTCACCACCAAAGAGACGGGCAAAGGAACCGGCCTCGGGCTAGCCACGGTGTTCGGGATCGTGAAGCAGAGCCGCGGGCACATCTACGTCTACAGCGAGCCGGGCGTGGGTACGGCGTTCAAAATCTACCTGCCGTGCACGGATCGCCAGGTCGAGGCTCATCATTCGCTCGCGCCACTCCAAGCGGGCCTGCAGGGGTCGGAGACGATTCTGCTCGTCGAGGACGACGAACAGGTCCGGGCGGTGAACTGTGCGATTCTGCGGCGCAACGGGTACACCGTGCTCGACGCACAAAATGGCGGCGAAGCCTTCTTATTGAGCGAGAAGTTCACGGCCAAGATCCAATTGCTGCTCACGGACGTCGTGATGCCGCGCATGAGCGGTCGTGAATTGGCCGAACGCATCGGCTCCACGCGGCCCGAAATGAAGGTGCTGTACGTGTCGGGCTACGCCGAAGACGCCATCATGCAGCACGGGGTGCTCGATCCGGCACTCGCATTCCTACCCAAGCCGATCACCCCGCTTTCGCTGCTGCGCCGGGTGCGAGAGGTGCTTTCGACGTAGGTCCGGCAATGCTGGCACGGCTCAAGCTTTCGCTGCGCCCGTGATAGCATCGGGAGCAAATCCCGCGGCGCCTGCGCGGGTCGTCGAGGCTTCGCTGCTTGCGCGCAAGTGATTCTCGCCGTCCTTCACCTGCAGCATGGCCGCGAGGGTCTCGGCCGTAGAGCGCGCGTCGATCGTGGCCACGTGATACCACTCGCATTGAATGCGCGCGGGCGTGATGTCCAGCAGCGCGTAGCCGCGGCGGCTGAGCTCGACGAATTTGACGTGTGGATGCGTCTGGCGCAGCACGGCGGCCAAGAGCGCCGCTTGCGAGGGGTCGCCAATGCCTGGTGAGGTCACCGCGGGCGTCACGAACTCCACGGCAAGACTGCCCTTGCCCGTCGTCGGATCGTAGGCGGCCGGGTCGAACGGATTGGCAACGATGTCGTTGCCCCACGACGAGTGAATGTCCCCGGTCAGAATCGCGACGTTGCCGATCTTCTTGCTGACGAGTTCATCGAGCACCCGAGCGCGGGCGGCAGCGTAGCCGTCCCATTGGTCGGGATTGAAAATGCACGCGCCC
>Ga0247758_1001232_pt1 | contig 19938 bp, 14 predicted proteins | sample UWRJL156409C4_FD_180950 | JGI IMG/M metagenome (GOLD analysis project Ga0247758, IMG submission 180950) | Plant litter microbial communities from Arlington Agricultural Research Station in Wisconsin, United States - UWRJ-L156-409C-4 | ecosystem: Environmental > Terrestrial > Plant litter >...
TCAATACGGTCCTGCCTATCTCTCCCCATTTCAGCGGGTGATCTGCTTTGGCGATGTTCGGCCCACGACTCATTTTGCTCCCCATTTTCCTGGGTTCCTGCTTCATCACGCCCCCAAGTGTAGGCAGCCTCGCGCCCTGCTATCTCATGTCTCAACGCCCAGCCCGACTTTGGTGGTTCGCGTATTTCAACATCTACCGAGGTCCATAGCTCCGAGTTCCATTGTGGCTCAGTTGGTTTTGGTTGATATACGACCTTAGTTAAACCTCTCGCTTTTGCGGGTTTATCACTGTTGAAGGGTTTAGCTGCCGGGGAAGCGCTTGGGTCGTAAATCGACGCCTCCAACTTTGCCCACGGATCATGAGTAGGATCAGAAGAGGGGTCAGGAGTAGGAGTGATGGACCTCGCGCCTGGAATCTTGTTTGGTATTTCCGGACTTGTAGTTCGGAAGCGTTGAGGCAGAACTTCTGGGAGGCCCGAGGGATATTTTTCTTTGGCTAGGTCCCAGAATCCTGACCGACCTGAGTCCAATTTTTGGTTTGCTCGTTCTTTCAAGTCCGTTCGCCTAGCGAGCTGGCCCCATTCTTGTCTCCCTTCCGGTGTTCTCCGTTGGGATTGTAAAAATCGCGGTGATTGTAGGACCTTCTCAGTTGTGGCGCTCAAAACCTTTCGAATTCCCCCCACCTCAGGTTTGAATAAGACTTTCCGAGGCTCTATGCCTTTGGATAGCGAAGATGGTTTATCGGCTGCCGACGAAGCGAGTCCCGCTTGTTCACTCAGACGAGCAGCCCGCTCTCTCGCTTCGCGCTCGTGTGGGAGTAATGTATCAACACTCGAGGTCGGAGCAAATGATGGCTGCGCAAACGCAGGTGTCGAACCCCAACCCATTAGTTTTGAGGAAGATTCTGGTTCCGGTCGCGGAGGGAGGTCGACACTCCGAGAGGTAGCGGGCCAAGGCGTCGCATTTGCAGCTCTGGCACCGCCTGTCACACCTTTCTCTTTTGACGGACGCGAAGCTTGCTGGCTATTCAGGTCAATATCAGCCGCCTTTTCCCATTTCTTGGTGTCCAAGCGCCGTGATGGTGCCTGCCTGGTAAAGTCCACATTTGCCCCCGCAAGGGTCAACGGTGACCTTGGCCCCTGTGTATTTGAGGGAGCTTTTTTCGGCGTTCTCGGGGGCGCTCTTGAGAAGCCGTCACCTGGTCCGCTAAAAGGCAACGGCGCGCTGCGAGGCGATGGCGTCTTTGCTCCTTTGGAGACGAGGGAGTTACTTCTCGCTGGCCTTGCTTCTCCGCTGTGGGCTGGCACCTTTTGGATTGCCGGACGGGCCTCCTCAATCTTGCTCAATAACGCTGCTCGCTTTTTCGCCTCGATCTCGTGGGGAAGTAGTGTGTTGGTACTCGGGATTGCGGACGTGAACGCCGGCTTCGCAAAGGTGGGCGCGGAGCTCCAGCCCGGATTCGATGTACCCCATCCACCCGCGGTTGATGCACCGCCCTCGCCGAAGCCAGACGAGCTAGGTTGCTGCGACACATTCGGTGAGTGTGCCAAACCCGCGTTATCGGAAGCGATCGAATACGCTCGCAGCGCTGGCCCGGCGTGGCATCGTGCATATCGGCGAACCACGCATATTGACGGGCGCCTCTGTTTCTAACCCGGGGGATGGATGAGCAGCCGGAAACACAGTAATCATGCGCGCGATGCCCGACTCACCTGCCATAGTCCGCCCCGTATCATCCTGAAATCCAAATGGGCATGGCGCTCTCATGGGGGAGGAGAACACTTTTCGTACTGCCTCCGTAAAGACCGCGTCCCAAAATTCCCACTCGGCGTTCAAAGCTTCCGCGGTCGTTCAGTCGTAATCGATAAGAATTTACCAGGGTTAGGGTTAATTATAATCGCCAACGACCCACGGACAGCTGTTCACTCACTCCAGGTTTTCATGTCATCACCTGCTGAGCTTCATCTCATTACCTACCACAGGAGCTCAAGGCAATTGAACCACCCACCAGCCTTAAGTTCCCGTGTGAGCCTGGGTTGCGCCACAGGAATCACGACCGCGTGTCCAAAATCACGGTGGGCCCAGAAACAACGTAACGCTCCTCCAAAACTCGACCCCAACAAACACCACGACCCGCGGCGCGGCTGATAGAGAATTGTATCCGCGACATTCCACTGCGCACGGTCCCAGCATGGCACTCTCCAAGAAAGCCCGTCTGGGCAAGCCCTCATCCTCATCTAAGACGACATCGTCGTCTTCAGAAACCGTACCAAAGCCGTTCCAGACCGCCCCGGCGGTGCTGGAGCCTCTTTACACCCACCTCAGCAAGCGACACATCTACCTAGCGCATATCGACTCGCGGCCACGCGACTTTAAGCGCAAAATATTTCTTGTGCCGGTGGCCATGAACCTAGTCGTCGCTCTACTCTTCGTCTGGCGCGTCTACTATGTGTCCCCGTACTACCTCAGGTTGATGGCCTCGACGATTGGTTACCCCAACGAACTCACCCTGCACGCCGCCGACATGGACTGGCGCTCGCTGGTTGCCGTGATATTGCGGCGATCCTTCACTTTCCTTCTGGACTTTCTGCTGTTCGTTTTTGTGTGGCCCTGGCCGTATGAGTTTGCCATCGGCAGCGAGGCCTCGCACGGCGCTCCCCTGGGGTGGCGGTGGATGGTGGGATTTAGGGATCAGGAGATCTATGTGCGGCGCAGCCGGGCGTGGGATGTCGGGCTGGGCAACATTTTTGACGAACAAGCCAATTCGAAGCGTACCGAGTTCTGGTCCAGGATCGGGGATGCCACGAACCCGCTACTCCTGCAGCAGAAGACAGGATACCTGCTGATGGATGGCTCGTGGGACCTGGATTGGGACGCCATGGTCCTGGCCACCTCACTGGTCGACACTAAGAAGGTCTCACTTGATGAGTTTGGCGAGCCGCTTGTGTTGCTGCATTCTGAGAGATTCGGCTGGGTGACGATTGATCGTGGGGAGACGAAGAGCGCCGGGGAGGAAGAGAGAAGGAAACAGGTGTTTGCCTTCCGTGAAGCCCTTTCTCAGCTGGGCAAGGAGGATCTGTTTTTTAGGTGGATCGAGATCGTGCAGTTCGAGACGTCTCAGCCGGGCGGGTTTGGGGCCCAGAGACAACACGAGGTGGCAGAACAGATCAGGGAGCTGTTCAGCAAGAACGGCGTCGACTTCGACGCGATTTGGGGCGAAGTGACCGCAAAGGGCGAGACCGGACCTGTCTCGGAAAAGTAGCGGTGCACCGTCATCATCTAAGCGTCGTTGAGCACGCCGCGTGGCGTTTTACCGCGATCCACATCTGTACTATCACAACACCAAAGCAAGAATAATTCCCGACAAGATATATCTCGGGACAGGCGCCTGGTAATACGCTGAAATAATGAGCTACCACGAAAACTGCATGTAAACCCAATGTCATCCAATGCTTCATTTCTTTGTCTTCTTCCCCTTCGCTGCTGGCCCAAGGGCCGCCTCGCGCCGCTTCGCTTCCTTGGCGTCAATTTCCTTCTTCTTGATCGCCTCTTGAGCCTCGCGCTCTTCCTTCTCGGCCTTTAAGAGACAATCGTCAGTTTGAAGTCATGGTCGTCGAGTATTTTTAGGGAATATCTTACCTGCTTACGAGCAGCCTCGGCGTCGCGCTTCTCCCGAATGAGCTTCAAACGAGCCATATCCGCCTTGGCCTCGTCGGTCTTGCCAGCCTCATGCATCTTGCGATACCTCTCCTTGGCTTGCGCAGCCTCCATCGACTCGCGCTCGCGACGGCTCGGCGTACCGCCGACCTTCAATGCCTTGACGCCCTCGGCAGCATCATCCACCGCCTTTGTCGGTACGACCTTGGTTTGATTCCGAGCCGCCTTCGAGTGATTTGGGTTGGCGGGTGCGGGCGTGGCGTCGTCACTGTCATCAGAATCATCTCCGTCACTGGGAGGCAGGTCTCCGACTTGTACTGCCTGTGCGCGGGCGCGGGCGAGCGCTGCCTCCTTGCGTGCCTTTTTCTCCTTCTTGCGGTCCTCACGGCTCAGCTCCGCGGCAGCCGCGGAGGGGCCAGCTTCCTCATCGGAATCCTCCTCCTCAGAGCTATCCTCCTCCGAGGAAGAGTCGTCGTCGGAACCATCCTTCTTCTTGGCATCGGCGCTCCACATGCTGATTTCGTTGCCATCAGCGTCGAGAGGCTTGAGGTCGCGAGAGAAGTGCTTGCCACCTTGTTTGGTTGAGTCAGTGGGCCATCGGGACAAATTGGACTGTTTATATGCTTTACCTCCTCGAGTGTACTTCTTGAACTTGCCGCCGCGACCACGCGAGTTGGCTCCAGGACCACCGGGCGCCATGATGAATTATGTGTGTTGATTTGCGTGGGTTGGTTTGATTGAGGGGTTCAACGCGGGGTATCACGAGCGCAAAGGAGAGGATGGCGGGGTTCTTGAGAGCGAAGCTGTGACGTGGGTGCGATGGGAGAAGTCAAAAGGAACAACCGAGGTGATATAGCTGTGAATGTAAGGTTAGGAAATCCACCCAAGCGCTCAATTCAAAAGACCCAGTAAAAGAGTCTTCAGAAAAAAGGGCTGAAAGCTGAGGGGGAGCGCGGTAAAAGGGACGAGTCTGCGACATCAAACCAAAAAGCCGCCGCTCCTGAATGCCCCGTCGTGGGTTTCTGATTGCTTGCCGTTGACTCATTTGGGGTTGGCTGATATAAGTCCTCCCCCATTGGCCGGGTTGCCGACGAAGGCCCCACATGCTCGGCCTTTAAAAGTTCTCACGGCTGCGGCCTTCTCTACATCTTCCTTTCTTTTCTTCACATAAAACAACATTCCCTCGTATTCACTCTGGTTTTCGTCCTGCAATGACATTCTAGAGGGGAAAGCGGGGGATAGATTAATATTCCTGCACTTACCCTTTGCCTCTGGCTGCGTCCCTCAAGGGGGTCGTTGCAATCGGAGAGGAGAGAAATTAATCGCACGATACATCCCATCAATCTCGCCATGTCATGCTGCTCGCATCACGATAACGTTATCACGTGGATGCTTCTCTGAGCGCAATTAGGTCCTGATCACAAGCTGTGATGTACCAGGATGGGACTCGCGGCGACCAAATCCGCAGTGCCGTGGCCAATGGACTCGATACTGTCCGTACCGTCTGGACTTCGAGGCCGGTCATGCTCCAGTCACCACAAATGGCAAAACTGTAAAAATGCATCAATTGGCTGTTTCTCAGACTAGGACACTGTTCCTGCTCTGCTATTCACCGTACTGCCGTTGCTTGCCTCATCTGTCTTGGATTGAAGACCCAACCTCAACCACGTCGAAAACTCATTGCAGCTCGAACGAGGGCCAATGGGTCATTCTTTATCCACTCTGTGTGAGAGAAAGTTCTCAAATACTACTCTTTGGCCATGAAACAATAATGAGATTGTTAAGGCTCTCTTTGTTATGTTATTACAATTTCGAGTCCATTTTATAACAGCGTCGTTAGAGCTCCAAGATCAACGAGCCTCGATAAAATGTATAAAACTAGCCAACATGCCTCCGTCAAATACATTCTCTTCATCAGTACAACACACTCACACAACCTTCTACAGCGAGCAAGCAATCCAAGTCTTCAGGTAAGCTAGATTCCAACTCTTTGCTAACTCACCACAAATTATCACCACAATGGTTGTCACCGGTTCCTCGTCTAGGGTCAGCTGCCCACACCGCAAGCGCGCCGGTCGCCAGAATGGTGCTTCCAGCCAGAGTGATGCTCCTAGTCAAATTGGCGTTCCCGGCCAGATTAGCGCTCCCAAGGTGAAGCACAGTTTCCGCTTGGAGACTGATGCCGATGGCTTCCAGACCAAGATCCCTACCGTCACATACGACGACGGGTGGACCTAGGAGGACTTCAAGCCCAAGGCCTCCAACGTTCTTGAGGCTGACAATGCCTCTATCGTCTCCGTTGGCGGTGGCAGGATCTTTACCTTCTGCTACAACCCCGGAACCGAGTTGCACAGCTTCCGCTGCGAGATCGATGCCAATGGCATCGAGTCTAACATCCATGTCATTTCCTCTGACGATGACAAGACCTGGGCCCCCTCCTCCCAGGAGGATTGCTCTTGCAAACTCTGATGCCAGTAGTTTTGCGGTGGAACATCCAGTAAGTCGTAAACAGTTTCCGAGCCAGCTGACATGGCTGTAGCCAATGAATAAAACCTTTGAATAACGTTGAGAAATCTCCCATAGTTTTGCCCGTTAGTGAATAGCCCGCCTCTTGCATGCTCCCACTACCCGTCCCCATATCTCGGTCCATCAAACAGAACAAAACATAGAAAAACATCATGATCCCCCAGAGCGCGTTATACCGAAGGAGCCCAACATATCTTGCGTTTTTATCTTCTTGCTCGACTTGATGAAGTTTTTCGACCGTTCATCTTTCCTTTTCGCCGACAAGTGTTGGCTCCGGACGGTCTGGGAGGCGCCTTGACTATCAACACCACCAGACTTGACATTGCTTCCGACTCGAGTTGCTCCAACATGACGAAATAATATCAAGCTCGGAAGGTCCGTCAGTCTCTTTCCCATCGCCTCTATTGTGCTTTGGTCGCAATGGTATCCCACAAGTTGAAGACTTGCAAATGGCTTCGGCGGTAGCAGAGCAATGTCCGTGCCGTCCAACATCGATGATACTTTTGTGCTGTTGCACTGGTGCTGGAGTTGGTCGATCACAGCAAACGCCCAGTACGCATCCAGCCCGTCCGTCATCATGTAATATTCAGGATGTCTCCATGCCCGACATCGTTTTGTATCGGATCCGAAGGAAACGAAGGGGCGCTCGCAAGAGTCTTCCGAGCAATGAAACTTCGAGGTCTCCTTGAATCCAAGCTCCCAACCACCGGGCGACTCCATGTTTGAAGCTTGTGCCAGAAAGATCCGCCATGTATCTTCAGCGGTTCGGTGCCCCAGACACGATAGCCCGGTTTCCAAGCAGGGCAGAGATATACTGACCATTTCGCCACGCTCCACACTTTCACGCTCGAGTTCTTCGCACATCCATGGCGCTGCACCTTTACGCCCCCGGCTCCAGCATCTCTGTGGCCACGGAGTGCTCTCATCAAAGCTCTCCCTTAGAGATCTTCCCATTAGGAGCGCACCATAAACCAAGGTGCGGTTTACCAGCAACCATTTTCGAGATCCTATTTTCTCGACACCTTGCCAGCCATGCTGTTCAGCCACGGCTTTGGCGTCCCCCCATTGCCCAAGGTCACCCGAGACCTCGAAGATGAGTAATTTTGGGAACCCAGAGACATACTGAACAGATATGTCCGAGATATCCTGACCGTTTGTGATCTTCAGAATTTGTAGCAAGGGAAATGCGCCATCCATCTCGCTCCAGCCCCTGAGCAAGCTATTCGTGACATATCCGCGCTCCCCCAACTCCTCACGCTCGGATACAATGTGTAGGTGAACCAAGTTCTTCAGTGTCGCCAGAGATAGCAGCTCGTTTGGTTGGAATGTTGAGACGCTGTCAATAGTGAGGGACGCCAAGAAGTCCGGAATCTTGCTCGCGAGCCTGGACCTGGGTGATGGTGATGCAAGCGCTGCGGTGTAGACGGCCAGATCGTCGGTAACGTGAAAAATGGTGCGGCGAAAGCGGAATAGCTCAACAGGTACTTTATCGCCCGGCTCGCTTTTGACGTCCCTGATGAGCGCTGCCCAAATAGCCTTGGATAATACCTTCCAAGCATGGAAAGGGAGTTCTCCAGAGCGGCCGGTGCTGGTAGATTGTTAACTCTGCGTACTCTTCGGAAAGAAAAGAAGACATGGCGTGAAATGGTTGTTTACATCAATTTCACCTCCTCGAAAACACGTAATAGAATCTGTTGTGGGATGTTGGGATCCTCCAGAGGAACATTCCCACCTTTAAACAGATTTATCGCCAGAATCCTCGTACACATAGCCGCTAAAGATCTCGGCCCATTTCCGTTAAAGTTGGCAGCTGGCGGAAAGTCTGAGCTGGTTTGTCTTGACTCCATGATGAGACGTGCCCGTCGACCTCCGGGGCCACAATGGAGAGAAGCAGAAGTATTGACGGATTGCTGGCAGTAAGAGTTGCTTATGAGGTAGGATGCCTGTAAGCTGGGGCGCGCGATATGAACCTGGCGGTGTGCATTGCATCTGAGAAGGAAGGACCGGGGACTCTCAGCGGATCAGACTAGCTGGACGGACCGTGTGCAAATGCATAAGCGCACCTTCAGCGCAAAGAATCCAAGTGAAGAAAAAATATAGACCCTTGGTACAAGCTGCTTTCGATAAAACAACAGCATGGATGAAGGCGGATCACATCTGGGCCGGAGCAAGCCGAGAGTGCGAGGGGAAAGCGGGCAGACTGTCAGACATCACGGCCAGATGGCAGCACCAGGGTTGGGGTCCAATACTTGAAGTTCGCCGCCCCTTTTCTCCCAGTACTTCCTAACTTCTCCCGCCAGCCTAGCTCGTACGACCGACTGCGTTTCGTCGGCCAAGCGGCATATACTACAACAAATACGATATCTAATCATTTATGCCCCTGCCTCACGACGACTCGGGAGTCAACATAGACTAGCTTCATGTGTAGTAGAGCACACCGTCCCTGTCAATCACTTCGATCGTTTGAGATGCAGTTGGGTATATGTGTGCGTAGAACTGCAATGCATTTTGCATTTGATTTTTTTTCCGGTTTTACACTACACCCAGGACATTGTCTTCTCATCCACTGAGATGTCTCCTCCCTCTCTCTTACCACCCAGTCCATGGCCGTTTCTCCATCAAGCCACAGGCCTGCCTCGAAAGCGCACCGTACACCTCAAAGCCTAGCCTGCACCCAGCTCGAGCAAACCAAGCGAAAGGGTGCAGTTATGGGCTGCTTGGAAAGATCTATCTACTAGATATTCAAGACTCTACGCCATTGTCCCTCTAGTTTCAAGACTTCTCCAAACTCGCTACACAGGAGAGCAGTTCAACTATCCATGCCGGTCCCTCTACGGATGGCAATCACTCTTACTCCCTCTCCAGGGCATCGAGCTCCCGTTGTACGGAGTTCTTGGTCCCAATCTTCTTCATCTGCGTATCCTCGAGCTTTTCACCGCCGGCATGACGCATTTCGAGGTCCTCGATGGCCCGAATTTTCTTTTGAAGACTCCGAATCTTCTTAGCGTTAGCGCTCTGACCAGCATCACTGGCTGGGCCTACAGGTGCTCCACCTTGCGGGATAGACTGCGGTGAGCCATTTTGCTGCTGGGGCTGCTGCTGGTACTGTCCCGGTCTCTGGCCCGGACGGCTCTGCGAGCGGGCGCGGTGCGTATTGCTGCGATTGCGGATTGGGTAGTTGTTGTTGTTGTTGTTGTTGCTGCGGGACTGGCTGTTGGAATGCTGGTGCTGGAGTCCCCGCCGTTCGGGGCTGCGTCCCTCGCCGCTAGATCCGTTCTCGGCCTCACGAGGGGGCGGCGCTAGCCCTCCCTCAGGGCCAACAGGCACACCGCCTCGGTGGCCCTCTCCGCCTTCCTTAACCTTCTTGTTGCGCTTCTTTTTGTTCTTCAGAGCGGTTTTGGACAGCTCTTCGCCCTCTGCGCCATCAACAGGCGCAGCACCGGGAATACCAGGCTTAGTAAACTCAGCACCAGGGACAAGGTGGCGCTGTCGGCCGAACCCGTTAGGTCCGATCGAAGGGGTACCATTTGTAACCACATGTGCCGCACCACCTTCGTCCTCACGCTTGAAGTGCAGAGGGGTCACCGTGCCACGAGCACCGGGGGGGCGATAGGCGCCTGCGGGCTTCGAAGGCGTCTTGATGGTGCCCAGATAAGCCAAGGCCGAGGCATGAGGAGTCGGCACGGGGTGCAGCGGGTCCCCTACTGGAAGGCTTTCCGGCGGGGAGGGGCGCCACAGGACGTTGTACAGCTCGACAAATTCCTCGTTGTACATGATTCCACCCCCCACATGCCAAAGCTTGATGCCGTTGTCAACGCGGAGCCTGGGCGAAGTGGTCGCCGTCATGATGTAGCGACTGTCGGGGCTCCAAGCACAAACACTGGGGTTTCCGCTCTCAATGGTTGTTACCTTGTGGTAATCCTTCTCCAGATCGTAGACGTCGATCTGGCCTGCCAAGTTACCAAACCCTGCAACTAAGACAAATCTTCCGGTGGGCGAGAAGATGATCGTGTTGCGAGGACCGAGCGCGAAGGAGTGCGTAGGGATGGCGCGGTGGTTGAATATGGTCGTCTTCGCTGGCATGTAGCCGTAGATCACGCCAAACTCCTTCGAGTTCGGGGACCAGGCGACGTCGTGGATCGGCCCCTCTTTGTCGAGCGTCACTCGGGCATCGAAGGAGCCATTAGCGCTGAGTAAGTACATGTTCGTCTCGCCATAGTAGCTCTTGTTCGACTTATCCACCTCTGTTTGTGCCAGCACAATCAGGCTAGTGCCAAGCGCATTCCACTTCAACTGCACCTTGTCACCCTTGAAGAATGTCTTCTGGGAGATGGGGGTGGTAAACTGCGGCACATTGAACACCTTGACAGCAGCAGGTTGGCCCTGTGGAGAAAATCAGTTCTGAGGGTGCAAAATAGGTGCGGGGTTGTTCTCACCTTGCGCTCAGGTACGAAGACAGCGACGTTCCGGTTCATACCAGGGGCGACGGCAAAGTCGGCCACGCCCTCGGCGCGCAGTTTGTTCCAGACGGTCGCGAGGTCGTCGCTATCGTAAAACTGGACCTCATTCGTCACCATGCGGGCGCAGAAGCGCTCGTCGTCGGTGTATTGCAGGTTCCAGCCCGATGCCGATTTCTGAACGAATCGGCCAAGCGGTTGCTTCTCGGCCCCCTCGTCGAGGGCTTCAATGGTGCGCCAGATCTTGAGGTTCTTAGTGGCGTCTCCATTCTCATCCTTGGCAGGGCGCTCCCAGGTGCTCAGGAAGGTGCCTCGCGGGGAGAAACCGAGGTCGTAAACGGACTGGATCGGCAGGTAGGCTAGCACATGGCCAACGGAGGCATCGGTAACGGTGACGCCCTCGTTAGTGGCGTACGCAAAGTATCGACCGCATGGCGAGTAGATGGTGCACCGGAGGTTCCCTTCGGGCTGTACGAACCCAGGTAGACTTTCGTAAACAGGCGCGGCGTCGAAGACACCGATGGCCTTCTGGGTCCGGTAGGCAAACTGCAACGGACTGGCCATGACTAGTGAAAGTCACAGGTGGTCGCGATGGCAGAGTGTGATGGGAGGGGGGGATGGATTCTTCTTCTTTCTGCGTTCTTGCTGGACAGCTAGTGGAATTCCGATCTATGTTCTTGTTGGGTATTGGACGTGGAACCTCGAATGGTCGCGATTTTGGTCAAACAGGGCGGAAGTCGGCTCTAGAGAGAACGCGCGGCGGTGGATTGGGACGTGTTTGACGACGGGCGCCGGTGTCGGAATCTGGGCTAGAGGCGGGAACCGAAGATTTGTGCCTAGGGCGGATTGCGGTCTCAGAAGGAATCCGGCAGAGGCGCAAGCAGCGGGGCCTTGTTCGAGAGAAACCGGGAGAGGTGGGTTCTGGTTGAGGAGGCGGTTCTCGGAAACGGAGGTCTGATTCACTGTGACCACGAGGCAAGCTGCGACGGTCGGCGAAGGGTGAACAGGGGCGACTTGGCGGGCCTTTCAGCGTGAGAAAGACGTCGCACGGGGGATCCGAAGAATAAAACCGACCAACAGGGGAACTGGAAGCACAAAAAGAAGAGAAGCACCCTTAGGGAGGGATTGGCAAAGGCGGTGCGTGTCGTGACCGGATGGGCTGGGGGGGTAAGGGAAGAAGAAAAGGGAAAAGCGACACAGTCCCACAATATCACGATTTTATTTTTTCGACCGCGCTGAATCAGACATGGGCCAACCAGCGGCGGGGCAAGCGGGTCAGCGGGTCAGGTGTTGCACAGCAGGGCTGGCGGTCTAGGCTGGCGGCCCAACGCCAGCCAAGAGTCCCGTCAATCGACACTGGCAGGGTCAATTCGCCAGTTGGCTCTTGCTTTCTTGCCATTGCTGACTCTCTGCCCCTGGCGCTGCACCACAATCATGTTTCTTTGCACACCACGAGTCAAACCCTATCGATTGCGCCGCCACTGATTTTCCCTTCATGTTCTCGCCCGTGTCCGTTGAAAGAACCCCGGACCCGAAAAAGTGCAGAGGGAGGCAATTCCTTGTGGCCCTCCTCCGCACGTCCTTGCACCAATCTCAGCCCAACCAACCCGAGTTTCACCCCCACGGCCCGTATCATCAGCAGCGGGAGGGTTCGCAGACCCAACCACAACCGCTACCAGAACTCGGTGACCGACTTTTTGCAGGGCGACATCTCCTTACATAAGCCATGGAAAGCAGACATACCGTGATTGGCGAGGTGCCGATTCCCCCAACTGTTCGACTGTGTAAGTGGACGCGAGATGTCTTGGCCATACCTGCTGAGACCTGTCTTCTGCTGCCTGAAGCACATACTATTTTGCATCCAAGCAGCTGCCAGTGTGACATATTGCCCTTGGAATGGGCAGATTCCAGGCTCCATGAGGCAACCCACCATCGTAGCATCATTGCTTCATGTCAGGGGGTGCGCTTTGATATCAGATAAAGCACGGTAACCCCACCCAAGCCGCGTATTAGTTTTTTAGCCCAGATTGAACAGGATTCTGCGAAATACCTTTCCTTTTTGTATTCAAATGTGCATGGGCATATTTTTGTCACTCGCTATAGAGTGCAGTCACCGGTCCTCGTGTTGCATCCAGCGTGACGCGCGACAAAGCTCACCAGTCTCTTGACCAAGTCAGCGTTTCCTGTAAAAGGGTGGCCCAAAAAGCCATGAAAAACTGGGATAAAGCGCCATTGCGGAACACAGCTCGCAGGCAATTGACTACTAGTGGGTCCAACTCTCTCGTATACTGTTTGACATGCCTCCAACTTGAAGTCAAACTTGGCAGCAGGTGGATTCCTGAACTTTTCTTATTGATAGGGATTCTCTTGTTAGCGGGGGCTCTAACACATTTTCTCCCATTACAGTCACGGCCTCGGCGAGTGAGACTATGTTATTGTCGAAGATCGGAGACAGCTTGTCGGCGAAAGTTGCCTAAGGGTTGTCGGGAGATTATTGAAACACCAACGATGATGCATCTCTGCTGCTAGTTGTCAGACTTGGCCCACAGCTCGGGCATCCTTTGCGAGAATGGCACGATCGTCTCGGGAAAGCCTAGTGTCCCCAGTATAGCCATTCTCGCAGCGATCCACAGATTTCCATGGGCCGAGGGTTAGCGCGATCGAGCACGACCCCAACGGAAGCCATTGGAAATGAGCAACATCACCCAAAAAAAAACAAGGGAGAGATACTCCCAAAGTAAACCACGTCAGCTCAGCTTGGTTGCCACGCTCAAACTCAAGAAGGAGAGATGCGGGTGTGGAAATATTTTGTACGCTCAAATGTATCAGCAGGGGAAGGCATATTTGTGTCTTCGAATACCTTGTCGAAGAAAGCAACCGAAATCGCGTGCTCAAGCCGTAGTCGGTGCCAAACGCAGCATAAGGCGACCAACTGAGGTATGCGTCTCGTTAGATCTACCTTGTAGGATGCAGTACCGAGTTCCAGGGGAGTGGGATACAGGCAGGACGCAGAGAACCATCGGGGTACGTGAGTATGGAACCAAACCATCAAACGTCCATCTGCTGCACCAATTTTGAAGGTCGTGAGAGTGTCCGTCGTTCCTTCGTCACCGCCCCCAACCAAACAGCCGGCCCTATAATAGCCTTCGACCTGCGCCAACGGGAAAGCTTCAAAGAGAATCGGCAGTACCCCTCATCTGCGACCAATGGTGCATCATCCTAGGTTCTCTGGTTTTGAGGGGCGGTGTATGGGCTCCACTGCAGACTCAGGAGACGGGTGTGTAGATGCGCACGAGTTCGCAAAGTGTCCGGCGGGCAATGGATATCCAGAATGAAAACATCTTGATGGCCGTCTCTCCAGAAAGTTTGGCTTGGCGGAGCGCTGTTGAAAGCCGTCGAAGATCACGAATTGTCAAGATCGTGAAGGTGGCCGTGGAGAGTGGGGTTCCCTTCCCCAGAGAGGCGTTGTGGGGAGATTCAGGGAGGTGTGGCCGAGGTTGCTGCGGCAGTTGGGGCACGGGCCGATTCGCAGTCATGGTTCCCACCCCTGAACGACGCTAGTTCCCGCCCCCTTCAGCCTCACATCTCAGAGGCAACTTCCATCCAACATCAAGACGCGAACATCACGGCGTATTACGCCAAATTTATGCCCAGAAACAGAAAAAGCAGCAAAAATTGACTCTCTGGCGCTCAAAATACTCTGTTTGGAAGATGGCCTATTCTGTAGCCCCATCACTTGTTTCCCTTTTCGCCGCACTCGCCTCCCCAAGCTTGACTCAAGGGGTTCGTTCGTTCATTATTTGGGGAGCTTCCGTCCATACTTTCATTTACAGCTGTGAATAGTGAAATCTAAAATCAGGCGCTGTACCTAGCAGGACCATGAAGATTTCCCAAGGCCGAAGTCTGCAAGAATGATGCGTATGCTAAGCATCTTCCCTAATGCGAGTGTGGCCGGGAATACAGGTTCGAGGGCTACCTAACATTGAGGCCTACTACTTCGCTGACCAAGTATAATAGGAGCCAAGGTCCCATATATAAGGTACCTTATTCTCTATCTACATGAACGATCATCACCCTCCCGGCATTCCTAGCACAGTATTCTATGACTTCTAAGCTACGTCAGCTATCAAGTAAGTTTTCAGAGCTTGCAGTCTTCTCCGTTGCTCCCACATAGGTACCACCTACCCTGTATCATCAACGCAATTTCACCCCAAGCGCGCCTCACAGCTCTTCCGTTGGTCTGCACCGGAGATATCCCACGATGTTATGTATTTCTTTGAAGTTCTTCAACGTAAAGTGTTCCATCCATTTCTCCCCGGGCAAGGCGCTATAATTCAAGCCGGGAGAGCAGACCCGAATTGAATTGCTTCGGCATAGTCTTCTCTAATAAGGGGGGCGGTACCGTGTTGTCTGTTTGAGTTCCGGGTTTTGATCTTTCAGGACCATCAAAGTCATTTGGCCACAGCGGTATAGGGTGAAACTGGAGAGTGTCTATTGGCACTGCAGCCTTCCGAGTCATCCCTTGGTACCGTAACCAAAATGTCGAAAATGCGTTCCCACTGTTACGGCAGGCCTTGTTACATCTGTATCAGGCCTCCCTGATTCCTTTAGCGACCTACTGTAATATAACCAAGGCCTTTGATAATACGAAAAATACCTCTGTTATATTAACTCAGGCCTTACTGTTTTGACACATAGTGTTCAACTGTTCCTACAACGAATTTCACACAAATACCCTGTAGTATTACGGTACAATTGGACAGAAACTAGAGCGCAAATAGACATTCTCCAAACCTGGGTAACTTGCTGCTCGGTTGCTTTCTGGGGCAGTACCAGGCCTGATTATATCGACTGAACGGAGAGACACCTGTCTCTTGCGACTATCATGGCGCGTCAGAGCCACAGCCGCACGTGTTTTACATACCTAGGCAAGTATGAAGACTCCAATTGGAAGCCAAGGTTCCTAGGGCAATGCGAAAATGCCGATTCCGTATTAATGTAAGCCTTTCCGTTGAGAACAGAGAGATCCTTGTATTTGCCGGAGCCTTCGTAGGTTTACTCGGGCAGACTTGTCGGGACTGATTCTGAACATGCAGCCGGATGGCAGGTCGGTATCTCGAATGAGGGCGTGAAAGAACTCGTTCCGGTTTCTGTTTCAATCATGCTGAGTGGGATTGAGTTGTTTTGGTCTCGAACATTGGCGTCACTTGCTGATACCTATCTATGTAGATGATATACTTCCACGAGATATTCTTTTCATGACTACTTCGCATCGGTTCAATGCTTTTCTTCCCAGCAAGTGTTTGATTGTTTGCCCTTCTGTGATTGGCAGCTTTTAATCGCTTCACGCGGCGGATATGAGCCGGGAAATCGGGAATGGGTGTTGTACAGAATCGATGACGTCGACAATCGTCGGGCTGGCTCGGACTGCCGATCGCCCACATTTTTGAATGCACGGTTGAAATTTGCACCTGCCCTCGAGAATATATTCGATTCCGAGCACCCAAGCTCGCCAAGGCACCTCACATTTCTATACCAACAGCTCAACATGCCGCTCGTGCCGGTTTTGCAAGTCCTAAGTACCAGGTGAATTCAGTGGTAGATCATCCATTTGCAACAACGGTCACATGTACAGAAGTCACGCTCAGTTTGAACGTTACTCTTACATGGTACCTAGGCAAATACTAGTAATTTTTGCCGACACATTTGATTGTATCTCGACAGCGCCAGCATCAGAATGTATTCATAGCCACGTCGACATAAAGCACCTGATGGCGATAATTCTAGCGTTCCCGAATTCTATATGGATTTGATCGACACATCACGGATAATCGGCCAATACCTATCTAACCCAAAATCACCACGGCGAGCCTCTCGCCCAAACAAGTAGAACCCCTTGCCGATCTTTGCGGAGGTGGCTCATGATGATGTGGCCCTTGATCAAACATTGCTTCCTGTTCGCCACACATGCGGCTCCATCCAATCTTGAGCCACATCACACCCCAAAATCTCCCCCTTACCATCCAGTGGCTGATGCTAGCGGATACAACACTCGTGTACAGCCCCCTCGGTGGCGAAATCTCTTCTCATCCACTGAAGCTTGAGCCTTTGCGGATACCATCGCTCAGACCCCTTCTCCTGGTGGCTCGTCACCTCTTGTGCCTCAGGGACCTGGATTCTGTGGCTGGTGACGTGCCGAGGACAATTCGACCTGCAGCTCTTAGCTGCCGGTAGCACAGGAATAGCCCGCGATTGTCCACCCTGCAGCATGCCAGCGGCGTTGCCCTACGATATAGAGGTACTTCGGATCAGCCATGCACGAGACGGGAGTGCGATCTACTCACCGTATTGCCTTCCTTAGCACCACCCCCACACCCCTTCTTGCCGGTGCTCCGTGATCCCGCAGCAGATAGCAGCAAACAGTGGCACTCGCCACACCTCGCTCAGGAGCAACAGATCTCGCACAAAGACAAGAGAGGACACATCCATGTCGTATGTACGGGTGCACTAGCTCCCACCCTGTGCAGCTGAAACGATGCCTCGCCCCAGTAGAACCATTGGCCGGGGGTCCAAAACCAGATGCGGCCGTCGTCTTGCGGGAGTTAAAGCTCACGAGCCACACAACACAGTGGCTGAGCGCTCCCGCCGCGCGCTGGTCTCCAACTGATCGGCACCCGCATGCTTCCGTGGGGAAGAGACCGGCAGCACACTCTAGGGGCGTGCAAGAAGAGAACGCGCGGGCAGGCCCGGGACAGCGGGAGCTGGGAATCCGCACGGAAGGGACGGAAGCAGCCACAGCGGTTTCCCCCCAAGGAGTTACTCCATCCCCCCCTATGAGGGGAACCAGAGGGGGGAAGGAGCCACTGAGGTTCACCGTCTGCACCACCACACTTTGTTCACCCCCTCTCCCCTCACGGGCGACTTATTGTGGCGAGTGAGGACCCTGAAGTACCGGTACTGTCGACCCAAGGTAGGAACTTCGCATGCGGTCTGCATCCCGTCGCCGGTGTGCATGAATGATGAGAGATTGACGACGAGTTCTCTGCTGCATTGCAATGCAACCTAATTGGCACTCCCTTTCGCTCCTCTATACTGAGGGTCCACACTCTATCACCTGCCCCGATGGACTCGTTCCCGTGATGATGCGCCAGCGGTCTTCCTTTCTCTCGAATCGGCCCCGCCTTTCCGTCGAGGCTGAAGTCGGGCTCAACGCGCCGCCGGCATAGACGACACCTCCCGTCCATAGCGGAAATTCCTTCTCCTCCGCCGTCCATAACTGAAAGCGTAACGTACCCTGTGTTTCGGTACCGCCCGCTGCCGTGTGCCAAAAAGTAACCCGAGCCGGCGAGTCGCAGACGGCTTCGTCACACGCCTTTTCCCGTCGGCAGTGTCTCCAGAGCGCCACGAGGGTCCTCGTGCAACCTCCGCCGACGCTGTCTTCGATAGATTAGGAACCGAGCGCTTTCTCTGTGAGACATAGCAGCCATACACGACGTCCTCGTCACTCCTCAAGCATTGTCGGCTGCAGTTGTCTTTCGCGGGGGCGGTCTACGCCGTAAGCACAACAAACCCACGGCAAAGCAGCTGAGAGAAGAGCCCGCTGGGCCTGCGTTTCCTCCGTGGATCGCCGCGCGTCATTTGTCCTCACTCTGCTGATTGCATCGATCTAGACTCCATGCGTTGACGGTCTCGACTTTCGAATTGCAGCAGCAACCTCAAGATATCGAGCGAATCGCAGACGAAAAGACGAATCGACTTGCGAGCACAGCCACATATCTTTCGTCTCTGGCCTCGTTCGATGCGTCTACGTGGCGTCGTACTTAGGGTGTTCTATTTACGGTTGTTCCGTGGCCATGGGGTGCGATGATCATGTCGATCGATTTTGCGTGAATGACATCGTGTTCTGGACCGGTTCAATCAGCTGCGCTGCACGCTCAAGAAAGACACGAATAATGACATATTATTCTGATCACCAACTTCAGCTCCCCCAGAGGTGCAGGGAGACACGTGCTGATAGGACTCATCGACAGGTCGTTTGTCGTCCGGATTTAGGGCCGAGGTCTGGAACCTCCTTCCACTCCGGGATGCATGGCATCCGGATTGCAACTCGACATATCAGAAGCAAGAGCTTGCCCTAGGGCAACAATGCATCACACCACGGGCCAAAATTGAACAATTCAGGAGAATTGAAAAAAAAAAAAGAACATACGATTCTGTTCCAGAAAGTCAATAAACGCTAGGTAACTTCAAGCCCCTTTTCTCGCCTGTGGAAATGATATCGAGGCGATAGTTCCGGCTTCTTGACTGTGCCTAGCGCCCAATCACAAGCGCAACCCAGTGCTCAAGCTGCCACATTCCGCAGATGTGAGTGATAGCCTCACCACCCCTCTCGATAATTTCCTCGAGTCTCCAAACTGCCTACAATGGCAGCCTCCAATTTCCTCGACGAGAACATCCCAAAAACATTAACCCTACGGATCCGTACCGGGCCCGCTGCCCCAAGACTTTCGGAGTGAAGACTCAGCGTGGAGAACCCGGCACATCATTTCGCCCAGGACCCATATCTGCAGAACATCCGGTAGCTGTCCGTTTGGCAGCAGGGCCCCCGGCTCCATGGGGGGCGTGCGTGTTAGGCGGGGGAAATGCTCCGGTTGGCTCACTCCGCTCACTTACAGGGCTAAGATTGAAGGTTGAATCAGGACCACTACGTTTTGAAACGTCCCAAGAAAACACACCCAAAACGAGTATCTCCCATGCTATCAACCGCAACCAACTCATCAGCGTCCCTTCAATTTCCAGCCACAGAGGGTGCCGGCCGCCACGCCTTCCGTGCCAACCGAGCCAATGAAGAGCATCCAATCCCATCGCACCAAGAAAACCGTTACGATGCTAACGCATGCGTTTGATGAGATGAGATGGATGAGGCGCCGTTTGGGAAGGGCTTGAATGTTGCGGGCCCGCCGTTTGCCTTTCAACGGGACCATCGTCCATCGTCGATTCATCACGCCGGCTCACCTCGCCTGATGCTGGTACCTAGCTATTACAGGGTAGCATGCCGAGTAATCTCTCCCCTCAAGCTGCATATCAAAGAAGTGCTTCACAGCGAGTGAACTGCAAGGCCCGGCATCAGACCCTTCTGTAGACATGAACGGAACCGCTGCGGGCTTCAGATTAGCTATCACTGAACCAACCACTTCCACGCCGTTTCACCGGGTCGAGACAGCGCCCTGCCCTGACCCCCATCCCATAATCAGGATGCCATCGGCCAAATTCCCATCCGTCGTGCCAGGATAGTGTC
>Ga0247758_1001234_pt1 | contig 19912 bp, 8 predicted proteins | sample UWRJL156409C4_FD_180950 | JGI IMG/M metagenome (GOLD analysis project Ga0247758, IMG submission 180950) | Plant litter microbial communities from Arlington Agricultural Research Station in Wisconsin, United States - UWRJ-L156-409C-4 | ecosystem: Environmental > Terrestrial > Plant litter >...
TGAGGGAGGAAGGGGGCCTGCGAGGCTTGATAGCGTTGAAGACTCCTCGAATTGTGTTGCTTGTATCTGCTTGGAGATCGGCGAAGGTTGCCAGTAGCACACGACGTGATTCACATTGGATGAATAAAATGGTCGAGCGAAGCAACTCCCCCACATACCTCCATCTTAAAATTTCCACAACACTGCCTCATATTCCTCCCTGGTCATATCACCACGCTCCGGCAACCTCCCAGCCTCGTCCGTATTCTAACAAGGATGTGGCGGAATGGGACGCTGGAATATGCCCATTTCCTCCCCACTATTATCAATCCAAACCCAGTCGTCCGCTGATTGTCCCTCATCCACCGTCTTATAAACCCCAGTCTGCTCTCGATCTCCATCATCCGGCACCCCCGAGACACCCGTCCCCCTCCCTTCAGCATCCTCGGCCAAGATCCCCGTGTACAACGCCAACAATGCCCGCGCCCGGTCGACGAAACGGTATTCCTCCTCCCGTGGGATCCTAGCCGGGTCTAATTTGGTAATAATCTTCATGACCTTGTGGAGCTTTGTCGTCTTCAAGATGGAGGCTTCAAGAATACGACTGACGTATTCGAGACGGCTGAGATTGGTGGAAGTTGAATCCATGTCTTCTTCTTTGATGCCGCTTCCGTCCCTCGGAGTCAGGAGGGCCTTTTGGATTACGCCTCGAAGGTACAGGAAATAGGTCTATTTCAAGGCGTTTGCAACGGTTAGCTTCCATGCCTAGGTAGTATTCACAGTTGGAAGAGGAGGGAATAACGCGGGTACCTCTCGTTGGCTATAAGTTGTCCAAGAATGCCTCGGCTTGTACGGTGATCCTTGATTATCCATGGTTGACCAAGGTCTCTAGGTAGGTAGCGAATTATTCCTGCAGATCGAGTAGGACACAACAGAGAGCATTTCAGGCGGGAGATTGGGGAGGGCAGAAACACTTGGATACCGTAGGTTGTTTTCAACACCCGACGTTGCGGAGAATCTTGGGATTTTTGAGCTTGTGCGTCATACCGAAACGTCTGTCAATCCATCAATCATGGGGTCAGTACTCCGAATTTAGCATGTGGCTTGTGAATAAGCTCATGTGCTAGTCTGGCCTCCGAGGAAGCTCGGAACGTTGAAACTTCCTTCTCACTTTGCCAACTCACGAATTTTAGACTCCCGCCTTGCAATCTAGGAAGTTCTTTGCCAAATGGACTGTTCCCCTAGCCCCCTCTTGATACATGTATTCGAGCAGCGCAGCGCATGTCATAGCAAGATTCGGGGGGGAAACTGCGAGAGCACAACCATGACGGCAAAATGTGTTTCTGTGGCCATCTGGCCTGAGCGAGGTGATATTTCTTGCCTGTTATTACCATACCTGTAAACACTACTCGGCTACGGATACCCTATTATCACTGATTCAACCCCCCTATTTCTCCAATCCAACTACCAGAGCTCACAAGTCGGCTCCTTGACCTTACACCCAAAAGCCTCCTTGAACGCCCTCGAGTTCGCCGTAGTCCCCTGTACCCTCGCGGCATTGGGCGCATGCACGTCCTGCTTCAATCGAATTTGCATCGCGTCGTCGCTGTACTTCCCACACCAAAAGTTCCCATACGCTAGGAAAAACAACTGTTCGTCCGTCCAATCCTCCAACCCGGGCAGCGCGAGCTCGGTCTTGTCTCCGTTCAGCTTCCTCCTCAGCTTCCACGAGTCAAAGGCGGCGAAAATCCCTGCAGAATCGGCCTCGTTCTCGCCCAGGGTCTTCCGCCCATCGAGCTTGTATTTCCGTTGTGTGACGTTCTTCTTGTCGTTCGCGGACACCGTGATGTTGTTGAACTGACTGATGAAACACTGCTCCCTCTTCTTATACTCCTTTGTCACCTCATCGCTCCACCAGTTGACCAAACGCCCCGTTCCGTCGAACTTTCCTCCGTTGATGTCAAACCCGTGGCTAGCCTCGTGGCCGGCCACGGCGCCAAATGCACCGTAGTTGACCGCGCTGGGATAGTCGCCGCCAAAGACAGGCGCCTGCAGAATCCCGGCAGGGAAGTCAATCTCATTCGTTTGGCGCTTATAGAACGCATTGACAATGGTCGGGAAAGATATTCCCCAGCCCTTTCGGTCCGTGGCCTTCCCAAGCCTGGCAAAGTTATCAATAATCGACTTGTTCGTTGCGCTCATTGCATTGCGAAAGTAGCTCGACGTTACAGTCAGACCGCCATACAGATTTCTGATTGTCTCAGGGTCGGTGATATTGGGATTTTCAGTGGGATATCCGATTTTCTGTTCCAACAAGTCGATTTTCTCGATGGCCTTTGTGCGGGTCGACTCGTCCATCCACGGGACGGTTTTGAACTTTTGGATGTACACCTCGCGGACGTCGGCAACGATTTGGTTGGAGATCTCGCGGTCGCGCGCAGAGAATGTGTTTTCGATGAAGAAACGAGACAAAATCCAGCCGACAGAATCACCGACGAAGCCGACGCACGTCTTCCACCGCGGTGTGGGCGGTCGAACCGAATTGTCGCCGTACAGTTTTCTCCTCAGTTTGAGCAAGGGGTCGAAGATTTCGTCGGCAACGACATACGCACGGCTGGCGAGAATGGTTCGCCAGACAAAGAGGAGCTCGACGGTTGAGCGCGGGGCGGCGTCGATCACTTTGGTGAGGTTGGCGAGAAATGGAGCGTACACGAGGACTTCCACCGAGGGGATACCCGGGGGTGCCAAGGCCGCAATGATTTTCGACACGCCGAGCCCGGGAACCAGAGCGTCGATCTTGGCGGTAGGGACCCTGGTCAATGCTTCGACAAAGTCAAAATCGTCTGGTGGGAGAAGAGCGGCGAGGTTGGTTTCAAATTGCACAAGCCGCCGGGCCTGCTCCGTGAAGTTTGTTGCGGAGGAGTCGTTGGGGTGCACGGCGCGCAGGATATTTGCGAGTACGGGTACGTAGTCGTTGGTGAGCATTGTGGTGTCGACGTAGAAGTCTGGCATTTGCAGACCAAGCCCCACGGTTGGTTCCGCGACAACCACCTGCAGGTCCGGTTTGTCAAAGTCGTTCGTGACATAGACGGAGGTAAGGGAGGTAGCGCCGAGGCGTTGCGCAAACAAAATGGGCGCAGACCAGTCATCCCTGCCGAACGTCTTCCTCAGCTCGCCGATCAGGTCGACAATGGGCGAAATGCCGAGCTTTTTGATGGAATCCTCGTCCATGCAGGAGTTGTACACAGCCTTCATCGTCTCGAAGTTCTGCTGGTCGACGCTCAGGTCCCTTGCATGCAGGTTCCGGGGCGAGAAATGCGAGTGTTTGGAGCCTACCGGGTACTGGCCTTCGAGGACGATTCGCAGCTCATCGTCGACCTTCTGCTCAATTAGGGAAATGGCGTCGTTCGAGGTTTGGTCGGATGGGATGTCGTAGCGATCACGCCACCCACCGCAAACCATCTCCTCAAAGTTTGTGCAGGGGTCGATATCCTTGTAATTGGGCGCCAGGTTCTTGACGTAGTAGTCTGCAATCTCGAGACATGCTGGCGTCGTGCAAAGCGCCCGCGTGATGTTCTTGAGGGCGACCATGGTGGATCCAGTTAGGTTGAGGTTGCGGTGGGAAACAGAAGAGTGGGAACCGAAGGTCGAAGATACTTCCGCAGTCTTGCTTCCTCCAGTGCAGGCAAGAGGTACCAAGCGAGTGCTGTTCACGATCCTCCCGCTAGACAAGAGCGCAGGGGTAGGCAGGAACAGCCTTTTAACTCAGTCGTCCAGATCCACCCGCCAGAATCTTCAATCCACCATCGCGAACGGATTAAACACACAGCCCCCGAGTCAAAGTGCAATGAAAGTGCCGGGCTCTCTGCTCAAATACAACGCGAGCCCCGTAGGGCCAAACCGTGCACCGACTAATTGACGGTTAATCTACCCTAATCTGCCCTTACGGCGCCGTTGATTACGTATCGTGTAAATTTTCACAAATGGTGGCGGCATTGCGGCTCCTCAGGTGCCGGTAAGCGCAGTTCGGTTTCGTGGTTACATGAGAGGGAGTACAGGCTGAATCCGCCGTGGCTCAGCATCGGATCAGCCGGCGTTCAAGACACAGTGGCTCAGGTCTGGATAGAAGTAATCAGTCAGTCTAGAGTATGCGAACCGGGGTCCGCATAGGTAAGGTAGGTATTTGCTTCTTAGGATTTCGTCAGCGTTACACAAGGTCCGGTAGTTATTATAATAATTGTCGTGAAGATAATAAGGAGAAACGGTCCAGGCGAAGGTACGCCGAGATCCGAAGGAAACCTCTCTGGCCCTTGGTGGATTTCATCCGGGGCGACTACAGGATCCATTCCAACTGGGAGGAAGAATGCATGGACGAAGAGGATGTGTACTTCCATAGATTTGTCATGTTGTTTACCTACAAATACTCTGCCAGTTTTGTCAGCTATAAAGTTATGCCATTGAACACCTTGAAATCCAAACCCTACCCTCGCCTGCGCTATGATGTTAAGGGGGCTTACGTAGAAGTATACGATTTGCTGCTTGCGATTTGATGGTATATTGTGAGGTAGCGCCGTCGCCACTTTCGTCATCAAATCAGTAGATTACATCTGAGCTGAGAGTTGGAAATGCGTTGGGAAGCTCCAGTCAACCATAGCTGGATATTGTTTTAGGGCTTAGCTGCGGTTGCGTACCCTCGTTGAGCAAGGTGCACACCCTCTCTTAAATAGAGGCCCCTTTAAACAACAGATTTTGAAAACGACTTCGGGTGTTGTGACGGTTGTATCCCATCGAGGTTGTGCCTCGCAGCTGCGTCGTCACGCGCTCGGCCGCTTCAAGCCAGCCTTCAGACACGGCACTTATGAAACGAACGGCAGCCACCGAACGCACGTGCGCACAGTGTCGATTTTCTTCTCAGAGGCTTCGCGTCGCTTACTGGTTGGCCTCGTGCAATGTTTGTTTGGCAGCTTTGCTCAGATGTGCTGCAGCACGCCAAGCCACAGGTGCACGCCGCCCTGTCGGGCTGGAAATACCTATTATTGGATGTGGCTTTTCGAAGAGCCTTTCCAAATCGTATTCATTGGTTCGGATTATCTTTCAAGTCCGGTGTTGTTCGACTTCGTTGCTTCTGAGTCTCACACACCATCTGCAACCTTTCGGCGTTGCCAAGGGACAAGAGAGGTGCCTTCGGCGCAGGCAGTCGTGGCGCTCCCGCACTGTTAGGGAGGCTAGGTACCTTATGTATTGAGAATGTCTATTTGTACCGTAGTCGCGGTCTATTTGTACCGTACCCCACATAACCACCACACATAACCCTAACCCCGTCCCACGCAACAATGCCTGGTCGCATCCGTGGTCGCATCAGCGACCACCTTTCAATTGAACGCGCGAATTAATTGAACAACGCAACGAGGCCCAGATCGCTCGAATCTGCAATAAAATTACAATTGACTACATATAACAACAACAAGTAATCGCTTACTAAGCCGTTACGCCGTCGCCTGATTGGCCAGAACGCGCGTTTCGTCCACCTCTGCCACGCTTATTCTTCGTGATGCCGGCTGTTATGGATGCCTTCCTCAAACCAGAGGCAGTTCTGGAGCCTCCTCTGGCCTTGCCACTATTTACAACGTTATCGGCGCCACTGCTAGGCGTTGGAATCGCTTGGCCACCCCCTATAGCCGTCATCTGGCTCCCCTTAAGTTCAACACCCTCCCAGTTTGAACGCTCGCGGCGTATAGAAGGCCGTACGGTTCCTCCACCCCGTGAGCCACGTCCTCCACGGCCACGGCCACGGTTACCGCTTCGGCCTCTGGTTAGCTGAGTAGCCACTATAATAAAGGAACCCTCTGGTGCAGGGGGTTACTTAAGGGGCTCCTAAGCGCTCTAAGGAGGTTATGTGGCTGGAATAACCTCCTAACTGCCTTATAAAAGTGGTTCTGTAAGCCTTAGCGCCTTAGGGTTACTGGTAAAGGCTGTAAAACCATAAGGTCTTCCACGTAAAGCCTTCACGCAGTTAAACTCCTGATATTATAGATAATTATCCTCGTCAGCGAGGCTTCTCTCCAGCTATTAATATGGATAGAAGTCCTCTCGAACTAACGGAAGCTTCTTGGCGTTATAGCGCGCAAGGAGGTCATGGCTACAGATAATTCCATACTGCTTTGTAAATTAATTTATATAAAGCTTTAAGTCAGGGCACGTAAGATAAGTCTTAATTAGAATAGCTCCCAGCACAATCCTCTACTAATTGGTAATAAGAGCTAACACCTTAAAAGAGACATTATAAGGCGCTTTTCCAAGCTATCCTTAACTTAAGTAATCGCGTTTAAAGGTGTTACGCTCCTTAAGAGTAGCCTCACGGATCCAAACCTCCATTACCTTAACTATACGGCATAACTGCCTAATAACCTTAAAGATAATACTGTTACCAGTTATAACAAAGGACTTTAAGTACCGATTAATCAACTTTACTAACAACGTAATTCTTTAGTTAAAATTTAAGTTCTTATTAATGTAATAACCAGCCCACTACTTAACGAATAGAAACTAAATAGTTTTAAAGTAATTAATTATCTTCTTCTATTATAGAAAGAAGTCTTTCAACTTAGTCTAAGCAGCTGTATACTCCTCTATAGTATAAATGTAAATAACAGCCTCCCAGAGCTTATAAATACCACGCATAGAGTACTTAACCTCCTTAGGGGGTGCACTAGGTTAGCCGTTAAGGGGTCTGTTTCCACGATTAATAATAGCCTTATCTAGGGCCGAATCTAGGGCCGAATCTAGATTATCCTCCTAATCTACTTAATATTACGACCTGCACCCAACACAGGCCTCGAGAGGACTGGCGCAGGTTAAGACAGAACGTATAACAGGACGCTAACAGGTAGGGGGCGTTTTAAAGACGGCTTATTAAGCTAGCACTCCTAGACAGGGGTTTAATATCACTGTAAGTCGCTATCACTATAATGCACAAAGGTAAGTCTAAACAGTAAAACATAAATAAATAATTAAATACTAACGTGAGGAACTAAAGTCCCTTACGGTAGTTATAAGCATAACTATAGCTATCTATACTAACTAACTAGGAGGTACTTCGTACCTTACTTGTAGTGTTATAAATACTCGTTACGTAAGCACTTTACACTACACAAGCGTTTTACTTATAAGGTTTCTCCTGCTTATAATGTAAGCACTTAACATATTGCAAGTAGCATCTCATTAGTTGTAAGGGCTTCAGGTCTTTACACCCCTAGCCTAGTACGCTTAGACGGTATATACCGTCTTTCCACACTGTTCCTTTTACAGGGGATTCGTTAAGCCGCCCTAGCTTAAGTAACAGCCTGTAAAGTCGTCACACGATTCTCCCTCTTTAACGTTCTTTTCCTATAAAGAACCTAAAAGGTAAGCTTCTCCTTTCACCACTTCACTATGCAATAAATATCTAACTCCTAGGTCTTAAAACGGGAACAGAGTAAAAGCACTAACTACTATCTAAACCTTACAGCTTACACGCACGCGTTTAGTAGTGAAATGTCCCCTTATTCTTTTTATAAGTTTACTAACCCTCCACTTATCTGTTGGGTTTTAAACCAGTCTGATAATTACAACTACTATTTAAAGAGGTATTAGCCTTCCTAGTATAACGCTTTTAATATTAGTAAGGCGAAGTTAAAGGCTCTTCTTATTAAAAAGCAGAGTCTTAACTCGTAAGTTAAGTCTACTACTTAGCAGCTCTACAAGGCCACTACTAAGCTTTAAGAGGCGTTAACACGCTTAGTGCACTTTTATAAGTAATAGTCCTACCTTAAGGACTAGGCTGTGAAAGTGTTTAATTATAAAGTAGAGTTATTAGAGTTCTAAAAAAGTAAGAAGGTTAAGTTAGACGCTCTTCCTGAAAACGTAAAGTCTTTTAACTAAGGGAACTTTCTAATAGGGTCTCTGTATTAAGCGGTTACTTTATAACTAGGTTTATAACTTCCTTTACTAGGAGCTTATAAATATAAGTTTTTGTTTCTTCTTTTCTTTTACTGACTTTTTTCTTTAACAATACTTATTTTTATGTAGGGCTTATCAGAAGCTCCGGAGACCCTACCTCCTTACTAGGTTTAAGGTCCTTACAATCCTGGCTAAGGTTCTAACAAATGTCCTTCTATACTTACTAAAGAGTTTCCTACTGCTTCTTAAGCTTTAAGTCTTACAGTAGTCTTACTCTTCAGTATAGTAATTTAGATATCAGATCTTATCTTATTTCTGGTTCTTATTATTAGTTTTAGTCAGTCTGGATTCTTTCAGTGGAACTCCGTAATTAGGTCTAAGTACTTAAGATTTTTAACTAGCTCCCACAAGTTACTCTTAAGGCTATAGTTTAACTACTTAATAAGATATTCGAACGTGTTTTTTCCCTTCTATAAATCTATAACTTCCTTAACATCGTATTTATCCTTATCGGCGTTAATTTTAATCTTCTTTTCCAGAAGAACTCCCTTTAAGGCAGGTTTTAGAAGTGAGATATAAAAAACCTTAATCTGCACCTTTATATTAATAAGTAAGTTTAATTTATAATTAGAAATAGTAACCTTTTTCTTAATCTAAAACAGTCCGTACCTTTTAAAGTCAAGCTTCTTATTAAGTCGTTTCAAATGCAGGTTTTATAAAAAAAGGTAAACGTAATCCTCCTCCTAAAGAGTTAATCCCTTAACTTATTCGCTATCGTAATAAAGTCCTTTCTTAAGTATTAGTTACTTAGTTTAATATTTATTAACAAACTTCTTTATTCGTTTACGTGTAAACTCAAATTTAGCTTATAAGTAATCGTGCAGTTCTTACATCCGGTCTGTGTAAACTATAGCTTAAGGGGCACTGGTAAGTGGGCCTTAACGGAGCTTAGGCTCCTTACTATAATTAATAAAGAACAGTAATATACCTATCGACTTAACTAACGTTATATTATAAGCTATCTATACTATTAGTAATAACTTAAGCTAATTATCTTATTTAAAGTTAACGTAAGTTTAAAGATATATTATAAGTATTTAGTTAATTTACTCTATTTAACTATCTGTCTATAAGTAGAAAGCTATTAAAAACTTACTTTTTACTCCTATTCTCTACATTAGTCCTTACTAAAACTTCGACACAATTAGCTTATCTTAATCCGTGACGATATTATCCAGCCAGAGGTGTTGTGTAACTACCTTTTTCTCAAAGACATAAGTAAGTTACTCTACTATTATATCCTTCGAAGTTAGTAAAAAGTAAGCTTATTTTATCAATCTATTAATTACTATAAGGATCTAGTTATAAGTAACTCCTGTAATAAAGTCCCTAGACTTTAGGATCTTAATAACGAAGTTAAGTAAGATTAAACTCTACAGTACCTATAATACAGGAAGTAGTTTAAGAAATCCATAAAGCTTATAACGTTAATTCTACTTCTTATAACAGATATTACAGTTATTAACCACTTCCTCAACTAACTTCTTCATTCTTAAGAAGGCGTACACCTACTAAACTTATGTAAAAGTCTTAACTCGGCCTATATATCCTCCAAGTCAAGACTTATAAACCTATTAGACATACTCCTTTTATTTATCTAGGTTATAAATATACAGTTTCTCTTAATACTAAAGCCTTACTTTTAGTTTAAACGCGCCGTTTACACCTTCTAGCAACTATTCCAGCTAATAATTAGTTTCGTTATAGTTTAAATACTTTAAGTACTCCTTACTACAGTCTTACATATACTTTAAAAAGTCTTCTAAAAGGTACTTATACTTACAAGTTCCTTCCACTAACCTTTTTACTTAAAAGTCCTATTATTACTAATAAACGTTATACTCTATTTATAAGTTTATACAGACATTAATAGTTTATTCTAATATTTAATTATCTAACACTTATAACGTATACTTTAATATACCGTTTTCTACTTTATAAAATATAGTAACGGGAATTAAAACCAGATTAATATCCTTATAGTCCTGTCTTTAATTAAAGGTATTAACTTACCTATTATCTTTTCTTTTAATATAGTGAATCTGGAAGTAAAACAAAGCTATTAACTCTACCCACTGTGCTTACCGTAAGCTAAGCTCCTTTATTAAGAAGTACTAGAGGTTATTATAGTCTGAGAAGACCTAGACCAGTTCTTCCGTACCGCTTAAATACAGTACCTATTTAATAAAGCACTAAATAATCGCTATTAATTCTTTATTATAGATTAGGTATTGTAAAGCTAGGCTGTGGATTCCTTTTAATAAAAAGGTAACTAAGTAACGTTTCCTATCGTCCTAAACTTAGCTAAGTTCTCCACTAATTGCGAACTCTAAGGAGTTAGTCTCGACTTAGAAAAGCTTTAAGAAATCAGGGAAGGCCAGGACTAACGCTGTGACAAAAGCGTGCTTAAGGTCTTTAAACACCTTCTACTATCTATCAGTCCACTTAAACAGCTTTCCCTCACCTGTAAGTTCGTAAAGTAATCTTATAATTTTTACGAAATACCTAATAAAACAGCGATAGAAATTTGCAAAGCCGATAAAAGCTTATAACTCTTTTTAGTTCTTTAAAGTAAACTAGTCCCTAACTACCTCTGTTTTCTCCAGCTGTATTTCAAGCCTTTTAAGGGTTACTTTAAACCCTAAATAATTCAGTTTCTAAATATAAAAGTGGCTCTTTTCCAGGTTTACTGTCAGCTTCACCTTCTCAAAAGCTGTTAAAACCTATCGCATATACTTTTAATATTCCTTTAAAGTTTTAAAGTAAATTAAAACGTTATCTAAATATATAAAAATAAACTTATCAAGGAAAGGGCAGAAAACACTATTAATAAAGCCTTAAAAAGTTATAAAGGCGTTTATTAATCCTATCAGCATAACGTAATACTAATAATACCTATTACAAGTCTGAAAAGCCGTTTTATACTTATCCTCCTCCTTTACTCTAACGTAATTAAATCCTATAGGGAAATTAAAGCTAAAGAACTAATTTACTTTAGTAATCTATTCTCACATCTCCGCAATAAGTGGTAATAAGTAACGATTTTTAATTATATCCTTATTTAACGTTTAATAATTAACAACTATATATAACTTACTATCTCCCTTCCTTAAGACAAACAGCACTAAGTACCCTGCTAGGGACTAAGACTCTATAATAAACCCATTCTTTAAGTTCTCATCGATATACTCCCGCAGGGCTTTAGCCTACTAAGGGTTTAAGTGGTAAAGTTAGAAACTGTAAAGCTTCACTCCCAGCTTTAACTTAATTTTATAATCTTATAGTCTGTAATCTAGTAATTATAGTATCTTTTTTCAAAACAGGGTAAACTTCCTATACTTTACAAGTACTTTAGATAAGTTAACTTCTTTACTTATCTGTAAATTAACTTCTAACTTCTTTCCACTTTCTAAATTGTTATTTAAGCAATGTAATAGACTTTTTAGTCCTTTAACTGTCTTAATAAACCTAACTTAAACTGTACTTAGTTTTAAGGGTTTAACGTGCTTTTAAGTACTTCGTATATCTCTAGAACAGTTTAGTGCCTTTTTAGTTTCCTCTAAATAACAATTACAGTTAAGGGACTTACTAAAAGTAAAGTAGCTACTCCTCTAATTAATTACAAGGTTATACTTTTCTAACTAAGGTAGACTTAGGATTATATCGTAACCTGTAACTAGTGTAACGTTAAAGTCCACTTATTATTTATCCCTATCTACTTTAATTAAAAGTAACAAGTAGTAAGTAACTTTACCGTTATTATATTAATACAGGCTTCCTTCTCCATTCTAAATAGGAATAACCTCTTTATACTCTTTATTAGGGAGTTTCCTTCAGTTAACTAGTAAAAGGTATATTAAGTTAGAAACACTCCCGTTATTAATTACTACTTTTACCCTAAACGGCCTCCCTCTTCCGTCTGTTATATTAATACTAACAGAGTAATACTTATACTCTTTTAATATCTAAATTATAGTAATTATCTATCCTTAAAGTCTTATACAACCTAACCTTTAAGTACCTCTCCTTCTTCTTAAGGTTTTTACTAACTAACGAATTACTAGTTTCCAGCCCTTTTAAAGGGCCCACAGCCTTTTCCTAATTCCTTTTAGAAAAACAGGCAGCTTTAATAAACCTAGCAATTAACTTTTCTCAGGTTTTTACACCTTAACGTCTAGTCGACTTCAAACAGTACAATATTCCTAAAGTCTTTAATAAGTTAATAATACGCTTTATAAGCTTAGATTACAGTAATGTCTTTCTGCTCTTAGATCCATTAGTAATCTTTCTACTTCTACTACTCTCTAACTTTTCTATTAAAGTGTAATAAGTACGTTACAACTAGGCAGTTATTAAGCATTCCTCCTTACTAATATGTAGTAAGGGTTTAGTTAACTACAGTAACTTTCCACTTATTATTAAATTCTCTTATTAAGGAGTAGAAGACTTAGTAATAAGCTAGTTCTAACTCTACTCTTATAATAACGTAATCCTGTCTTTATATACCTAAAAAGTGGTTGTAAAAGGCCTTAAGTCTATAATGCCAGTTAAGAGCGTAATCGTCGTACATACAATCGATCCATAATATATCTCTGTAACTAGGGTAATCGATATTAACTATAAGTACTGTAGTTATAAAGTACGGAACAGGGGAAGTAACACTTTATTTTTTCTCTTCTTCCACTTACCTCCGTATATATTATTTCTCCTAAATTTTTTCCCAGAACTTAAATAGTAATAACTTAACTTATTTTTCCACGAAACGGTCTTCTTTAACAAGGTAGTGTTCAAGCTAGTTTATAAAGTGAACTCTATTATAAAGTTACAGCCCAATTTCCACCACTTTATCCTTTAACGTTACAGTAAGGCCTTTAACTTACAGGTCCTTTATTTCATTTACTAACTCTTAATATTTCTCCTCTAACTCTTAAACCTTTTATTAATATACTTACTTTATACCTTCTTAGGGAACCTTTAAGGTACCAGTCTAAGGCATACTAGCTTTAATGTAAAGTAACTATTTAAGCTATCTTTCTTTTAAGGAGGTAAGGGTACTGATCTACTTAACGTGCTTAAAATGTTTAAAAGTCTTAAAAGGCACTATTAAGAAGAACTTCTATTTCTTTAGTTTAATTCTCTCGGCTTACTCTCTTTCACCTTCTAAAGCTTACTTCACTGCTTAAGTGGCCTAAAGAGCTAGTTTTTCAACTCCCTTTACTATCTTAGTAAAGTCTAAGTTAAGGTCCTTCTTAGACTTCCTTAATTCTTAAGCTTACAAGGTAAGGTTTTTAAGGCCTGCTATAGCTAACTGGAATATCTTTTCTTAAAGTTAGTCTTCTGTAACCTACACCTTTAGTAATTCTAAGTTTCTACTTAAAAGTCAGTCTGTAACGACCTACACCTTTATAGCTAACTCCTCCAAAATACCTTTAAAGACTAGGTATACTATATCTTAAGGTTCTTCTTCCTTCTTTTCCTTATCTCCTAATTTATATTTATCTATCTAAGAACAGTCTTCCTTATTACCTACTATCTTAATATAAATATCTCTTAAGTTAAGCTTAATGTGCTTTCCTCCTTTTAAAACTAACTTCTAACTAACTTATTTTAGCGACAGGTACTGCTATGCTATATAACCTTTTTTACTACAGTTAAAGCACTAAACTTAAGATAAGTCTTTAAATTGCTTCTACTACTGTTATCGTTAAGGTTTATCACAGTTAAGTTAATTCTAACAGTTCACTATATTAATATCTATTAGTCTAGAGTAATAACCTATCGCAGTTAACTAATTTCCCTTTTTAAGCTAATAAGAGGTCTGTTCTTTTTAGAAATTCTTTTAATAATAGTAATTATAGTACCGATTGTTAGCTTTAATAACTATTTTAATTAGTTCTTATAAGTAGTCTAATTAGTCTTCTTAGTAAAGATCTCCAGTAATGTGTTCCTTTAGGCCACTTTAAAACAGTATTACTAAAGCCTTTTAGCTAAATTTAATCTTTACTACTTTTAGTTTAAAGCGTGTAAAGAACTTAAAGACTGAAGACGTTTATCTTAATGTTATAAGCTGCTGTTTAACCTACTTAAAAGCGTCTAATTCTCCAAACTCAGTCCAGAGTTAGTCAATAAACATATCGAAGTCGTCGAAAAAGGCCCAAGTCTTAGGAGCTTCCTTTCGTGCTCTATTTATAAAAAGGTCGTTAATTATCTTCGTATAAGGTTTATACTAGTAAGTAACTACTCTGTCTAGTAAAGCTCTAATAAACCTGACCTTTCCTTCTTCCTTAAAGAACTGCTTATTATAGTAAGTAATATAACTTTAAAGCTAAACTATCTAAGACTCCAGCTATATAAAGTCTCCTTTAAAACATAACAGTAAAGGGAGCTTTACCCATTTCTTTTATAAGCCTTTAAAGTCGTTATTCTCTAGCTTAACAGCGTTAAGTCAGGCTTAGAGTTTTTCAATAAGACCGATACAGCTCTTAATATCTCCAGGAAAAGCTTCGTTAAGTTCCTTAACTAGTCCTTACTAGTTAAAGTTTAAGTCTTTAAGACATATAGCTAACTTATTAATAGTAAGAAGTTAAGGCTAAGCTTACGCGTCCTCGATCTCCTTTCCTTTTCCGGAAGTCGATATATTAACAGAAAAAAGGTAATGTCTAGGAATTCAATAAACAGCATTCAGAACTAGAACGTTAGTATCGTATTACAACCTACACCTAATACAGGCCTTAAAAAGACTAGCGTAAGTTAAGATAAAACGTATAATAAGACGTTAATAAGTAAGGGGCGTTCCGAAGATAATTTATTAAGCTAATACTTTTAAATAGGGGTTTAATGTCACTATAGGTTACTGTCACTATAATGTATAAAGGTAAGTTTAAACAGTAAGACATAAATGAACAATTAAATATTAATGTGAGGAACTAAAGTCCCTTACGGTAGTTATAAGCACAACTATAACTATTTATATTAACTAACTAAGAGGTACTTTATACCTTACTTGTAATATCGCAAGTGCTCGTTACGTAAACACTCTGCACTGCGCGAGCGTTCTGCTCGTAAGGTTTCTCCTACTCGCGATGCAAGCACTCGGCATACTGCGAGCAGCACCTCATTAGTCGTAAGGGCTTCGGGTCTTTACACCCCTGGCCCAGTACGCCTAGACGGTGTGCACCGTCTTTCCGCACTGTTCCTTCTGCGGGGGATTCGTCAGGCCGCCCCGGCCCAAGTGACGGCCTGCAGGGTCGTCACACTTAACTGCAAAGGGGTAGGGCGCCCACTGCGGTAGTGACTGCAGCTGCAGCCTCCTTATCCTATAAGCGCTTAATGTTAACTATAGTGTTTTTATTAAAGTAGAATATACACGTTTATAACTTTACGTAAAGATACCGTTTAGTAATTACAGCTCTTATTACCTTATTATAATCTGTAATAGTAATAAGAGAAGGCTTAGCACCGATCTCGTTACAAATAGCATCAACTTGTTCCATCAACCAGTCGAAACCTTCTTAACTTTCGTTATTAATAAGGCCGAAGCCGCAGGAGAAGGCTATACCGAGGTAATTAAACCCTATAACTTAAAAGAGAGCAAAGCCTTTATTATTAGTTTTATATATATTATTGTATATCTAAACCTAATAGTTCTAAGCCCACTACTCCTTACACCACTTATAAGTCTAAAACAAGCCCTCTAGCTTTCAAGTCTTATCGTCGTTGTTGCTCTCTAAGTCTTTTACCTATTTTAGAGTATAGGAAACTCCCTTATTATTAAGCAGCTTTATTATTACTTAGAATAAGGTATACCTAGTTATTACTTACTTCCGGAGCTTATACTAGTAGTTCTTAATCTAGCGTATAATAAAGAGGACTCTAGGGAAGGTATCGTATAAGCTTATAGTAACCTTACGGTTTAAAATACCGACTTAGTTAGTGAAGGTGGTAATAAAAGTCTTATATTCTATACTAAGGTAAGGTCTGGAATTAAAGCTATCACCACTGTGGTTCTTATAGCCGTTATAATTGGCGTTAATCTTAAGGGTCTATTTCCAACCGTTCTTTGTGAGCGCTTTAGCTGTTACTTTCCAGGGGCACCCCATCTTCGTAATGCTTGTAGAGCGAGATACGGCCTTTAAGGGCTTAATTGCACCTCTCTAGCAGCTGAACGTAACGTTAGTGTAACCGATACTGTTAACGTAATTGTTAGAGCGAAGCTTGAGAACATAGAAGCCAGCAAAGGCTGTAAAGTCTTGTAAATCGCTTTTTAAGGCCTTAAGGGAGTTATATTAGTCGGTTAGGAGCCTGTGGCTTAGAGGGGGGTTTAAAAGAGGCTCCGGAGGCTTATCGTCAAGGAAGAGATCGGTTACATCACCGTCAGTATCGACTTCGGGGTCGGAATCAATCGCGCCCATGCGCGGCGGGCTTTTCTCAGCCATCTGAGCACTTAGTTAGCCCGGAAAAAATGCGCAAATCCAATAATTACCTCTGGGAGTAAGAATCGCAACTGCGCGCGATCGAGATGGCGGTGGTTGTTGGTGGTGGGGTGTGGAAAGTGGTGACAGAATCAATTGAATTCGACGCGCAGATGCAAATGACGTAAATGGAGGTGTGTGGGCACGGGCCGCTTTGCGCGGGGTTAGGGTTATGTATGGAGAGAAATTGTGGGGTACGGTACAAATAGACCGCGACTACGGTACAAATAGACATTCTCTATGTATTTCAACTTGGCACCTCCGCCCTCAGAGCTCGGTCTTCAAAAGTTCAACCAACTACCTAGGCATTTGTCTACCACTCATCACTCACCACGTCCTCGCTAGATCCAGCCCCATTACTCGGCTCTTTGCCTCGTCCTTTGTCCGGAAAACCCCTGGTCCTTGATGGAGACCATTATATTTGCATTTCTCCTTTCTTTTTGCCCGGCGCTTTCGGCGATAACTTCCTCGATAAGTGCAAGGTTCACGTCGTGGGAATCTTGAACGGAACTGAGACTCATGGCCCTATCAACAACGAGACTATAAATGAATCCGGCATCCTTTACCATGGGTCAGTGGCGGGCATAAACCCCAACTTTCCCCGCGAAGACCTACTCACGGTCACGCCAGAAGGTGCGCATTTTTATGTCTCGCTAGCCCTGACTGAGCTACTCGCTGACATACTACAAGGCTGTCAAATTCTCTGCGGGACGGACGTCAACTGGTACTGGCTCACTGACATCAGCTTGACACTGGGCATCGTGTCAAACTGGGTGATACCTATCATCGCGCTCCTCGCCGTCCTACCCTACGACTCGCAGAACATCGAAAAGAATCGCAAACAGTCCTGGCTCCGAATGACATGTGTTACAGTCAGGAGGACCCTCGGCCATCTCTACAACTGGCTCGGCCCCCCACAAACTGCCCTCACAGCCACCTTCTTCAACATCTACCAAATGAAGATGTGCCTCTGCGCTGCGAGGCTCCTTCCCATGGGCCTCTCCGTCACGAAGCTCCTTCCCATAGGCTTGTTCGTCACGAAGCCAGATAAACCGTTGTATAAAGCTATCACAGATCAAAACCAGCAGATTAGTGAGAGCCACGGGTTACTTCGAAAGGACGTATTCTACCTCCTCAGATGCATCAGCTAGTTTGAGCTACCGGACGACACAACAAAATTCTTTGATGGATTTCTTTACGGCCTCCTCAAGCCTCTTCTCCCAACGGCAGGCGACAAAACAAGAAAACCGCAAGGCCGGACCCTCAAAGCGGAGGAACTGACTACTGAAATGCTCGGAGCAATAGCAAGACAAATGAGATTCTCGCGCCGAAGGGGTGTATGGGCGACGTTTGTCAGCATCTTTCTCTTCTTCATCGCCTATGTTGTGTCGGTGACGTTGGCGTTCAGCAACGATCTGGGGGATCGGACCACGACGCATTCTTTAGCTTATGGCATCCTCATCAGTTGGCTTCCACTGTTGGTTTTGTTCGCTGTCGTCAATCGGAACCCGAACTGCGCGGAAAGGACTCAGTGAGACTTCACCGGCTTGCGAAACTTTCTAGAATACTAAAAAAGTCAGGACACTCCTCTGCCGCTGGATGCAGAATGGACGAGCCATCAAGGGCTGGGAGACCAATCAAGCAAAAACCTCAGGCCCCCAATGGTAGTCCTCGGCTAAAAGGGAAAAGAAGCATCAACCCGAATCAAATGCCTCGGTTGATGTATCGAGCGGCCATAATTCTCGGGAATCTGGAACCCAACTTGAAGCATTAACTCCCCCTCAAACCCAACCGCCCTCACTAACTAACAACGCCCAAAACACGCAAACCCAACCGCCCTCGCTAACCAACAACGCCCAAGCCACGCGCCCAAAAGGATAGGATGCCGCCCCTTCAAACTTCATTGGCCAAGGTCGCAAAATTGGCTACAACGGCCACACCTACGCAGTCCTCTCCTCCATCGAAGAAACACGTGTGGATGATCCCAACCGCGTCAACACTATCACGAGCAAAGCAAAAGAACTTTTCTTACAACACACACTCTGCCCGCCCCGATCATGGTGGATCATTGCGGTCGTGTCGGAGATGATAGTCCTCATCGAAATCGGCATGGCCGTGATGATGTCCAGCACTGTTCCTACTGTCGGGATTGGCTGTCGCTCGGGGTTATACCTGCTTTACGCTTTGTTCAGCACTTTGGTGTGGCTGCTGCATTTGTCCGCTTGGTTTCGACGACAGGGTGCCGGGGCGAGTTTTCTTGGCCATGTGCTTTGCGTGCTCGCAACGCTTTGCTTGGTGTTCATCACGTTTGCTTCTGTAAGTCGTCATACTCTCACCTGTACACTAACATTTTCTAACCTAATCCGTGGTTAGTTCAGCGGCGTTCTCAAAGATTGCGTTTGCAGAGCGGGATTCAGCGGATATCTGGACTTTGAAGGTCCAGATGTTTATAAGAACCCGGAAATTTTCAATGTCAACCAGTTCTGGTGGGCGGCGGCTGTTGGTGGAGCGGTCCCGGTTTTTTTGTGCTTTCTCTTTGCCTTCTTTTTGTTTAATCTTTTGCACCCTTTGTGGCAAGAGAGAGACGAAGAGGGAGACGAAGAGGGAGACGAAGAGGGAGACGAAGAGGGAGACGAAGAGGGAGACGAAGAGGACGGTGTGGAGGTCAGGGCGAGCGGTGTGTCAGTCAAGTCGACAAGAGGTGTTGAATTGAAGGATATACGAGCAGATATGAGACGGTTAGACTAAGGAGATGACTACGACGATAGCTGCTTTGGTCAATGTTCTCCTCTCAATGCTACAGCGTGGGGTCCGGAATTGAACCCCTGTTAACAAGCTGATAAACATCGGGTCTCTCCTGCTACATATTGGTACAAGCGGCCCATGCATCTCTAGAATTCAATGCCGCCGACGTCATGGGGGAAAATCGCCACGGCGTTTGCCATGGGGTTGGAGAAGGTAACAACAAAGTTGCAATGCCAATCTTACACCGGCAGGCAGTGTTACAAATCATCCAGATCGTTAGAATGGCTTGTAGCTCTGAATGGATGGAGACACCAAGCGTGCAGAGTGACGGGTGTCGGGGAGTGTCTTATTCAGCACCTGCATGAGGCCGTGGTCGATCACCCAGCGGATGGAATCAAGATTGCCTATTCCGGCCAACCCATCAAGACATGACAACCAAAGGGCGCACTTGTACGACTAGCAGGAGTTCACGTCTCCGAGGACATCAAGACAACCACCAACGAGAAGGAATCGCAGGTATAAGAAAGCAGCAAATCCTTGGCAACAACAGCTCATGCCCTCATATCCAACATTCCCACAACTCGAACTGCGAACTGCAACTCGAACGCCCCACCTAAAACCCCCTACTACACCTACCACCACCACCCATCAGAATGCCCCTCCCCTCAACAATGCGCGCAATCCTCATCACCACCCCCGGCCCCCCCTCTACCCTCCAA
>Ga0247758_1001236_pt1 | contig 19873 bp, 10 predicted proteins | sample UWRJL156409C4_FD_180950 | JGI IMG/M metagenome (GOLD analysis project Ga0247758, IMG submission 180950) | Plant litter microbial communities from Arlington Agricultural Research Station in Wisconsin, United States - UWRJ-L156-409C-4 | ecosystem: Environmental > Terrestrial > Plant litter >...
CGACCGGCCCGCGGCTCTGCTTCGGGTTGCATCTGTCTCTCCGAACAGGGCTTAGTGTGCGGAGAAGAAGAGCTGTGGCGTGAGCTGAAAGTCGGAATCTGGGCTCTCCATATTTCCATCTTCGTTTGCAGCCATGGGCTGGGGTGTGCTCACTATTCCGTGGTTGACTTGTCGTAGGCCTTTAGATTGGTTATTAGAATAAGCCATCTTCCAAAGATAAACGAGAAGGAGTAAGGGTAAGGTAGGTCCGCGCTATAAAAGACCAGAGCGCTCCGCTCTTGACGTCCAACTGGTTCCTTGCATCTTGCTTCTTACAGAGTCCGTTTCTAAACCAGCTTCTGTATTCCCTTATATTGTACGAATTTTGTTGTCAGACACCTCCTATTGTTATCAAAATGCCTACAGACAATGGGTATGTCGTGATCACCCCGGCTCCCGGCTTCGCATTTACAACCACCAATCAAGTCAACGGCATCAATCACGAGAGAGTGTTCTTCAAGATTGGGACCCACAACGATTGGGATGTATCGCTACCGGATTATGCGCGATGCAATCCTAACGGTAATTACCCCTCCCGCCTTCTGTTTCTCTAGAGTAAAGGTTCTACGTACCTGTAGGTAGTACTAACGATTGTACTAAGTTTGGTATCGGTCATTCCGCGTCCAATTGGCCGGCACGAACAATGCTGGTCAAGCAGGTGACCTTTATGGCCTGGATGGGCCGAAGCAGATCTCGACACGCATGTTCACGGACGGTGCTGTTCAAACCGCCTATCACCATCTCTACCCGCACGCGAACACCGAATGGTGGTACACAGATGACCAAAATTGCATACAAGCTCTGCGCGCCTTGCAGGCCAACTGGGATCAGACGTGGCAGGCAGGGGCGGCAGCGCCGCCTTTGAACCCGCACAACAACATTCAGGTTCAGCTCGGCACTGTGACCGTTGCCCAAATTCAAATTGCCGGTCTCACAAACCCCACTCGAGGTCCGGTTTTTACTCACAGGTACGGCGCAGTAGCCTACTTCAGGAACAATATCGGAATACCCTCAGGCACGGGCGCTCTCTGAAAGAAGGTGGTGTACTACATCAAGTCATTTCACTGTCCCATTATCGTTATTCCCAGGAGGAAGTTTGTTATAATACTAGTATGCTTTGGCTTTGTACCGCAAGTATTCAGTAACTTATACAAATTGACTCTGTGTCGTCTTTTCAATGTGATAAATATAGTACCTCAAAGACCCTCATGACTTCTGACCTTTAAAGTAAAAGCACTCCCATGAGTGCGACACCCACATACATCACCACCACCCCAACCCCAGGGATACTCCTCCCCCCAACACCGCTCTGCGCTTTTGGAGCCCCCAACAAACTCGTGGTCGTCGCATTGCTGGCCCTGACACAAGATAACTGCGCCTCGTTCCTGACCTCGAATGAGCCGGTTTGGTTCTGAGAGTAGCCCCACATCACCAAGACCGGCCACGCGATGCTCCCGACCAGATCATAATCCGTGCGATTCCCTCGCTGCGGCTGAGAGCGGCCGCCGTACTGCAGGACTGTAAACTTGCCATCGGGCCAGTCGCGGATCTGCGTGGCGTTGAATGCTTAATGCATGTCAGCAAGTTGTGCCCTCTAAAGGTCCGCGGTCCTATAAGTGATAAACCTACTCCTTGCCTGACAAGCCCCCCCACCATACAGCGCCTTCTTCGCATCCTCACTCCCGCAAGATCCAATCGTACTGAGGCTCGGACAGGCACACGCGGTAACCTCATCAGAAGCCTTATACTTCTTCACCACCGCAGCTTGAACATCGCGTCTGCAGTCTTGGCTGATCGCTTTGGAGCAGGTCCCGTCATCCTCGCGCATGGCCGCTGGGTAGTTATCCTGGTCCACCCGCCAGTCCAGCACACAGAGTTGCCAGGTTGGATGCATGTCCGTTGCGTTGGGAACCTTAAGCTCAATCCGGGTTCCGGTGAAAGTCGCGTTGGTGCCATTCATCGACATATCGGCCTTGGTGGACACTGTCAATGCCCACCCCGGGATCGGGTCTAGGGACGATTGGGTGTAGGGTTTGGAGACATCTCGACCTTGTAGCGTGTATCTGCCCTCGGCATCTGCGTCTTTCGTAAGCAGTTTGTCGAATTCCTCTGCTTTGCCCGACCATGGCGCCACCGTGCCTGCGCCGTAGGTGTCTTGCGATGAGGCCGCGGATGCGAGGTAGCAAATGAGAGCGAGTTGGAGAAACATGGTGGCCGTGTACGCAGTATTGCAGAGCTGCCTCTGAAAATACGTACTGGGCCGGCCGTGGTTATATCATTAGGGCCTGCCCTTCGTCGCTGTGCCTCACGGCTGTACGGATGACTTGCACGGCGGCCTCTATGCAAAAGGATTCTTGTGACGCAGAAGGATTGGCTGTTGATGTCATTGCCGATCGCCGGGTGTAACCCTTGGGATCATGCTTGCCACGCCCTGAACCCAATCAGAAATGGCACAACGTCGAAAACGCCTGAGCAAACTCGCATTCACCCGGCAATTGCATCCGAAGGATTGAGCAAAAAGGCCTTGATTTGGGGCTTCCACGCCAGCTGAGGATGTTCTGTTGGATTGATTCGTTGGACCGCCAGCTACGCCGCTCGTAGACATACCGCGCCCTTTTGTGCAACATTGGAACGGAATTGCGTGCCTTAGCGCCCGTCATCTTGCCCAAGCATCGGTATAATTACACAGGACCTGAAGGTTTCCGGACTTCGCCAGTCCAAAATCCCCCCATCAACAATCAATATGCGAACTTCGACTGCATTTCTCCTGGCTTCGGCCATCACCCTCGTCTCCGGCCTTGGCCTTCGCCCTGATAATGTTACCCCAACAACGCCGGAACTCACAGTCAGAGGGTTGAAAGTAAAACGGAGCTGCGAACCAGGCTCCTGGAAGGTGACCCGAGAAATACACACCGCTCTCTCCAACATCACACAGAATGTAGCTCCTGGAATCTCAGGTCCCAGCCGCATCTTGGTGACGAAGCCGCGCAGGGAATCTTGGAGCAACACCATGGGTCTCAGCTTCGAGGAGGCCAAGTCATTGAACACCGGCCTCGAGCTGGCCGAGACTGTCGAAGACGCGACGGAACGCGAAGTGACTGCAGCCGACGACGAAAATGGATTCGTTGCCTTTACCACAATGCTCTACTGTGAATCAGGTACGTTGTGAACAAAGTCGCGACCTCGACCACGTGCTGACAACTGTGGTGTAGGAACTGCCACCTGCAATGGCCAAGAAATCTCGGGCGATATCTGCACCCCGAGAATTTTCAAGGGAGACACGCGTGGCATCGTTCTCGACGGAGTCTGGAATGTTGTTCGTACTAGCTGAGAATTTTCGAGCTCTAGCCGCATCAGACAGCTTTATCTTATTGCGTTATGAAAAGAACTTGTTCTCCGGCCTCGGCAAACCTAGGTGCTCCCTCAACGTTGTGCCCTCGTAGTCTTCCCTGAATAGACCACGTCTCTGCAGCTCAGGAACCAACTTTTGGACCACTTCATCCAGCCCCTGTGGTACAAAAGGAAACGTGATTGTGAATCCATCAGCGCCCTGTTGTTCCAACCATGTCGTCATCTCATCTGCAATGGACTCGGCCGTGCCGACGAACGCAAGCCCCGAGTAACCACCGTACCTCTGTGCCAGTTGGCGCACCGTGAGTCCTTCGTCTGCCGCTAGCTTTAACACGCCGGCACGGCTAGATTTGCTGGCGTTGGTGTCAGGCAGCTCGGTGGGGAGGGGCGCGTCCGGGTCGAACTTGGACGCGTCGAGTCCCAGAGCAATGGAAAGAGAAGCAATGGCGCTATCGTAGTGAACGAACGTGTCGAGCTCCAAACGCTTGGCCCTTGCTTCCTCGACCGAATCGCCCACGATCACCAGCGCTGCGGGAAGAATCTTGATATGGTCCTTGTTGCGGCCAGCAACCACTGCCCTGCCTTTGATGTCCGCATACAACTCTCTGGCCAGGGACAGGTCCCGAGGCGAGCAGAATACCACCTCGGCGGTTTCCGCCGCCAGTTGCCTTCCTGGCTCGGACTGCCCAGCTTGGACGATCACAGGCCAGCCTTGCACGGGGCGAGCAATATTGAGCGGTCCTCGGACCTTGAGATCATCCCCTTTGTGATCCAAAACGTGCATCTTTCCTGGGTCAAAGAAGATGCCGCTCTCCCTGTCGCGGATGAAGGCGTCGTCTGCGAAGCTATCCCACAGGCCGGTGACGACATCGTAGAACTCGCGAGCCCGCTTATAGCGATCGTTGTGTTCCACGTGCTCGTCCAATCCAAAGTTCTTGGCTGTGTCTGGATTTGCTGTCATCACGATGTTCCACGCCGCTTGGCCGTTGCTTAGATGGTCGAGTGAAGCAAACCGGCGGGCGATGTGATATGGCTCGTCAAATGTCGTTGAAGCCGTCGCGGCAAGGCCGATCTTGTCTGTAACCACTGACAGCGCGGAAAGCAGGGTAAATGGTTCGAAGGACGTGACGGTGTGGCTGCGCTTGAGAGCCTCGACCGGCATGTTCAAGACGGCGAGGTGGTCTGCCATGAAGAAGGCATCGAACTTGGCGGCCTCGAGCTTGGTGATGAAGGATTTGAGGTGCGAGAGGTTGAAGTTGGCGTCGGGATATGCTCCTGGGTAGCGCCACGCTCCGGTGTGCAAGCTCACCGGCCTCATGAAAGCGGTGAGATGCAGCTTTTTGGTCTTTGTTTCCGTCATTGTTACTGTAATTATGTGGGGGTAAGCTGTTCGGCGTGATGTGAAGAGTGAAGAAGCGGTGGATGAAGGGAGAGCTGTAAAGGGTACAGAAACTATATATCTCCAGAGCCCCAGAAGAAACAGCGAGGTACGATGACAAATGGGGACTCGATTGAAGAGTAATTGCCATCATCGGAGTTAGTGTGTTGAAGGCGTGATGCGGGGTGGATATGGCGACTTGAAGTGAGCCGGTAATGTCCCATAAACGCTACCAGCCCACAACTCGATCAGTACTTGATACGTAGCAAGTCCTATCGCCCTCCCCATCGTCACTCACCATCCCAGGGAGAAAAAAACCTAATAGCAGTGCCACGCCATCGTTGATGACAACGTGGGAGTCGCGGACCGAAACCAACAAGCCCAGGGAGTTGTTCTTGGTTGGTCTCGCTTCCTCGCCTGTCTCAGAGCCTTCCAGGTGAAATCGAGACAATTTCCGGAGATGGACGACTTCACCAAAACAAAACAAAGGATGTGGTGGTGGAAGCCCTAACCCTGCCCGAGTGGAGGCTTAGCGCGCCGTCGAGCCGTCAGATCGCGGGGGAATTGGACCGAGACGTGTCGAGTCATCCAGGACCAAGACCGCCTTAACAACCATTCCGAGCCATCGTCACTCTGGTTACGGCGACTCCCCATCGGCTGCGCTCACTAAACTCGAAATCTCGCCCTCCGACCCCATCGACACGTAGTCACGAGATTGCGCGTCAGGTTGCGGAACGTGGCGCGCGACGCGTGATCGCGTAACCATGTCGCGGACGACAAGGTCAGCAGCGAAGGTGCTGCAAACGGCCGCCGCACCAGCTGCATCTCCGGCGCCCGCAAGTTCGCTTCCAATTCACCTCTTCCAGGATGCGCAGGCGTGGGAAACATGGCTGGAGACGAACCACTCCACCGAGACTACCAGCATCTTGCTCAAGATCAGCAAAAAGGGCTGCGCCGTCGCTTCGGTAACGTACGACGAGGCGGTCGACACGGCGCTCTGCTTCGGATGGATCGACGGGCAGAGAAAGTCCCACGACGAAAGCCATTTCCTCCAGCGATTCACCCCGCGTCGCAAGACCAGCATTTGGTCGAAGCGGAATGTCGACAAGGTCGCGGCGCTAGTGGCGGCGGGTCGGATGAGACCAGCGGGACAGTCCGAGGTCGATGCAGCCAAGGCAGATGGGCGATGGGAGAAGGCGTATGCGGGGTCGCGCACTATCGAGGTGCCCAAGGATTTCGAAGCCGCGCTGAATCGGAACAAGAAGGCGAAGAACTTTTTTGAGACGTTGGGAAAGACGAAGCGCTTCTCGTTCTTGTGGAGGATAGAAACTGCGAAGAGGGCCGAGACACGCAAACGGCGCATTGATGAGTTTGTGTCGTTGCTCGCACAGCAGAAGACATTGTAGTGGTGATTTGGAGTCGGTCTGGTCGTCGTTTCCGCGTCACGGGTCCAGGTCGTCCCCCTCAGGAATTGAAGCAGGGTACATGGATGTCGGAGCGGGATCCTCACCCACATCGGCCCGACCCGAGAACCTGGAAAACTGCCACAACCTTCGTTACTCCAGGTAGCCGCCCAGAATTAACATGTTTCTGTACCTAACCAGGAATCCCCAACATTACCAATTAATACTTTAGCAGTTACAGTGTTTTCTGAAACTTCCATCCAGCTATGGACAATTCGACATTGGCGGTCGCTCCTTTGCTTTTCGGAAATGCGGCATCCGCATCCGCATCCACATCCGTGTCGGATGTCAGCAATGGCCGCTGAGTGGCCATCCTCTCGAACGCGACATGAACCCGGCAGTGGTGACGGGCCATTCGTGGAGTGCCATTTGAACAAGAAATGCAAGCCCCGCACGCAAGTGCATGAGTGCAGCATGCCTTAGCAGAATTTGCTGGTAGCCAAATGGAACCGAAGGGTCGGCTGTTCCGTCTCCCTGTCCTCGACCAACCCCGATCACAGCAATCTCGACAAGTCAAGCCAACCGCTGCACCAAGGCGCGCGAGATAAACATGGGACTCGGACACACCGAAGGCGAGACGAGCGCGGTAGGCGAGAAGAGGGAGAACAGAGAGGAGACGATCGATGGAAATAACTTGGACCACCTCCAGTCGCTCAAAGATGGCATCATGGCGGGAAACATCGAGGCGGTCAAGGCCATCCTTCGCAAGGATGCAACGCTAGCAGCCGCCAAGTTCGGCGACAAGCAAGGAACTGCAGTTCGTTTCACCATTTGCGAAATGAAAGGGAGCGAAGAAGAAAAACTGGCAATGCTGAAGGGAATATGTGAAGCAAGCGACAAGGTGGACACCGACATGGCAGATAAATTGGGGAGAACAGCGCTGCACCACGCAGTGTACCGTGAATACCCCGACATGGTTGCGTGGCTCCTGGCAGACCGGCAGTGCAAGCCCGATATTCTTGACGACGACGAGGTCAGCCCCCTGATCAGCGCAATCACCATGGAATACGACGATGAGAGTCAGCAGCTCAAGCTTGTGGAAGCGCTCCTCAATGGCGGGGCGGACCCGAACCGTGCCGGCTCGGACGATCGAACGCCGCTGCACAAGGCAGCCTACCGTGATAACCTCCCGCTGGTGAGGTTACTCTACCTCTACTGCAGTAAAGGTCTCATCACCGACCCGCGAGATATTTCCGGGGAAACGCCTTTGCATGACGCGGCGGCGCAGGGCCTTGTGGACATGGTGAAGCTACTGATCGAATACGGGGCCGATATCGAAGCGACATCAAAGGAAGGAAGAACCCCCCTCCATCAAGCAGCCAGCAAAGGCAAGTTGGAGGCGGTAAAGGCGTTGCTCGACGCCGGCGCTCGCACGCTCTCCTATTCCAACGCTTTACAGACACCCGAGATGCTAGCGCAAGAGGGCGGATACCATGCTGTCGTAAACGCCCTCCGTCAAAAGAGACAAAGAACCATAGAGGTGAACAACAAGAAGCTCTTGATCTCGGTTCCATTGCCGAAAACGCCACAGAGGGACACCAGCGAGGTATTCCTGGGCTTGATTTGGCCGCCGGTTGATGGCTCGGATTCGCCTGATTTCGAAACCCCTACAGTATGGGATATGCTGTACCAGGGGAATACGATGCCAAAATTGGAGGGGTTATTTGGGCGATCGAAATGGTCGTCGCCAAAGTCTTTTTGGTGGGTTCATGTCCCCGCAAATAATGTAAGTCATGACCCTACAAGGTTTCGAAACATCGAGCACCACTGACTAACATACGTATAGAGAACGTGGATCGAGGTAACAAAAGAAATATAAACTGTTATCGGCATAATAGACATCTGCTGACCATTCTCAGGACACATTCAAGTCTGCCCTTGATTTGAACAGAACTGTCACAACAAAGCTTACCACGACTCAATCTGAGGAGGTTGGTTTCACGCTCCAGACAGTCCTCGCTCTCATCGGCAGCACCTTCGCTGGGCAGGGAGTGGCTCAAATTAGCAGGCAAGGACACTGTAAGGTAAGAGGTTTCATCCACTGGCAACTAACTGCCCATGGTGACGTGTTCACTTGCTTACTATTCATCAAATTTCAGATCAAACTGGACCATCGGGACAATAGCATGGTCTCGCTTTGTGTACGCGTCGTCTTCACACAGTTGTGCTTGTCACTGCCTGGGTACCTAACTTGCGGAACTGACGAATCACTACTAGCTGCCATTAGTTGACGTGGATATGCAACAACCCGGCTACTTCAAACCTGACAAGGAGACGATTGACGACTTGGAAGTAGAGACGCCAGATGGCCCGAGATACTCGAAGAATCTTGGGCTTTTCCTAGCTCGACAGCTAGTACCCGACTGGTTGGAAACGAGGACGCGACCAGGAGCCAACGCGGCCGAGACCAGGGAACCCGCGAAGAGTGAAGCAGAAAAGGTGAAAGCATATTCCACATTTGAGGGCAGGCCCTTGAGCGAGAAGGAGGTACGCCATGTCAACACTTTGGACAAACTCGGCCAGTCATATGAGTCCCGGATCCAGCTTTCAAGAACTCTAGATGAATACTTCCACGAGTTTCTCGAGGACGAAGCGCTGCGAAAGCGAAACACCGACCAAACAATATCTCGTTTCATAGCTCGCGATTGGTGGAGGCTTGAGAACGACGGTCGGGCGAGCGTCCCTGGCGCTGACAAGAAAGCCCACGATAAATCCAAACAGGAGAAGAGCACAAAGGAGAAGAATGATGGACCGGTGGATGCCTACGAAGCCAGAGCTCAGCAGCCAGAGCGTGTTCAAGTTCCGAACGACCAATGCAGCGACAAAGGGAAAGGCACCGGCGAGTCGGTCATACCAGCGGATGTAGAAAGCCAAACCACTACGGGCAGGCATAGAGAGTTCAACCAGGGCAAGAAGAGCATTATGACACGGTTTTGGCAACTGGTACTTGGTCATTCTACTAGCAGGACCACGGACCACCGTGAAGGGGGCACAGAGCGCGACACAGTCGAGCAGCATATAACTAGTGCCACGAAGTTGACGAGAGGCACCGGAGACCAATCGCCCGGTGTGAAGGGCACTGTTTCGAGAGTTCCGGAACTCAAGAACGACAAGGGGACACGACAGCAGGTTCTCGTCGTCCCACAACTGTGGCTGTGGAGCTGTGGTAGTATGTCTCCGGAACTCACCACTCACGTTGAGAATACGATTGGCTAACTCGAGGATATTATCCTGTCCGTTTGGCTCAGACATCCTTGTGACATCCTATCCAGACCGCTGGGACTCTAGTAACGGACTGAAGCTCACACACTCGATCTACGAGCGGCTGAAGGCGAGAGACGCAGCTGGCAACCCGAACGTCCAGGATGCCATCAAGGAAGTCATGAAGGCATCCCTCGAGTTTGAGCCTTTCTTTCTGCACAGCGATGGGAAGCGAAGCATTCTGGATGTTTTTGGTAACGAGATTGCATTCGTTGTAAGCAACCGGGGTTTTATCCCAGTCCAGCCAAATTATACACTGACCGCTAATCACGTACCTGCCTCCCTAACTAGTCCCGTAGGATCACCGCATGTTATGAGACATACCGAAGGTCGCTTGGCGAGACAGTGAAGAACTTTGAGGCGGCGATAAAAGAGGAGACGGAGTACCTTCTGATGATTGACGATATCATCAACGAGATAGGCATGATTAAGCGTGTGCAGCAAGATCAAGACCGGATCGGTATTGAAGTGGCAGGAGGGCTAAGCTACGGCCACCCCGGTGCCTCACCGAGGAATCCTGCCGACTCACCAACCGGTCTACAAACCACTACAGGGACGGGTCCGTCTCAGGAATCACCACCAGCCTTTGCTCAGGCCGACCATCATGACCATCAAATCGTCAGTCATGGTGGTGACCCAGACGCCCTTAGCTTTTCTGTTCGGCAAGAAAACCCCTTGCGTTCTGCAAAGTCCAGGCAGATGATTACCAAGCTGGACCGAATGGAGGAGGATGCCCGTCGAGTTCGGAAATCGGTATGCAAACCTACCTACCCTACCTGTTATGCTGTATTTCAAAATAAACTCGCAGTTGACCTTTGTGTGTGTCTCTCTCTCTCTCTCAGATCATCACCCTCCTAGATCTTCGCCAAAGACAAGTCACAACCGAGAATGCCATCAACTCCTCGCGGCAGTCTGACATACTGTTTGCGCAGTCAAAAGTTCTGTTTGTGTTTACAGGAGTCACTGTTATTTTTGTCAGTCTCTCCTTCTCGCATCCCGACCCAGTGGCCGGTCAACGCGTCTGTTAACCCTTTGCTCACAACAACATAGGCGCCGCTATCATTGGTATCAAGCCTCATGGCATTGAAGATTGATAACTTCACATTCGATCCCTGGCCGCGGTACCGAGCAATCTGGGGTTTGGGTAGGTCAACGTCCCATGATAAACTATTTATATACCTACTTTACTTTCCGCTTCCACTTGGTTGATGGCGGATTTCGCGCTAACATGAATGCAAAAACCAGCGGGCAGCGTCCTGGCGACGTTGATGTGTTGCATTCTAGGGTGGATGATATACGAGACTTTTAGCGGGGCGGGCAATTGGAAAGCGAGATGGAAGAAACGCTTGCCTTTCCGCTGGTTGGTGAACTTTGGGGGAGGCAGACGCAATAGGGGATGATATAGCCCCGTTCAGCTAGCGTACCTGTCAACGAGCTTGTCTGACTTCGATAGTGGGGTGTTATTGTGCGTGGGGTGCGAAAATGTGAATTTTGTAGTTGGAAGGTGCCACACGCCGGCTCATGTACCTACCCGAGGTATTTGCATCACCGTCAACCAATGGTTTGGCATCTGGAAAGAATTCGTGGAGGTTAAAGTGATTGGCGGGAGGGAACCTGGAACCCAGAGTTTTCGGAGTTCTAGAATGACTAAAATAACCTTATTCAGCAAGGGGCAAAGTTATTCCCTCTCTGTATCTCATCCCGCGGCAACGTACAGTGCGTTTTCCACCATGATCCTTTTCACACAGTACCCTACGTCACCCCGCTTCCATTTCCAGCACTCACTTGCAATGAATTTGGACGGACTGCCCTGGCAGATCTCTAGGCGTGCGCCAAGCTGAAGCTACAGTGTACTGTGCACCTGGCCTGACAACACGGTGAGACGGGAATTAGTTTGGTACTCCGTATCAACGATTGAGTGCTCGACAACGGTACTACAATTCAGATATAAGTTTCTTCCTTCCCCTCTCGGTGGTCTATCGCCCACGTCATCATCTCATCGTTCCATACCCACAGTACTTGTACTTGACGAAACACCTGACGACAACTTCCAAGGTAAAGTGACGGTCACGGTAGAAACAATGGCTGCAAGACCTAGCGACAACTCCAAGCCCTACTTTCCGCTCTCTATAGCAGGATTAGGTCTATCCCTTACAATTACTGATAAATAAGAAGATACCTAAGCTATAACCTTAATATCTCTCAGCATAAGCTTAAGTTATACTATAATATTTTCAAGGGTCTTGTTAAGAAGAGAATTAATCTTAAAGGAACGTAGCTTTTCATACACTTTAAAGGGATATTATCACCCTTTTTAAAACCGGCTTAATAACGTTCGCAGTGCTTTACCTATCGGTTTAAAGACTAAAGAAAACGCGCTGTAGTTATAAATAGGAAATGATTACCAGGATTAAGAATGTCTTTATTAATCTAGAACTTTAAGATTACATTAAAACACTTTAAATATCTATTTAAGGACTTAAATTTAAGCTACGCAAATGCCTTTTTCTAAACCTATTAAGGGGATTATAATAACGTAACTCAGTTAAAGAATAAAAGTAATTACACTTTACAGTACTGTAAGGTTAAATTTAAGGGAAATTAAAGTTAAAGTATTTTTCTTTTAAACAATTTAAGTGTTCTAAAACTTAATTATAACTTTAATAAGTCTAGCTTCTGAATATAAACTAAATATAAGATGTCCCAGATATAGCTTGCTAATTCTTTACATAATAAAGGCCCGATTTATAATCCGTATAGCTATAAGTGCCTTAACTAAATACAATACACCTATATCTACACCTTTAAACCTAATTAATAAGTCCTATACACTAATATAACTAGCTAGCCTTAACAGTATCGTAAGCAGAAATCCGTTCTTATCTTTAGTAAGTTCCGTAATATCGTTAAGTAAAAGCTATTAAGCTAAGATAAGTAAGCACTTATATAGCTAGCAGCGTATAAGCTATCAGATAATATATAGCTCTTAGACCAAAACTTAACTAGCTAGATTAATAAGAACTAGGCTATAAAGAGCAGTTAATTAAAGCTAAGAAACTAATTACATTTAACAGCGTAAGAAGCGTCTGTCTCCTGATTTAGTAAATAGTTACCCTCTGCCTAAGTTATAAGTAGAATATTATTATGTTAAAGCCATCTATTTAGCTATAGATTGTAAAAAGTAATTATAATGTAGAGCTAAAGCGAAGAGAGCTTTTAAAAGTAGAAAACTGTTAACTTCACCTTATTAAAATGACGAGATGATAAAGTGTATTCATAAGTGTAAGGTTAAGGGGGTGTTATTCCTGTAGGGCTTTAATTCTAAGCCTCCTAATAAGCCTTCTTTAAGTCCTATAAATTTCTTAATTAGTTAAAGTATATAGTTATAATATCCCCCTTGCTGGAGTGCTGCAGTGGATTATTAGGTTAGATTACAGTAGTACCCTTTTAAATAGCAAAACGCAGTACTATATTTCCTGGCAGTTATTAATAAGCTGATACTTTCACTTCGGTAGTATTACCTTCTTTTATAAAGAAGTAGTTGAAACTAGATAATGTATATTTAGTAAAGCGTCCTAATATAAGTAATTTAAGTAAAGAAAGGGATAAGGATATCTTAAAGCTAATCCGTTAAGTGAAAGAGAATAATAAACCCGACATTACAATTACTAAGTCTATAAGGATAAAAAATATAACATTGGAAATTAACGTGTTTAAATTAATATTAGCTACCTAAGCATCACTTTAGAGGAAATATAAATAACTATATAAGTTAAAGTTTAGTAATAGTAAGTACTTTACTGTAATGGAGATATGTAATAACTTTTCACTAATAATAATAAAAAGGTTTTATAAATTAGATGTAAAGACACAGTTATAATCCATTTAGTAAATTCAGTATGAAAATTTCTTTTATATATAGGAACTTGTTTAGTTTAAGAATACGTTTTTAGCTATTTTTAAGCTTAAGCCGCTGTTATTACATAAGTTAGCATATAGGAATCCCCTTTTTAATAAAATTAGATTAACATTAATATTAAAATAAGTTAGTTCTCTTTTAGTTAATTATTATGTTATTACTAACATTAGTAAATACTTAATGGAATTTCTTATTTAGAGAAGAATAAGCTTAAGTATTAAGAACTTATATATTTAAATATATTAATTAATTATAAGGGTAATATAAAGATTTGTAAATAGCTGTATCGACCGTTCTCTATTATATAGAACTAAGAAATCTCTAAAGAGTTATAAGTTAGTGATTAGCTCTTATACCCTTAGGTATTATTAGGTATTAAGTTATATTATAATACAGTTAATATAAGGTTATAAAATTAAAAATAGTGCGGTAAGGGTTAATAATATAGACTGCTAGCCTTTAGATTCTCTCGCTTTTTACTTTCTTACAGATATAAATAAGTACGAAACAGCCGAATTGTTAAACGTAAGAGAGTATAACCCTTGCTTAGAAAAATAATACTAAGTTTTATTTAACATTTATTATTACAACTTCTATAGTATAGTAAACGCTTTTAAGGTCTTATATCCTTAGCAAATATATAATCGAACTAAGGAACTTAATATCCTGTGTGATTTATCTAATTAAATTATTAGACTCTTTTCACTTTAAGTTCTTTTTATTTACTGTTAATATTTAAACTTATTTTTTATTACATTAACTTTTAACTTAAATAAGTTTAAGTTAAAAGTAAATAAATTAAATATTAACTATAATCTTTATGAAGAAATCACTTTAATTTCCAGCAGTAAGTATAGAATAACTTAATATAATAACTAACTTTTATATATTAAAACTATACCTTATAGCTTTATTACAGCTTTAGCAATGTGAATAAATTATAGCTTAAGGTAATAACAGTAAATATTAAAGATTATAATAATCTTTTTATAATCAAATTATTAACTGTCTAGTAATTAACTTAATTATAAGCTTATCGTATAAGTATTCTCACATCCACTATTACCTTGTAAACTATTTTAATTACCGTTTTATAGTGAAACCTGCTTAGTCTTTTAAACTATTTTACTGTTATGAAAACATCTAAGGATTAAAGCTAATGTGAAAATCAGATGTATTTTCTATTATAATTTACTTAATAAGGATATATAGCTGCTTTAACGCCCTTTAAGCACGTAGCGGCAGTAGAATCTGACAGATCCAGTTTAACCCTTAGATCTCACAAAGCTTCTTTTAAGTCTTTCTTACTTTTAACTTATTAAATAATTAGATTATTAACGTAAAATATATCACGTAATCCCAGGTATATTGGGAGAGAAGCATTATAAGAAATCCTAAAGTTATAATATTAAAACCTAAATGCCGCTTAGTTAATATAACTTTAATTACTCGTTTCCTAATCACATAGTAGATAAATCTCCATTCTTCGTTTCTATAACTGTAAGTTATTTATATAATAAAACTGGGAGGGGAAAATATTATAATAGTAAAAGAGGTAATAGTTTTAAACTATAATGTTAAATCGGGGTAAAAGTCATTTCCCTCTCCTCTTAAAAACACTTATAACTTTTATAGTTTCATAAGTTTAAAAGAGCTGTAATAAGGGAAAATTATCTTTAAGATACTTATTAAATATTCCTTCTGTAAAATGATCTTTTTCAATTATTAAATAAAAGGCTAGCGTTAATAATATATTATTTATAATCTCTGTAAGAATACGTTTATAGTGATAGTATTAGGTAATATTACCTTAAGATATTATCACTCTAGTATTAGATCTAGTAACGTTTATCTAGTAATAAAAAAGAAGTCGCAGTTAAAATTAACAGGAAATGCGTGTGCTTTCCCCTTTCACTTAATTACATGGATTTCACCATTCCTAACATTAACAAATCTTTAAAAAGTTTTATAAAACATAAACTTATCGTGTCTATACTTCTTATATACTTTATAACTCTCCTTATAAGTTATTTATAAAGCCCTTAGTAAGATGGAGACTTAAACGAGCTAACTATTATAATAATAAAGCTTAATAACGTTAAGAGTAGCGTTATTAGACTTAAGCGCTAACTCCTATATAGATAAGCGAAACTTAGTTAGTAAAAAAGGAAAATAGTTAAACTGTATAGGCTCCTTAGCAGTCTGTAAGATAGTATAGTTATATTAATGATTAAGAATAGCGTTTTAATAAGGTAGTTTAAAAGCTTAAGAAAAAAAGTTAATAAGGTACAAACTTAATAGTCCTCTTAAAACGGTACACTTTACTTATAGCTTTTTCACAAGCTAGACTACTTAAAATATATATAATATAGAAGTATAGCTAATCTTTTAAGTAACGGAAATATAAGCTTTACTTTATCGTAACTACGTCTAAAAGTAGATACTAATTAGCTTAAAGTAGATAGAGATTAATATTACTATAGTAATGTTACTTAATACCCTTTAGATTAGATTATAGCTTCTTAAAATAAGTTTAAAGAGTTTCCGTAGTGAATAATAATAAAAAGCCTAATAAGATTAGAAACTTAATCTTAAGAAATTATAGTAATAAGATAAATTATAAGGGAATAAGGCACTTCTTTATTCTAATACTTATATTCCATTACTTTATAAGTAGTAATAGCTAGGAATAAGGCTATTTATACAGGTAAGCTTAATTCTAAGCTTACTTAATATTTATAATATTCTTAACTGAGAATAAAGCTTACTTTATTAAAGGGCACTAGATATTAAGCCGAAACTAAGCCCTTTTAGTTAATACATATAGTACCTAAAGGGTAAAAAATCGTGTTTATTATTAAAGAAGAGCTAACTGTAAAACATTAAAAGATTTTACCTTCTTAAATATATATTTAAGTATTATAACCGCGTATCTTAGATATTCTAATATTATATAAGTTTCCCTTATATATTAATTACGTTATTAAATCTCTTAAGTGAAAAGGTTAAAATTTATCTGCTTTTCTCCTCCTATAATATTTATCGCGGTTTACAATTATACTATAATACTACTTAACTCTTATTTTAAGTTAATATCTTCAGTTTCGGTAATAAATACAGAATAAACCTACTACTTTATATTATATAAAGCAGTGTAACGGTGTTTAGATGAAGCTAAGTCTGTTACTATCTACAGTCTCTCTTAAGTAGATATTTAACTTATAATAATAATTCTAAATTCTCCTTACATAATACCTTTATAACTGTACTTATATATAGGGGCTTATTAGTTTCACACTCTAAGTATCAAACAGAGGCAGCTAATATCTCTAATAAGTAATCTAAGAATTTAAATATTTAAGCTTATCTTACCACTATTATATCTTTTCAATACTTTACTTTACTCCTCTCCTAACTAATCTCCCCTCCTTACTGTTTTACTCTTAATAAGAAACTCAAATTCATATCTAATATATATCTTTCTATAAAGTTACTTATAAGATACCCTTTTCCTTTTTAAAAGATATACTAACCTAACTAACGTAATGTAATCCTTAGGAACTTTAATTATTATTACACTTACTCTTTCACAGAGACTTAAGACTAATTAGTAGTAATTTAATAATATTAGTTTATGTTTAAGAATTGGGATATAGTAATATATCCTCTAAAGCTTAAATTAATAAGAGATATTAATATAATGTAAGAATCTCTAAATTTTCAAATGGCTCTAGGCATTCGCGTAATAATCTTAATAACAAGGGATAACCTCGACGTTAAGCTTACATTAGACAGTTCTGTATTAAGCTGGGAAAAAAAACGCTTTCTAATACTTAGTTTACGCTTACAGATAGGTAAACTGTAAGTAAGCCTGCTTAAAGGAAACGTAGTTACAGTTTAAGCTGTCACTTTTAAAGCCTTTAGCTTTAAGATGTTATCCGCATATTAAAGTTATAAAGATAGCCCCTTCCCACTTTATATAATAAGTTAAAATAATAACTATTAAACTGTATATATATTAGAAGCGATCTGCTTTATTATTAAAGGAAATTAAGTAATTACAGCGCTTCTAACTCTACTAATAAAGATTACCATTTACCACTTAAGATATAATACTTAAGTAGCCCTTTTACAGAGTCCTTTTATGTGCCTTTTAAGACTTGACTTACGTGCTGAAAGCGCAGTAATTCCGATTCCGACTCCAACTCTAACTATATACTGCTAAAGATATGTAAAAAGAGCTTTAAAGGCGCAAAATATAATTATCGGTCACCTAACCAAGAAATAAGGTTATGTACAGAGTCTAACATTAAGGATATAGTAATTATCGACTTAACTGGAGATAATTAATTATTTAAACAAGTTAGAAGAAGTAGTTAAAAGAGGTTAGTGTTATCTAGACTAACTGTAGTATAGACTTTAGTAATAACTTAATAATAGTAAGGTATAGAGTATATAAAGTGTATAAAGTGCTCCTAATAATATATAAGTATTAAATTAAAATCGACGGATATTAAGAGCCTTAATAACTATAATAGTGTTTAAAGATAGATAATGTAATATAAATACTCAGGTAAGTCTTTTAAGAGCCCTTTTAATATTATTATAACTATAGTGGTATTATATAATGTGAATTATAATCTATTCTGTAACTTAAGTTTAAAATACTAATTGATTATACTTTTAACTGAATCCTTATAATTAGAAAACTTAATGCTAAATATTACCTTTATTAAGCTTATATCGATTAAGAGGTCTATAATCCTAACGTTACTACCTGTAAGGAATATCTTTCTTTTAATAGCTTTTAGGTAACACTTCCTAATAATTTCTTATACTTTATTCTACCTTAATAATTAGTTAAGGATATAGCTTTAGTTTTTAAATACAGAAAGGTTAAGAGACTTAACGTATTCTTTAACGATATCCTTTACATAAACAGTTATCTTTACGTAAGGACTAAACCTCTTACTTAAGAGAAGTGTAAGTATAATTAAGTTTATACCTTACATTACTTAGTAATGTAATGTAGTATTATTATTACACCTTAATATAAAGCTAAGGTATAAGTAGATTATATTAAAAGCAGGCTGTTTTTATACTATCTAAGCCTTAGTATAGTGGAGCGTAGTAACCTTAGATGCGGTATAAGCAGTGAAGGTGCATTTATAAGGCCTTAAGATAAAGGGAATGCAGTTATAAGTACTGATAAGCTTTAAAGGGCTGCGTTTAATTAATCCCTTTATCTTGTTATAAGGGATAAGGGCTATAATGGAGCTGGTAATAATAACTTATCGCACTGTGTTAGCTATGTTAGCTGCTTTAAGAAGGTTAATAGTTTCTTAGACGGCTGGCTTGATAAAGAACTCCTCGTATAGATAGCTTAGTATAGTATTACCTGTTGCTAACAGAGAGGTAAGATGGATAATATATATTACCCCCTTAATAATACGGTTATACGTTCCTGGTACACTGATATTAGGGATAAGGGTGAAGGTAAGGTGGGACTTTAAGTTTAATGTCTAAATTTGCAGTTTTAAGAGGATTGTAACGATCTTTACTTTTAACTAAACTGCTGTTTAAATATAATACCTATATTAAAAGAGGTAGAGAAAGATGCAAGAGTTAATTTAACCTGTCGTACTTATAAGGAGGATAAGATTATATAAGAATTCTATCCTTTAATATAAGTAGTATTATTATTACACTTTATATATACGTGTTACTTAATATAATATAGTGACGATAATACAGCTAGGTAAGTTTAGGCTGTTAATAGATTTCAGAATATTAAGTAAAGAGTGTAAAATTATTATAGATTACAGATCTTAAAGTGTGAAGTCTTTTATTAAAAGTGATTTAATTAATTATATTAAATATTTTAATTAGCATCTCTTATATATAGTAAGTTATAATTAGTTATACATATATTGGAATTAGGAGACCTGTTATTAAATGTAGTAGATTTAGCGGATAAGCTTAAATTTAGGCCCTTTAAATAGTAAGTAAGATTTAAAACCAGATCCTTATTAACTTACTGCCCTTAAAAGCATATAAATATAAGAGTAAATTTCACCTTTATTATTATCTTTACAATTTAAAAATTAACTTAATATACGAAGAAAAAAAATACATTTCTACCTAACTGCTTATAAGCTTTACAATGCACAACTCTTTACTTTGTACGTTAACTTTTGATAAGTAGATCTTCTTTAGTAAGATTCCTTACTTTAAAAATAAAGAGGAATATAACTTTTATAAGAAGCTTATCCCTAAGCTTTAAAATTGTATGTTGAAATGCAAAAGGGGTCAAGGCATTAGAAAGCAGTGTTTTTAAGGTGATTAATTATTTCTATCTTCGAGAGTGGAAGCCGTGTTATTATAGCCGTGAGGGTGGCCAGTGCACGGAGTGCATTGGCCACACTCGCTTCTGCGAAGCGAGGTTGGCTGACTGAATACGAG
>Ga0247758_1001237_pt1 | contig 19856 bp, 7 predicted proteins | sample UWRJL156409C4_FD_180950 | JGI IMG/M metagenome (GOLD analysis project Ga0247758, IMG submission 180950) | Plant litter microbial communities from Arlington Agricultural Research Station in Wisconsin, United States - UWRJ-L156-409C-4 | ecosystem: Environmental > Terrestrial > Plant litter >...
GCGGAGATGCGGCACTCGGCTCCGTTGGGGGGGCTGAATCGCGCGCGCTTGGAGAGGGGGGTGTCGGCGTAGGCGGGGTTGGGGATTGTGTGGTTGGTGGCGGGGTCGAGTATGAACTTGTTGGACCAGTAGGTCGCTTGGTCTTTGAGGACGTCGGGCGAGACCTTGTTGGACGAGGTGCCGTCCTGGGTGGCTGTTGGGGCAGCGGCGGCGGGGGCGAAGAGGGCGAGGGAGCCCATGACCAGAGCGGTGGTGATGGTGCGGAGGACGGCCATGGTAGCGGTGGTGGAGAAGTATCGGTCTTTGTCTTGAGAGAGTGAGGATAAGTTGAGGTGGATAGGGATGGTGGAATTTGATTGTCAACACTGGGGATGGCGGTTGTCCATTTATAAGAAAACAATCTGCGTCGGAACATCGCTCGTTGCGATTCCAACCTTCCCCTCATAAGTCGACTAAGACACTAGCATCACATTTCCAATTAGCGGGGACGTCTTTCCTGCCGTGGCGTAAGCAGCTGAGCACGAAAAACTCAGATTTGGGAGCCTGTCTCGTATTGCAACCCGATAGAGGCGCCAAGAAACGATACTACCACTCTGACTGTAGCGAAGACGGCGAGCCGTATCTTGACCCCGTATAGTACGAGGAGGTGGAATGCTGAGGAAAGTGCTGCATGACTCTAATCTCGCTGCCTAGGTCTCGGCTGTCTGACAGCTTGTCGTTGCATCGTGCAATTGTTAGGTAGCTGGGGAAAAAGGGGGTTACATGTAAGACTATTAGCGTGTAAACTCCGTGTTGACAAATACCTGTACCGGTGCTGGTGATTGGCTCGCATTCACTACGGTTCTAATTTTGAGAAACGAGCGCCGGTTCTGGAATTAACTTACTAAGGTACCACTAACAGTACTACCCCCTGGCTGACAAAAGTACACAAGCGAGACTAGCAAGTTTCTCGCTTGCTATGAATACCTGCACCGGACATGTGTGATTGAGAGTTATGGCTGCCCGGATTCCTGTTTGCTAACGAAGGAGAAACTACTAATACCCCCCAGGGTCGGGTTGGCTGCCCCTGTTCGGGTGGGGCTATTATCCGTGGTAAGCACCCGGAATGCCCGCGCCATCGGTGCTTCTTTCCTGAGTTCGGTGTTGCGGTCCGCACATTAAAGGTCTCGGCACCCGACACTTCCTCGCCTTTCCGGGCCACCACGGTTCTTTGTTGCACTAGCAAGCCTGAAAAGGGCAATATGAGGGCCCTGCCCGCCGACACTAGAAACAATCGTTTCGCTCGTCGTTTGGATTTATTTTCGGCAACTCAGTGCAGTCACTCTACAAGCCCGCCCTCGCAGCTCATGAGCGTCTCTGTCTCGTCCAGTGACATTGGCTACATCCCATCGCAACGCCCTCCACGTCCTTGCCCGAAACTCGCGCATCGCCGCAATTTCGGCTCCGGATTGATTCCAGCAGCAGCTCCGCTGGTTAGGGCCATCACCTGGGGGCGCATGCGATCGATGGAGCCCTCTTTCTCCCAACAATCTGCCGATGGCCTTTGCAATCGGTGTTGATGGGCCGGGATGAGAAAAGTAGATCAGCGGTCAGGCGGCCCCGACGATACCGGCCCGGGCTAAACTCAAAGCAAAGCGCTCTGCATTGACCGCTTGCTCCTGGGGTTGGGTGCCCTGAAAAGGTCTGCCAAGCGATTACCAGTGCATGCCGCCATCACGAGAGCAGTTACAACGCCGACGGCGTACAAATCACAATCGCGCGCCAAGTTCCCTGCCGAGGCAACACAACAACGGAAGGGAGCTGCATACACGCGGAGCTGCCCAGCGTCTAGATAGACGCGACGGCGCGGGACACTGGGGTCCAACCAACCCCCTCTTCCCGCTCGCCGTGCTGCATCGTCTTCATTTTCTTCGCATCCCGCTCCGTACAGCGCACTGTTTCTGCCCCGAACAAACACCTCTGTTACTGCGTAGCTGCAGCGGCGAAAGCAACGCAATTCCTGTGTAACGCCGATCAAGAGGCGCAAGGTGTAAGATGTCGGGCCAAGACGCCATTGAATTCGTACGTCAATTTTTTAGGTTTCACGCGTGTCACGGGTGAAAGCAGCATGCCTCCATTCCGTACCCCGCTCCTTGCCGGCCCGTCCCGTCCCCGCTAATCAAGCCCCCCGCCAGGACCCCGGTGTGGTTGGCGACCTCAACGACGCCAGCGTTGGTGGAGACGCTAGCAGGTGAGTTCCACTGTGCTTCATCCTTCGTACGCCAAGGCCAGCCAAGACAGGTGCTGACGCGCCCATTTCACGAAGCTTCCGCGAGTCGACTTCTTCCATAACGTCGAGCATTTACGAATACCGCACCATCCATGGGCGCACCTATCAATCGTCCAAGACCACTGAGTACTGGGCCCCGACCGACAACCAGCACGTCGAGGGCAACGATGTCGCTCACCAATATACCCTCATGCTCATGGACAACAAGCTGTATGCGCCCCCGATCGAAAACCCAAAGAAGATCCTCGATGTGGGCACCGGCACTGGCATCTGGGCCATGTAAGTCGTGACCCCCTTTCACTGCTTGTACGATTTGAGCACTCACAGACCTGGTAGCGACATGGCCGACGAGTTCCCCGAGGCAGAGGTGATCGGGACCGACATCTCGGCCGTCCAGCCCAGCTGGCTGCCCGCAAACTGTTCGTTCCAGATCGACGACGCACAGCTGGATTGGACGTTCAAGGACAACACATTCGACTTCATCCACGCCCGCAATCTCTTTGGCGGCATTGACGACTGGCAGAAGCTCTACAAGCAAGCTTTCGCCGCTCTCAAACCCGGCGGCTGGTTTCAGAGCGTCGAAATCGATCTCGAGACGAGGTCCGAGAACCCCCGCGTCCACAACAACCCCAACCACGTCTTCAAGACCTGGTGCCACCTCTTTTGGACAGCCGGCGAGAGGACGGGCCGCACCTTCAAGATTGCGCGCGATGGCCGGATGACCAAGTACTTGGAGGAAGCTGGCTTCACCGACTTGCACCACCAGGCGTGGAAGGTGCCCATCGGAGGCTGGGCCCAAGATCCTAAGCTGAAGCGCGTGGGCCAGTACAACGGCCTGTACATCGATCTGTCGCTTGACGGATTTGCCGTGTTTCCGGTCGGCCAGATTCTGGGGTGGACGCTCGAGGAGGTTGACGCGCTGGTGAACAACATGCGGAGGGAGCTGGAGGATCCGAAGTCGCTTCCTTATTACAACTTGTAAGTGAACTACACCCCTTTTCTTCCCCGCTTGGATGCTAAAGTTACAATCATCCAGACATTTGGTGTATGGCCGCAAACCGGAATAGGCCAGGTAGGTCACCAAACCCGGTCGAGTGGGTGTGGTTGGAGTGATGCATCGGATGGCCTTGGAGTACAAACATTGGAATTTTCTCGTTCATCTGGAACTACTAAGTACTAGTTCAATTAGAGTTGCCAGCCCGCTGCCTGCCTCGCCTCCCCAGGTTGTTTACAACTCGTCATCACCTCTACGAACTTGAAATGCCAGTACCACCACCAAATACAGCACTCCAACCGGCCACCCCCCTGAAGCGTACACCCAGAGCAGACAGTATCCAGAGGTGGCAGCAGTATCTCTCACCCACTCACTTCGGCCCAAATATTATACGCGTGCGCTGCTTGCTGTGGACACTCGCCGAGATGAGGAAGCTCCAGGGAATGTGCTGAAAGAGTGCAAGTTACGGTACCAAGATGCTCTCGAGCAGCTTGCAGTGTTGGCAATGGATTGATTGGAGGGTCACGTGGGAGACAGTCCTAGGAGGGAGCCGGAATAATTTTCTCATATTGACTGACATTTCCTAGGCAACAACACACTAGCGAAACGGGCTAGATAGGACAACGATAGTAAAAGGAGGCACAACCGCGTGCACAAAGTCCTGATAAACATCAAAAAATCTCAGGCCTCGGGCCCCGTCACGGCCTCACCATACTTTAGCCAGTCCTCAAACGACCCATCATACAATTTCACATTCTCATAGCCCAGCACGTTGCTCAGGGCGTAGACCCACGTGGTGGCCAGCATACCGACCCAGCAGTACACTATAACCTCGCCCTTGTGCTTTCCCACAGGCGAGGTTCCCACGGCAGCCTCGAACAGGTCCTGCAGGTCCCCGGCCGGCTTCCAAAACCCCGCCGTGTTCCAGATGGTGTTGCCCGGGAGCGATATGGCCGACGGAATGTGGCCGGCGCGGTAGTCGGCAGCGCCGCGCGCATCGATGATGACGACGCCCTCGGCCGCCTTGCCGATGCGGGCGCGGACATCGACGCGCTCGATGAGGAAGGACATGTCGGTCTTGCTGGGGATGCTGGACTGTTTCGGAAGGGGCTTGGCAGCGGCGACGACAGTCGAGACGGGGAGCTTTGCGGCTGCCCAGGCGGGGTAGCCGCCGTCGAGGATGGTGAGCTTCCTGATGGCGAAGCCGGCGTAGCGGAGCGTCGCGGCGGCGCGGGTGGCCATGGCCATGTGCAGGGGTAGCGTCGTCGCGTCGGGGACAAAGACGACCAAGCGGTCGGTGCCGAGGCCGTTCTCGCTCAAGGTCTTGGCGATGACCTCGGCGGAGGGCATGATGAGCGTTTCGTTGTCAGGGCCCTTGGAAGTCCATAGCGCGGTCCCCTGGTAGGGCAGGCTGATGGAAGCCGGGACGTGGCCGGCTGCGTAGGCCTGGCTCTCCCGCAGGTCAACCACGACCACGCTGGGATTGTTGAGATTTTCGCTGAGCCACGTGGTCGACACGACGGCCGGCAACCGTGGTGAGGGTTCATCCTCGTGAGCTGACGTAGAGCGGATGGTGGAGAGGAGGGAGGCCATAAGAGAAACAAATCGCCAGGGCATGATCATGTTGATAAGCCTGTATACTGGTAGCTTTTCTAGGGGCAAGGCGTGATGAAGCGCTTCTTCTTGTTTTTGTTTCTCGTTCTTCTCGCCTTCCATCATTCATCGCAGCTGGCGCAGAATGGGGTTAAATATCCGCTCAAGCAATAGCCAAGAGGCTTCCACTGCTGCGCAGTATTGAGCAAGTTATGCCCATTTCAAAAAGACCTAGTTAATCTACTCACTCGGGTGTCAACTCTGCGGTTAAAAGTAACGTGCAGCTTGAACATTCCGGGTCAGCTATGAATTCATTGGGCCTTCCACACAAGTTGGCGCGCCAGGATCCCAGGGCCGCCACTCGGATGCACTGCATTGGTCCTTGGTACATATATCATATAAATAAAACATGAATTGAGCAAATTCCAGGGCACGCTCTCTTTTGTTGTTATTAAGGCTGTCTGCACGAGGTCAGGCGGGTTGTTTCGCAACCCGCTGGCAATAGGGACTGTGCTTATGTGGCACTGGTCGGCGGTCGGGAATCAATTATATCGGAAGAACTAGTGATGGGTGGGGAATGAGTTTAGCGTTAAGGTTAAAGGATGTTGGTTGTTGTTCTGATTATGTGAGTGATTGCCCGTCCGGTAGCATTTGTGTTCGAAATCACCTCGGCTCACCAAATTTCGTACCCCCAGATTCGTCTCAGACAAGCAGGCTGTTTTTTTAGTGAGCATGTCATTCATCGATTCTAGCGATATCCTGTTTTCCTTCCTTACCATGTCTGCCGAGTCACGAGTCACTCCGAGCTGTCGGCCATTAAACAACTAACAAACTTTCTCTACTATTTATCTGCCTTTGCTTTCGAACTAGTAGTACTGCACCAAATCCCACAAATTCCCATACAAATCCTTCCACACGGCTACCTTCCCATACGTCTCGTTCTTGGGCGGTCTCACCCATTCCACCCCCGCTAATGTGAACCGCTCAAAGTCCCTCTCGAAATTATCGGTTGCGAGAAACAAGAATACCCGGCCTCCAGTTTGGTTCCCGATGAAAACTTCCTGCTCTGCGTTGCTAGGGCGTGCTAGTAGGATGGTGGCTCCGTGGTATTGATACACGTTGGGGTTTGAAGGGACTGGATTCGCTGAACCAGAGCGATCCTGATTTGAACAGGAAGTTGAGACAGGAAGTGGAGGCAGAGGCGGCCGAATCGTGACCCAACGCTTTTGCTGTTCGGGGATTACAGTGTCCTCGGCAACGAAAAAGCCGAGCTTGCTGAAGAATGTAATGGCTTCGTCGTAGTCGCGGACGAGGAGTGAGACGTGTGCGAGGTAGGGCATGTTGGGTTGGGTGGAAAGATAGTGCGAGAGAAGGTAGTGGCTGCACTGAATGAGACGTTAGCTACATGCTTGTTTTTCTTTTCCTTGGCTTTGCGGTTGCACACAATTACGGGTCACGTACAAGAAACTGAAGGTTGGTTGAGGAGTGGCGGGGTACAACGTACGTAAGCTCGGGCCAACTCGCTCCGATTTCGTTGAGAGGCTCTTGAAGTATTGACGAGTTAAAGAGGTTGCTGAAGCGGTTGGAATGGCTCATTCAGGACGGAAAATGATGGTTTCGTATCTTCGATTTCTCGGTGGTCTTGCGACATGGGCCCAGCGATGAATTCTCCCGTTATCGAACGCATACGCATCTTGAAGAAGGTCTGGAGTGCACAGCTAGAAGGAACTCATGGCTGTGAAAGCAAGTTACAGCGCGGCATCGCACCAAAACGGGAAGAGCGAACTGCAATCAGATTAGACAATACCACGGCAGCCGGACTCTGGTAGCTAAGATAATGTTGAATTCCGCCATGGTGTCGTGAGATGCCCCAACTGGCGCAGCTTATTAGTTAGACAGGCCGGTGTGACAGGAATATCAGTGCCTGGCTGTGCTGTGTTACATAAGAGGATACAGAGCTGTTGGTTCTAGCTTAGCTTAGAAGATCTTTATATAACGTTTAGTTAAGAGACTGGATAAGAGGTAACGGTAAATGCTTAGCTAAGGTGTAGGGCGCAGTAACGCCAGAATTATATTATTAGTTGAATTATTAAAAATATTACTTATAGAATTTTTATTTATTATAATAATAAATTATAAAGGCTTTAACTTTAACAGAACTGTTAGAATCTGTACCTAGCACAGACCTGTAAGACTGGTCAGGTTAAGACAGAGTGTATGGCAGGACGCTAAAGACTAGATGGGCGTTCTAAAGATAGCTTGTTAAGCTAACACTCTTAAATAAGGGTATAATGCCACTGTAGGTTGTTATCACTATAATATGTAGAGGTAAGTGTAAACAGTAGGATATAAATGAATAATATAATATTAGCGTGAGGAACCAGAAGTCCTGTACAGTTATTATGGTTATATTAATAACTATGTATATTAACTATTAATAGGTATAAAGTACCTTACTCTGTTACTCTCTTATATCGTGCTTATAGATTATAGATTACTACTTTATAGTATCTAGCCTGCTTTGTAATAAAGTAGCGTTATTATAATAAAGCACCATTCGACTAGCTAGTATAGTATTTAGAATAAAATAATATTGTTCTTAATATAATACTTAGTGTGGGGAATCCTTCAGGCTGCGCTAGCTTAACTAATAGCCTGCTAGTTCGTTACATGATTCCTCCTCTTTATAGTTCTTTTTTTTATAAAGAACAGTTAAGGTTAGTTTTTATTAAACTTCAAGAGCCCACAGGGCTGTAGTACAACAGCTGTGGCTCAGAGGAAGAAGTGCGTACTGGTCCAAGCCATACTACAGTGCCGTAAGCACTGTAAGAAGCAAGCAAAAGCCTGAATTATAGGGCAGTGCTACTGTAAATAAAGGTGTTACAGCGAATATTAACGCTAGAAACAAGAGGATCCGGAAGGTAGTTATTATAACCTGCACCTGACACAGGCCTCGAGAGGACTGGCGTGGGTTAAGACAGAACGTATAGCAGGACGCTAAAGGCTAAAGGACGTTCCGAAGACGGCTTATTAAGCTAACACTCCTAAACAGGGGGTTTAATGTTACTATAGGTCGTTATTACTATAATGCACAGAGGTAAGTCTGAACAGTAAAACACAAATGAATAATTAAATATTAGCGTGAGGAATTAGGAGTCCCTTACGGGTATTATAATTATAATAATAACTATCTATACTAACTGACTTAGAAGGTACTTCCGTACCTTACTCTGTCTGCTCCCTAGCTTAACGATAGAGTAAACAGAGTAACTGCTCTATCTGCTCTCTTACTCTATAACAGAGCACCCAGAGTAACAAAGCACCTTTTAATTAGTCGTAAGGGCTTCAGGTCTTTACACCCTTAGCCTAATGTGTAGCACTATATATACTGCCCTTCTATACTATTTAACTTATAGGGAATTCGTCAGGCTGTACCAGCCTAGGTAACAGCCTATAGGGTTATTACACGATTCGCCCTCTTTAACGTTCTTTTTCTATAAAGAACTTTTCTATAAGTTACTCCTTCCTTCTGTAACTATACTTACTAACAGAGTCCGGAAGCAGTAACCGAAACCTTACCTTTCTTCTACTAACTGTCGTCGTAAGAATGTATTTTTCATCTTAACCTTTAAGATCGTGATACTAATCAGTTACTCTCACTATAAGCTCCTTAAGCTCGATTTATCTTATAAAGTCGTAAATTAAAGTAAGTTATGTGGCTATTATGTTAAGGCAAACACCCCTAGTTATAACATTTATAGTAATAACCTTTTCTTACTCTGTAAGGTACTTAACGAGAAAAAACGCTTTAACGCTGAGAAGAAGGACACTTTATCAAAACTTCTCCATCTGGAAGCGCAATCTTAAGTTTTAAAAGCCCGCGTGAAGGAGTTATTTAAGCACGAGATTAACATTATATAAGAGGAGGAATGCTTAGAGCGCTTAGTTACTAAGCTTGTTCCTTCTTTCGATTAGGGGGGGTTTTTAATAAGAACGCCTGTTAGCTCCTTCTCTAGAAGGTCGCCTTAACTTATAATAAATACTTAACTTAATTTGTAACTCTTTCCTTCTAATAAACGAAATAGCTCTTTAACGTAATAGTAACGCGTTTGTGTTTCACTTCTCAATATAATATATTAAGGTACGTTATATTAAGATGTGTCTTTACGAGAGGTTATAGGTTTAACTCTTATAAGGGTTTTCCACTGCAGGTTTAGAACTAGTTTAACTTATTTTAATTAGTCTAATCTTAAGCCTTTAACAGCTTTTCTTTTTACTTTTTCATTTTATATTAACTTCCTTTCTTAGCAGCGCTTATTCTTATAAATACGTTTTTCTACTGCGCATTACTATACTATTAGTTCAGGAGACCTTAAGGCATACCGATTTACTTTTTACCCTTTAACTCCTTCCTTAAACTTATAATAAAGCGTAAGTCTTCTAGTTATAAGGGATAAGTTATTCTATAAGTTACTAATTTACAACTTCTTAATTCTCTGTATTACTATGCATACGATTTATATAAAGCTTATTAGCTCTAAAAGCTTAACCTCCTTATTAGGTCTAAAGTCCTTATAACCTTAGTTAAGGGCTTTAATAAATGTCCTTCTGTACTTATTAAGGAGTTTCCTACCACTTTTAAATTCCAAATCTTATAGTAATCTTACTCTTCAGTATAATAATTTAAATATTAGATCTTATCTTATTTTTAATTCTTATTATTAGTTTTAATTAGTTTAGATTCTTTCAGTAAAACTCTGTAATTAGATCTAAACACTTAAGATTTTTAATAAGCTCTTATACGTTACTTTCAAAGCTGTAATCTAACTACTTAATAAGATATTTAAACGTGTTCTTTCCCTTTTATAAATCTATAACTTCCTTAACGTTATACTTATTTTTATTAACGTTAATCTTAATCTTCTTTTCTAAAGGAACTCTCTTTAAAGTAGGTTTTAAAAGTAAGATATGAAAGACCTTAATCTACACTTTTATACTAATAAATAAGTCAAGTTTATAATTAAAGGTAACGACTTTCTTCTTAATTTAGAACAGTCTGTACCTTTTAAAGTTAAGCTTTTTACTAAACTATTTTAAATGTAAGTTTTATAAGAAAAGGTAAACGTAATCTCCCTCTTAAAGAGTTAATCCTTTAACTTATTTACTATCGTAATGAAGTCCTTTTTTAAGCATTAACTACCTAATTCGATATTTATTAGTGAATTTCTTTATTTATTCGTATATAAACTTAAATTTAGCTTATAAGTGTTTATGAAGTTCTTACATCTGTCTTACGCAGACTGTAACTTAAAGAATATTAGTTAGTAAGCCTTAACAGAGTTTAAACTCTTTACTGTAATTTATAAAGAATAATAATATACCTGTTAACTTAACTAACGTTATATTATAAGCTATCTATACTGTTAGTAACCGCTTTAGTTAATTATCTTATTCGAAGTTAATATAAGTTTAAAGACACGTTATAAGTATTTAGTTAACTTATTTTATCTAACTATCTATCTATAAGTAAAAAATTGTTAAAAGCTTACTTTTTATACCTATTCTTTATATCAGTCCTTATTAAAACTTTAATATAATCAGTTTATCTCAATCCGTAACGATATTATCTAACTAAAGATATTATAAATTACCTCTTTTTAAAAGATATAAGTAAGTTACTTTATTATTATATCTTTTAAAGTTAGTAGAAAGTAAGCCTATTTTATTAATCTGTTAACTGTTACTAAGACTTAGTTATAAGTAACTCTTATAATAATATTACAACTTGCACCCGACACAGGCCTTGAGAGGACTGGCGCGAGTTAAGACAGAACGTATGGCAGGACGCTAACAGGTAAGGGGCGTTCCGAAGACGGCTTGCTAAGCTAACACTTTTAGACGGGGGTTTAATGTCACTGTAGGTTATTATCACTATAATGTATAAAGGTGAGTCTGAACAGTAAGATATAAATGAATAATTAAATATTAGCGTGAGGAATTAGAGTCCCTTACGGTGGTTGTGGGTATAATTATAACTATCTATACTAACTAATTAGGAGGTACTTTATACCTTACTTAATGTTTTACTACTTAATAGGGAATTAAGCATTCTGCTGTTAAGCACCTTTTACTTAATAATCTTACAGATACTTAGTAGGTGAGCACCTCCGTTAAGATTAAGTAACTGCTAGTTAGTTATAAGGGCTTTAGGTCTTTACACCCTTAACCTAGTGTATAGTATAGTGTATATTGTCTTCCTGCACTGTTCCTTTTACAGGGGATCCGTCAGGCTGCCCTAGCTTAAGTAACAGTTTATAAGGTTATCACACGATTCCCCCTTTTTAATATTCTTTTTCTATAAAGAACTGTAATAAGAACGTTCCTTTTTCCCTAACGTAAGGATACCTGTTAACTGTGTGTAAAAGCGTATTATAAAAAATAACACCTTTTATCGTTATAACCTTACCGACTTTATTTCGACTTTTAGATTATAAATATCACCTTATAGCCGTTATTCCTTAAAATCGCTTTTTTATCTTATTATTACGCAGTTTAACAGTTATTTAGAATGCTTATTAACAGGGGCCTTATTATTATATAACGTGTTTAGTTACAGCGATAACTTTTTTTAATAACTTCTTTTTAAAAAACGCTACCTTAATATTAAGTATAACGTTACTGTGTAGAACTTAGAGTTAAAAACTTAGGAGCTTTAGGAGGTTGCTGCCTGATTTAACTGGATTAAAAAGTAATGTTATAAGATGGAAGAGCGAGCTTTCTTTACATTTAGCTGGGAGGTAGAGATCTTCCGCTTCTAGGAGTAGGAAGAAGCTTAGTTAGTTACTTCTTTTAAGGCTAGTGAGTCTTTTAACTGGGGGGGTTTTCTAGTAGGAACGCCTGTTAGTTCCTTCTTTAGAGGGTCGCTACAGTTAGTAACCTTTTCTTAACTTAATTTATTACTCCTTTCCTTTAATAATAAAACGGCTCTTTAGCGTAATAGTAACGCGCTTACTTTTTAAAGTAAGAGGTTATAGGTTTAACTCCTATAAGAGTCTTCTGTCGCTTTAGATCCTTGCCCTTTAAGGCTGGAGGGTCTAGCGTGACTTTTTTTTTTTTTTTTTTTTTTACTAACTTCCTTTCTTAATAGTGCTTATTCTTATAGACACGCTTCTTTGCCGCACACCGTTATATAACTGGTTTAGGAGACCTTAAGGCATATTGGATCGCTTTTTACCCTCTGACTCCTTCTTTAAGCCCGTGGTGAAGTGTAAGTCCTCTAATTATAAGGGGTAAGTCGTCCCGTAGGTTACCAGTCTGTAACGTTTTGGTTCTCTGTACTGCTGTATATGTGATTTTATATAAAGTTTACTAGGAACTTTAAAGGCCTGGCCTCCTTATTAGGTCTAAGGTCCTTATAACCCTGGTTAAGGGTTTTAACAAATGTCCTTTCGTACCTATTAAGAAGTTTCCTACTACTTTTTAAACTTTAAGTCCCACAGTAATCTTACTTTTTAATATAATAATTTAAATATTAGATCTTATCTTATTTTTAATTCTTATTATTAGCTTTAATTAGTCTGGATTTTTTTAGTGGAACTCTATAATTAGGTTTAGGTATTTAAGATTTTTAACTGGTTTTTACAAGTTACTTTTAAGGCTGTAGTTTAGCCATTTAATAAGATATTTAAACGTGTTTTTTCCTTTTCGTGAATTTATAACTTCCTTAACGTTATATTTATCCTTATTAATGTTAATCTTAATCTTCTTTTCTAAAGGAACCCCTTTTAAGGTAGGTTTTAAGAGTAAGATATGAAAAACCTTAATCTGCACCTTTATACTAGTAGGTAGGTTTAGTTTATAATTAAAGGTGGCGACCTTTTTCTTAATTTAGAACGGTCTGTACCTTTTAAAGTTAAGCTTTTTATTAAGTCGTTTTAAATACAGGTTTTAAGAAAAAAGGTAAACGTAATCCCCCTCTTATAAAGTTAATCTTTTAATTTATTTACTATTATAATAAAGTCTTTTTTTAAATATTAGTTATTTAGTTTAGTATTTATTAATAAACTTCTTTATTTATTTATATGTAAATTTAAGTTTAACTTATAAGTAATTATACAGTTCTTATATTCGATCTGTGTAAACTGCAGCTTAAGAGGTGTTAATTAGTGGGCTTTAACGGAGCTTAGGCTCCTTACTGTAATTAGTAAAGAATGGTAATATACCTGTTAATTTAATTAGTATTATGTTATAAGCTATTTATACTGTTAATAACAGCTTAAGCTAATTATCTTATTTAAAATTAACATAGGTTTAAAGATACGTTATAAGTATTTAATTAATTTATTCCGTTTAGTTATCTGTTTATAGGTAAAAGGCTGTTAAAAGCTTACTTTTCACACCTATTCTCTATATTAACCCTTATTAGAACTTTAACACGATTAGCTTATTTTAATCTGTAATGATGTTATTTAATTAAAGGTGTTATGAAATTACCTTTTTTTTAAAGATATAAGCAAGTTGCTCTATAATTATATCTTTTAAGGTTAGTAGAAAGTAAGCCTATTTTATTAACCTATTAACTATTATAAGGATTTAGTTATAAGTGACTCTTATAACAAGGTCCTTAGACTTTAGAATCTTAATAATAAAGTTAAGTAAGATGGAGCTTTATAACACTTATAGTACAGGGAGTGGTTTAAGAAGCTTATAAGGCTTATAATATCGGTTCTACTTCTAATAGCAGATATTACAGTTATTAACTACTTCCTTAACCAGTTTCTTTATTTCTGGGAAGGTGTACGTTTATTAAACTTATATAAGAGTCTTAGCCCAGCCTATATATCCTTTAAGTTAAGATTTATAAATTTGTTAAACGTACTCCTTCCGTTTATTTAAGTTATAAATGTACAGTTTCTCTTAATATTAAAATTTTACTTTTAGTTTAAGTGTGCTGTTTACACCTTTTAATAACTGTTTTTACTAATAACCAGTTTCGTTATAGTTTAGATATATTAGGCACTCCTTTTTACAGTCTTATATATATCCTGAGAAATCTCCTAAGGGGTATTTATACTTATAAGTACCTTCTTTTAACCTTTTTACTTAAAAGTCTTATTATTATTAATAAATATTATACTTTATTTATAAGTTTATATAAACGTTAATAGTTTATTCTAATGTCTAGTTATCTAACATTTATAATGTATACTCTAATATACTGTTCTTAGCTTTGTTAAATATAGTAACGGGATTAGGATTAGGTTAGTATCCTTATAGTCCTGTTTTCGGCTAAGAGTATCAGCTTACTTATTATCTTTTCCTTTAATATAATGGATCTGGAAGTGGAACGGGGTTATTAACTCTACCCATTATGCTTACTGTAGGCTAAGTTCCTTTATTAAGAAGTATTAAAGGTTATTATAATTTAAAAAGACCTAGACTGGTTCCTTTATACTACTTAAGTATAATACCTATTTAGTAAAGCATTAAATCATCACTATTAATTCCTTATTATAGATTAGGTATTATAGAGCTAGGCTGTGGATTCTTTTTAATAAAAAGGTAATTAAGTAACGTTTTCTGTTATCCTAGACTTAGCTGAGTTCTCTACCAATTACGAATTTTAAGGAGTCTGTCTTAACTTAAAATGGTTTTAAGAAGTTAAGGAGAGTTAAGATTAATACTGTAATAAAGGTGTATTTAAAGTCTTTAAACACCTTCTATTATTTATTAGTCCACTTAAACAGTTTACTTATTCTTATAAGCTTATATAGTAGTTTTACAATCCTTATAAAGTACTTAATAAAGTATTAGTAGAAGTTTATAAAGTTAATAAAGGCTTATAACTTTATTTAATTCTTTAAAGTAAGCCAGTCCCTAACTACCTCTATCTTCTCTAGTTACATTTTAAGCCTTTTAAAAGTTACTTTAAACCTTAAATAATTTAACTCTTAGACGTGGAAGTGGCTTTTTTCCAGGTTTATTATTAGCTTTACCTTCTTAAAAGCTATTAGAACTTACTGTATATGCTTTTAGTGTTCTTTTAAAGTTTTAAAGTAAATTAGAACGTTATTTAAATATATAAAGATAAACTTGTTAAGGAAGGGGTAGAGAATACTATTAATAAGGCCTTAAAAAGTTACGGGGGTGTTTATTAATCTTATTAGTATAATACAGTACTGGTAATACCTGTTATGAGTCTGAAAAGCTATCTTATACTTATCCTTTTCCTTTACTTTAATGTGGTTAAATCCTATAGGGAAATTAAGATTAAAGAACCAGTTTACCTTAATAATCTGTTCTCACATCTCTATAATAAGTAGTAATAGGTAGCGATTCTTAATTATATCCTTATTTAACGTTTAGTAGTTAATAACTATACGTAACTTACTGTCTCCCTTCCTTAAGATAAATAATACTAGGTACCCTACTAAGGACTGGGATTTTATAATAAACCTGTTCTTTAAGTTTTTATCGACGTACTCCCTTAAGGCTTTAGCTTATTAAGGGTTTAAGTGGTAAGGTTAGAAGTTATAAAGCTTTACTTCCGGTTTTAGTTTAATTTTATAATTTTATAGTCTGTAATTTAGTAGTTACGGTATTTTTTTTTAAAATAGGGTAAACTTCCTATATTTTACAGGTACCTTAAATAAGTTAACTTCTTCACTTATCTATAGATCGGCTTCTTACTTTTCTTTACCTTCTAAATCGTTATTTAAGTAATGTGGTAGACTTTTTAATCCTTTAACTGTCTTAATAAACCTAACCTAAACCGTACTTAGTTTTAAGGGTTTAATATGCTTTTAAGTGTTTTATATATCTTTAAAGCGGTTTAATACCTTCTTAACTTCCTTTAAATAGTAATTATTATTAAGGGACTTATTAAAAGCAAGGTAATTACTCCTCTAGTTAATTATAAGGTTATACTTTTCCAGCTAGGATAGACTTAAGATTATATTATACCCTATAATTAATATAACGTTAAAGTCCACTTATTATTTTTCTCTATCTACTTTAATTAGGAGTAGTAAGTAATAAGTGACTTTACTGTTATTATATTAATATAGGCCTTTTTCTCTATTTTAAATAGGAATAGCCTTTTTATACTCTTTATTAAGGAGTTTCCTTTAGTTAACTAACAAGGGGTATATTAAGTTAAAAGCACTCCCGTTATTAATTACTGCTTTTACCCTAAGTAGCCTCCTTTTTCCGTCTGTTAAGTTAACATTAACAGAATAATACTTATACTTTTTTAACATTTAAATTATAGTAACTATTTATCCTTAAAGTCTTATTTAACTTAATCTTTAAGTACCTCTTCTTCTTCTTAAGGTTTTTACTAACTAGTAAATTACTAGTTTCTAGCCTTTTTAAAAGGCCTGTAGCCTTTTCTTAATTCCTTTTAGAAAAACAGGCAGCTTTAATAAATTTAATAATTAACTTTTCTTAAGTTTTCACACTTTAACGTCTAGTTAACTTTAAATAGTTTAATATTTTTAAAGTCCTTAATAAGTTAATAATACGTTTTATAAGACTGGATTGTAGTAATGTCTTTTTACTCTTAAATCTGTTAGTAATCCTTTTACTTTTATTACTCCCTTACTTTTCCTTTAAGGTGTAGCGAGTACGTTACGACTAGGTAGTTATTAAATACCCCTCTTTGCCAGTATGTAACGGGAGTTTAGTTAATTACGGTAACTTTCCGCTTATTACCAGACTCTCTTATTAAGGAGTAGGAGACTTAGTAGTAAGCCAGTTTTAACTTTATCCTTACAACAGTATAGTCCTATCTTTATACGTTAGGAAAGTGATTATAAAGGGCCTTAGGTCCATTATACTGGTTAAAAGTATAGTTATTATACATGTAATTAATTTACAGTATGTTTTTATAATTAAGGTAGTTAATATTAACTGTAGGTACTGTAATTATAAAGTACGGAACGGGTAAAATAGTGCTTTATTTCTTTTCTTTATCCACTTACCTTTATATACACTGCTTCTCCTAGACCTCTTCCTAAAACTTAAGTAATAGTAACCCAGCTTATTCTTCTATAAAATAACTCTCCTTAATAAGTCGGTATTTAAGTTAGTTAGTAAAGTGAACTTTATTATAAAGTTATAACTTAATTTCTACTACTTTATCTTTAGACGTTACAGTAAGGCCTTCAACTTATAAGTCCTCCACTTCGTTTACCAGCTTCTGATGTTTTTCCTTTATCTCTTAAACCTTCTATTAGTATGTTTACTTTATGCTTTCTTAAGGGACCTTTAAGGTACTGGTCTGAGGCACATTAGCTTTAGTGTAGGGTAGTTATCTAAGCTGTCCTTCCTTTAGTAAAGTGAGGGTACTGATCTATTTAACACGCTTAAAGTGTTTAAAAGTCTTAAAGGGTATAGTTAAGAAGAACTTCCGTTTTTCTAACTTAATTCTTTTAGTTTGCTCTTTTTCACTTTTAAGTGCTTGCTTTACTACTTAGGTGGCCTAAAGAGCTAGCTTTTCAACTCCCTTTACTATCTTAGTGAGGTTTAAGTTAAGGTCCTTCCTAGACTTCCTTAGTTCTTAGGCTTACAGGGTAAGGTTTTTAAGGCCTGTAACAGCCAGCTAAAATATCTCTTCCTAAAGTCAGTCTTCTGTAACTTACACTTTTAACGGCCCTGAGTTTCCACCTTAGAGTTGGTTTATAGCAACCTGCACCTTTAACAGCCCTAAGTTTCCACTTTAAAGTTAGTTTATAACAACCTGCACTTCCGTAGCTAACTTTTCTAAGACACCCTTAAGGATTAGGTACACCACGTCTTAAGGTTCTTCCTTTTCTTCATCCTTATCTCCTAAGTTACACTTATTTATCTAAGTGTAATCTTTTTCGTTACTTATTATCCTAACGTAGATGTTTTTTAAGTTAAACTTAATATGTTTTCCTCTATTTAAAACTGGTTTCTAACTAACTTATCTTAATAATAAGCACTGCTACGTTATATAGCCTTTCTTACTGTAATAAAAACATTAAACTTAAGACAGGTCCTTAGATTATTTTTACTGCTGTTATTATTAAAGTTTATCGCAGTTAAGTTAGTTCTAACAGTTTACTATACTAATATCTATTAACCTAGGGTAGTAACCTGTTACGGTTAACTGGTTCCCCTTTTTCAGTTTACTTAACTAATAGGGGGTTTATTCCTTTTAAAAGTTCTTCTTATAATAGAAATTATAATACCAATTATTAACCTTAATAGCTATCTTAATTAGTTCCTGAAGGTAATTTAGTCAGTCTTCTCAGTAAAGGTCTTTAATGACGTGTTCCTTTAGACCACTTTAGAATAGCATTATTAGAGCTTCTTAGCTAAGCTTAGTCTTTACTGCTTTTAATTTAAAGCGTGTAGAGAACTTAAGGATTAAGGATGTTTATCTTAAAGCTATAAGGCGTTATTCAGCCCACCTAGGGGCGTCTAGTTCTTTAAACTTAGTCTAGAGTTAGTTAATAAAAATGTCAAAGTTATCAAAAAGGGCCTAAGTCTTAAAAGCCTCCTTACACGCTCTGTTTATAAAGAGGTTATTAATTATCTTTACATAAGGTTTATATTAATAAGCGGTTACTTTATCTAGTAATACTTTAGCAAACTTAACTTTTCCTTCTTCTTTAAAGAACTGTTTATTATAATAAGTAATATAACTCTAAAGCTAGGTTATCTAAAACTCTAGTTACGCAGAGTCTCACTTAAAGCGTAAGGGTGGGGGGAGCTTTACTCTTTTCTTCTATAAACCCTTAAGGTTATTATTTTCCAGTTTAATAACATTAAGTTAAGTTTAAAGTTTTTCAATAAGACCAATATGGCTTTTAATATCTTTAAGGAAGGCCTTATTAAGTTCCTTAACCAGTCCCTGCTAATTAAGGTTTAACTTTTTAAAGCGTGCTGCTAACTTATTAACAGTAGGGAGTTAAGGTTAAACTTACGCTTTTTTAAGCTCCTTACCTTTTCCAGAGGTTAATATATTAGTAGTAAGAGGGAGGTAGTGTTTAGGAGTTTAATAAATAGCGTTTAAAATTATAATACTAGTATTATATTATAACCTGCACCTAATATAAGCCTTAAAAGGATTAGTATAAGTTAAGATAAAACGTATAATAAGACGTTAACAGGTAAGGGGTGTTCTAAAGACGGCTTACTAAGCTAACACTCCTAAACAGGGGTTTAATATCACTGTAAGTTGTTATCACTATAATATATAAAGGTGAGTCTAAATAGTAGGATATAAATGAACAATTAAATATCAACGTAAGGAACTAAAGTCCCTTACAGTAGTTATAAGCATAACTATAGTTATTTATACTAACTAACTAAGAGGTACTTTATACTTTACTTAGTGTCCTACTGCTTAGTAGGGAACTAAGCATTCCGCTGCTAAGTACCTCCTGCTTAATGGTCTTACAGATACTTAGTAGGTGAGCACCTCCGCTAAGACTAAGTAACCGCTGGTTGGTCGTAGGGGCTTCAGGTCTTTGCACCCCTGGCCCAGTGTACAGTACAGTGTACACTGTCTTCCTACACTGTTCCTTTTACGGGGGATCCGTCGGGCCGCCCCGGCCCAAGTGACAGCCTGCAGGGTCGTCACAAATAAGGTCCTTAAACTTAAGTATCTTAATAATAGAGTTAAGTAAGATAGAACTTTATAACGTTTATAGTATAAGGAGTGGTTTAAAAAGCTTATAAGGCTTATTAAGTTAATTCTGTTTTTAATAATAGATATTATAATTATTAACCACTTTCTTAATTAACTTCTTTATTTTAAGGAAAACGTACATTTACTAAACTTAAGTAAATATCTTAACTTGTTGGGTTTTTACAACCCTAACCCGGCCAGTGTGGTTAGAACAGTGTGGCTGGATCCACGCAGCCGCTCCACGGCTGCATCCGTGGATCTGCACAGCCAAGAACGCCAGACTCCACTGCCAACCTCGTATTCAGTCAGCCAACCTCGCTTCGCAGAAGCGAGTGTGGCCA
>Ga0247758_1001238_pt1 | contig 19844 bp, 12 predicted proteins | sample UWRJL156409C4_FD_180950 | JGI IMG/M metagenome (GOLD analysis project Ga0247758, IMG submission 180950) | Plant litter microbial communities from Arlington Agricultural Research Station in Wisconsin, United States - UWRJ-L156-409C-4 | ecosystem: Environmental > Terrestrial > Plant litter >...
GAGGCCTTATACCAGAGCGTAGCGGAGGTCTATAAGGCTGACGATCGAAACGGCTTTAGTAATTTTATTTATTATTATTTAAAGATCCTTTCACTCTGCTTTTATTCTTTATATTAAATCTGTAGCTTTGGAATGTGGAGGGGATTCCAGCCTTCAGACCTTGTAGGAGTCAGGACGGGAATGCCTCTAGGCTAGAGGGCCTGTACTGGCTTACAGACTCTAAAGTCCTACTAGCTTTCAGACTTAAAGTCTAGCGTTAGTAAGCTTACTGTGTAACAGTTACGGAAATTAGAGGGTATAGTATTATTATAACCTACACCTAGCACAGACCTGAATGGCTAGTCAGGTTAAGACAGAGCGTATAGCAGGACGCTAAAGACTAAGTGGGCGTTCTGAAGTCAGCTTGTTAAACTAGCACTCCTAGACGGGGGTATAATGTCACGATAGGTCGCTGTCATTATAATGCACAGAGGTGAGTCTGAAAAGTAGGACATAAATGAATAATGTAATATTAGTGTGAGGAATTAAAAGTCCCTCACGGCCATTATGGTTACAATGATGACTATTTATACTAGTTATCTAAGAGGTGCTTTGTACCTTACTTAGTGTTGCTTGCTTGCTTACTTGAGGACTAAGCACTCTATCACTAAGCACCTTCTGCTCAGTAGCCTTAGGAGTGCTTAGTAGCTAAGTACTAGCGCTAAGACTAAGCAACTCCTGATTATTTGTAGGGGCTTCAGGTCTTTACACTCTTGGTCTAGCCCAAAATACTGTGTGCACTGTTTCCTGTGTGGGGACTTGGTTGGGCCGCTCCGGCCCTAATAACGGCCTGTAGGGTTGTCACAGGTATGGTATAATAATGATTATTCCGGGGGTCCTTTAGCTTTAAAGAGGTGCGTGGCTTTGGTCCTCTTATGGAGGCCTGGCTGGCCCACGTAACTACAGCCTGTGGGTCTGTAAGATGTCTATAACACTTCCTTTATGTAAGTTTAAAATAATTTTATTTTTCCTCCTTTACATCTTCTCTTTACACCTAGCCCCTTCCTTATTTATTATTATCTACTTCCTCTCTAGTGATCTCCCGTATACGAGACTTACCACTACTGAAAAGCTTAATTAAGATTAGGTTCCGTATACGATAATAATAAAAGTATATATAACAGTTATCCTTCTCTAGATAACAGTTTATATAATCCCATGATTGCTTAGTTAGTAGCTTAGTCCTGTAAGTACGTAGGAACTGCTGGAAGTCCTGGATATAGCCTGAATTGGTACAAATAGCATTAAATATAGAACTGACTTCCTTTTATTTATTATCAGGCTTATTAAATAGTAGAACTAGATATCCTATTAAGTAGTTAATAGTAATTTCTCTGTAAGCTTTATAGTACTTAAAGGCTCCGATATAGTTCAGTAGCGGCTTTGTTAATAGGACAGCGTTATCTAGCATTTCCTTTAAGGTAGGAACGACTGTAGTAATACGGACAGGTAATGTTACAGGCTTAAACAAATAACTATAACTGATGATCTCTAAACTATCACGGCAGTTAGGGCAGGTCTGGGATGAAACAGAACTACTGTAAAATGTCTAGCAGTTAGTACAGAATATGTGTTTGCAGAAAAGAGTAACCCCGGCACGCAGCTTAATAGTTTTGTCTGGTAATGTATTCAGCCTAATGATGTTAAGCTAGGTGTAATAGATTGGATATACTATTTACTTAGCTAGCTAATTCCTAGTGAGACTTAATATATGCTGTATTACTTGATGCTATAATATAAGAGTTATTATAAAGGTTATTATTATAAATGTTTAAGGAATGGGAGCTTTTATGCTAGTGGGTTAACGTGATTATATACTACTTTAGCAGGCTGGTATTATATAATAGGTAAATATATATACAATGTACGTGTGTTACAGCGGGTGACTATAATGATAATGAGTAGTATAATAACAGTGAGTGTATAGGTAAATAGAGTAATAATAGTGTATGGGGAAACAGAGTATAAAGGAGATAAATAGAGTATAAAGGAGATAAACAGAGTATAAAGGAGAGCTTTTTCAACCTGTAACCTAAATTATAATGGTGATATTATAATAGTGGAATAATAACTACATATGTTTAGGGTTAAGTACTATTTCTGTCATACTTATAATAGCTCTGGCAAGGTGCTTATTAGGTTAGGTTAGTTCTAGCAATTAAGGTATATAGGGTAAGTTACGTATACTGGATATGTTGATTATTCATTATTATTTGCAGCGATAATGGGCTACTGTATTATTATAAGTCTTTAAGACTTGGTATAGTTGTTAACATTAAATTACTTAGTATACTGTAATTTATTAAATTAAGTGGTTTAAAGTCTAGTTATATCACATTCTATATGTATTAATACTGAATTTAGAGTTGGGAGAAAACTTTATTGCTAATTTACTTTAAGTTAGTAGCTTAAGTACAGGTTATTTGATGAGGAGGTAAATAACTTTTAAAACGTTTACCTATTTAGATCTTATTATTACCCTGCACTGTTCCTTAGTTCTTTATCGTAGCCTAAGTAGTCCGGTAACGCTGTAAGGGAGGAGGGTTACTATTGTCTGTTATCTTTCTCTTAGTAGGTGTCTTCTTCGCTGTCTTTGATCCGAGTCTCTTCTTCGTACTGTTTACCCGCTTTCCCACCTTTTCCATCTCCTTATTAACGTTATCCTTCTCGAAATCCTCTTCTCTGTAAATAACGTGCTTAAGGGGCTTAGCGTGGTTGGTGAAGTGGGCGTGATTACGCTTGGGTTTGCTAATAGGAGGATAACTATACTTCTCTATAAGTTAAATCCTTTTACGCTCGATTTTCAGGAAGGTGTTAAAGACAGTCTCTTACATTATAATATCGGGATCGAAGCCTAATTCTATAATATGTGTGTTATTGGCCTGGACGATAGGGTTTCTATCCTTGCTAAGCTTATCCCAGATATGTATATTGACGATGACAGGTCCCAGGAAACTTATATATAGAAGGATAAGCTGATTCTTAATAAGGTCTTTAACGTCAGTGACCTTTACTAAGTTTACCGTGAACGTTCTGAGATTAGTGTCGATATCCTCTCCCTTATTTCCCTCTTCTGGTAAGCCGGAGCTTAGGAGGCGGATAATGGATAAGTAGATCCTGCTGATAAATAAAGCTTTGTCGCTTGAGTAGTTGTGGATAGATTGGGGTGGCTTAACCACCTAACCGAACTGGTTTATTAGGATGGTCAAGCTGTGTTTGGCGACCTTGTATGTAAATAATAACTTTAGGACTGGGTCTTCGACCTTTGCTAGCATCTGGGGGCTGATTTCTTTGACCTACTGATATATGTTAGTATAGAATCAGGCTAGTAGTAAACCAGTTAATATAGCTAATAAGTATATTAACTGGTCTAGTGTTAGGTTTACGTACCTTATGCAGTCTGCGTTCTATGAACTACTTATTGATGGTACTGATGACGATGGGGAGATATTACTGGATGGGCTTTGTCTGTCTAATGTGGTACAGTTGACTAATGTACTGTTGGATAGTTGTTATGTTCTATATAAACCCTGCTCCGATGCTATAGTTGTATTAGTAATGTGCGTTAAGTCCAGCGTTAGATACTGACGAGTTTAATATTAGTATGTTAAACGTAGTGTCGGCCCGATTCCATTACTTTATAATAGCCTGACGCTTGTTTATTGAGAGTCTTAAGTGAATGGACTTAACTTTGAAGTTTGCTTTAGCGAATATAGTAGTAACCTCCCTATATTTAGCTATTAATATATTTATTTATTTAAATTGGCTAGGGGGATATTAAACCTGTTAGTGTACTTATACGGTATATTAGCTAGTTTAATTCTAGCTTTATTAGGATGTGGTTTACTTACTGTTATATGATAGGGCTGTTTATTATAATTAGGACTTTAGTGTTTTCTTAGCTAGGTTCAGATCGGATCTCCATTACTTATTGGAGATAGTACGACTTAATTAGTGACTTGGAGTATGTGAAAAAGAGGGAGTTAAATCGGTCCTTAGGGGGGATATAGTTATTATCCTTGTTTAATATTACGTACGTGTAGCTAATGCTACTGTCTGTATTGTTATATATTAACGACTGGACAAAATTAATACCGAGCTTTATTAAGCTTAGGTTATTAAGGTTAACCTTCATCTGTTGCCTTGGGTTAAGGGCCTTGCCGAGTGTGGATTCTGATATACGTTTCGCTTTTTTTACAGTCTTAAGATTAGTAATTGTTCGAATCTCCTCTTCTGTTAGCTGATAGACGGGATTGTCGCGTATTATCATTATATATGTATATTTGCTCTAGGCCTCTATTGTAGCGGCCTGGAGTAACGCTATATTAAGTGTATTAGTCTAGTCCAGATCCTTCTCTTTACCTTTCTTAAGATTACTATCGATATAATTGTCGGTAATCTGATCTATCTCCCTGAGTGTGATATTGTTTAGAATTTTGTCGGTATTGTTATAAATAGTGTTATAGTCTTTACTATATCTAATAAGAGTTGAGTTAATTTCTAGAAGGCCTAGTCTGTCTTAAGGATAATATTTTAAGTTATTTAATAGGGTTACAGGAATGTTTATTCCCCTGTTAATAATAAATATATTATTCGCCTTTAAAATATCTTCAGCGTTAAGGTTAATATCTGCCTTACTAGAGTCCCAGATATTATTTTAGTAAAAAGGAACTAGTTTTTACTAATGCCACTTATACTCTTAGTAGATGTTATATAACTTTATAACAGTATTATTCTTATTAGCATAATACTTAGTAATAAGTATGTCAGACCCCTCCTCGTATATTAGCTTATCACTTATGTAATAGAAGTCTAGATTGGGCTAGAATATATCCAGTATCTTTGCCACAGTAGCCTATATTATTAGGCTGAAACCTTTCTAATCTGTAATCTTATTTTAAGTGGGAGTTATAAACGTACTACCTTATAACATTTTTAAGATAACCTGCACAAGACGCTAGCATTAAGAGTTGGAGTTATATAGATTAGTAGCTTCGTTATATATTATAAGCTAGAATTTGAACTTTTTACTTTTTGTAATATAAGTATCGATACGGCGGACTTAGTAGATTTTAGACTTCTAGTGTTCTGATATAGGGATTATAGTAAGATTAGTTACATGTTAGTAGATATAATAAGGCGATTGGAAAGTAAACTAATTAAAATATTAAAATTCGTATATTAACTAGTTTACTTTATAGTAAGGTAGGGTGTAAGGATGGGATATGTAGTTAGTACTTACTTAGGGTATTAGTTAAGGAATAATTTATATCTGTTTGCTTTAACGTGCTTGCTGTAGTTGCCTTTAAATTTCTTATTAAGCTTGCTTAACTGCTTAGTGTACTTTTTATCGCTATCGTTATCGACATTACTCTTATTGTCTGCCTTGGCGAGCCTGTTAGCTGTAATGTTTAAATTACCCCTATCGTCCTCAGATTCGCTGCTAGATCTTATATTATCGGAACCTTTAGGGCTGGGGGTTACTAGGCCTGTGGGAGCAGTAGAGATCCTCGACTTCTAAACTACACATTAGTTGTGCACCTATTATCTAGTGTACTTAGACGTGTCTACATTATACTTAGTCGTAATTATCTAGCGAGTAGCTATAATAATATATACCGAAATATACATAACTAGTGCCACTTTAGGGTTTTCTGTATTATTTACGTAACTATAAAAGTTATTATCTATCTGCTACGTGCTTTAAGTTCGCGTGTGGTAGGGGTTATCTTGCGGAATCTAGGTAATGTTTTAGTAGAAAACGCGGAGCTTTAACTTGGGGAAATTTAGGTACAGTTTATTAAATGTTTAAATAACTAGGGGTGTAGGGCATAGGTATAGGGTGGGTCTAGCCTTAATCTTCTTACCCGCTTTCTTCTCTCTGATAAGTTGGTGGTAGTGCATAAGCACCGCTAAGGCTATCGTGAAGGTTTTGCTAGTGCCGACCTTGTTTATACAAAACTAAGACCTGATTGGCGAATTAGAAAGGTTAAACATAATGTACGTATCTTTTATAATCAGCTTTAAGTATTAAACTAATTAAAATACTATATTAATATACTAATAGGTATAATATATAACTTACCGATTATCTAATGGGGGAGAAGATGTTTTATTCCTTTATAGATTTCCTAATTCTAAGCTTAGCTATATTTATTCTTTATCTTCTTATAGTTAAAACGCGGAGAGTCCTTAATGCTCTCGTTAAACACTTTTTCGAAATTATCTAATGTGATTAGCTCCAGGTAATTAAATGTTATGCTCAGGATAGTTGGGTTATCGTTGACGCCGGTAAACGGATATGCCTATGATAATAATAACTTAATGCTGTATGATCCTTTAAGTCTGGCTTTTATTAGCTTAAAACACTCACTTTATAAACGCTTGATTAGATAATTATCTTTATCGTATTCTAGCTTAGCATTTACAGGGATGTCGGTAAGATTTTCCAGAATAGTCGTCTGCGACGTGATGAATTACGCTAGGTTAACTTTTTACTTAGCACTGAATAGGTGACTGAACTGGGTAGTAAAGGTCTTATCTAGCTTATAGACAACGGGTTTTAAGAATAATCCCATGTGTTAAAGGTTCCTTACTAACGAAATTAGCGCCGGGATGCTAATAAGTTCTGTATTAGTGTTATCTGTAAAGTGCCGACCCTGGTTTTTATTTATACAAACTGCTGAGATTTCAGCCCTAGTAATTATCAGGTAAAGACACTTAGTCTAGTTGCTGAATACCCTCTTGTATCTGAATTTGTCGATTAGGGACGTGGTAGACCTACTTAGTATATATATTATTAGGGAGTGGAGTTACAGGTTTACGATACCCTGTTTATTAACCTCGCTTAACTTGTGCTGTTCCTTATTAAGCTATTTACTGATAGATGTTACGTTTATTCTTATAACTTTAAATACCGAACCTTTCTTAAGACCCTTGCTATCTAGAGGTAACTGGAATGTGTATAAACGACGCTTATTGAAGTATAGTAGATATAATACAGTATAGAACTAGTTGTTAGCGATGTAACCTTCTTATATATCTAGAGTACTGTTAGGATAGTAAGTGTACTAAAGTGTTACATTCCGATTATGGCAAGTCTTTACATTATGGAGATACGTATATAGTATAGCGATATTCGTCACTATAATATAGTATTGGTGCTGGGCTTTTTTGTTAGTCGTATTAACGTTGCTGATGTTGCCTTGCTGGATGAAGAGGACTGAGATATCCCCTTTCATTTTAGTAAGTGCTTTTAAGATTTTGCTGACTTTAGGATGGTTAAATATGATTAGAATATTTATGTAGATGTCTATCTACACCTTTCTAATATGTGGGTTGCTGGGAAATGATTCTCTGCCTGAGGGGTTATTGTAGAGATTACTGTTCTTAAATGTTATGTTGCTGTGTTTTAAGAAACACTAAAAGCTAAGGTAGTCTGTAACTAAAAGATATATAGTCAGTAATCGTCATTAGGTATTAAACCAGTTAATTTATTAGGGAGTAGTGAATATTAAACCAGTTAGTTTATTAGGGAGTGGTGAATATTAAACTAGTTGGTTTATTAGGGAGTGGTGAATATTAAATTAGTTAGTTTATTAGGGAGTAGTGAATATTAAACCAGTTAGTTTATTAGGGAGTAGTGAATATTAAACTAGTTAGTTTATTAGGGAGTGGTGAATATTAAACTAGTTAGTTTATTAGGGAGTGGTAAATATTAAACCAGTTAGTTTATTAGGGAGTGGTAAATATTAAACCAGTTAGTTTATTAGGGAGTGGTGAATATTAAACTAGTTAGTTTATTAGGGAGTGGTGAATATTAAACCAGTTAGTATACTAGTAATAGTATATTAACTGGTTTAATATGTAACTTACCTTTAAGGTCTAAGTATTTAGCTAAGTTAGCCTTATCCTTATACCTTAGTATAGCAGTGAAGTCTCCGTTATTTCTAAAGCTATTAGCATCTAGCACGTACGTAAATGTCTAATTAGGGAGTATCTTATCCTGGATCTTGGGGTACTTCTTTAAGAAGTTTGAGGAGATAAACTTAGACTTATGCTCGATTATCTTATATGTAACGTTTATATGTTATGCAAGTGCTTTTATGTGGTATAATATGAGAGCTAAGATGTTATGGAATCTAACGTAAGGTATGATTATAGACTTATAGATAAAGCCTTTCTCTCTGCTAGCCTCTATTACCCTATATAAAGGGTGATTCCGTATATTATTTATATCGTATCTCTGGATCGCTAACTTAAACCCTTGCTGTATTGTGGTGATGTCTTTCGAGATTGAAAAGAATACCGTCTTTTTACTTCCTTTAAGGTTAACATTTATACTGATAAACGTCTGTTTAGCTAATTTCTAAGCCTTTATGTTAACAGCATTTATACTAGCAATTACCTTGCCTTTGCCCTTGGCTTTAGCTTTAGTGGCTTTTGGAGGTATGGTTGCGGTTGGTGGGGGTGATGCGAATTAAGGTGCGGGGTTGTAATTAGTAAGGCGTAGTGTTGCGATCGGCAAGGTTAAAGTCTGGTTAATTGATAATTAAGCTCTGGTGAACTAAGCTAATTAAAATAGGTTAGGGGCAGAGATTAAACTAGTTAGTCTACGGAAATTAATATATTAATAAGGGTCGTTAGTCTATTCTCTAGAAGTTTATAGTTTTTTTTAAGGGGGGTAGGTACGATAGTTATATAAGGTGGGGGTGGGGTATTATTTATACCCTCGGGGCTAGTAAAGTTCACACCTATGGATTAACTGGTTTAATTACGGCCTAAAGTTCGCACCTATGGGTAGACTAACTAGTTTAATCGTTGCCTTTAAAAACTGGTGTGCCTCTAAAGTAGATTCTTACCTTTTAGTAGGGTTTACTGTACTATACGTTTGGTGGGGATCCAGTGCTTTAATTTATTCGGTTACTGGTATAATCGACGTTTATATCACTACAGGCTGAGGGGTCTGTGATATTATATATTTAATGGAGGTTTGGTACATCAGTTTATTTAGTTCCAGCGCAGTAACTTAATTAGTTATGATGGTTTGAATGGTGTTTCGCGTGTTTCGTTACGGGCGATGTAGTATCTTAGGTTTAATATTAACTGGTAATGCTATCTGCTTCGCCTTACGGAGTAGTTGAGTGCTGTAATGCGACGGGTTAGCCTTTGCCCACAGTGAGATCTGCAATGCTATGCTTTTAGTGGAGATTTAGTACGTTCACTTATTTAATTCTGGTAGTGTAATTTGCTTAGATCGTCATAGCCAAGTGGTGTTGCTTGGTGTGGTGGGTGGTATTACAGGTCTGGTGTTAGCCTATCACATCCCTTAGCTTAATTTAGACTGGAAAAGTGGATATGTCTCGGGGTTGCTATATTTAGTAAATCGATTTAGAGGGGTCTACTATTACTTAGGTTTAGTAAGAAACGTAATAATTAATATAACGGAGTGGTTAGTTATTAGTTTGTAAACTTAATTACCAAGTGTTCCACTTTATATTTATACTATTATTTATAATATGTGAAAGATAAAGGTTCCTTTATGGTGGCGCTTTATAGTACTGTTAGGTTAGGTTATTATCGTCAGTCTTTATTATAGTAAGGAAGGCTATTATAGTGAGGAGAAACTTTAGGCGATATTGAAGATGAAATATAAGAATATTGGGTACGTTAGTATTACTATCATTTACAGTTTATAATAATAATTTATTTATTAATTATATCTTATGTTTAACTTAAATCTAGGGTGCTGTTACTGCTGGTGTAGCTAGTTGTATAAGGGGAGTTATGCGTTTATTAAACTAGATGTTAAGTTTATTTATCGATAGTAACTTTGTAATGATATTGTATGTTGGTATCTGAGGCGGGAAACTAACCTTAACCACTAGTGTTAGTATGCTGTGTTATAAGAGTTGGAGGCGAGCTTTACTAAGTACTTAGGTGTAGCTTTTAGTATCCTGTAGCTATGCCGTTACGTCTAGTAGTTTTAGCATGTTAAGAGTCTTACCAGCCCGTTACATATCCTCCTCCTCCTCCTCCTCCTCCTCCTCCTCCTCCTTGTCCTTATCGCTGCTGTCCTGCATGGCTATATTATCTGCTCCCTAATATAGCTTACTTATACTGTTGCTGTTAGGACTGAGGGAGCGGTACGACTTTTGTAAGATTTTTTGGAGATTGTTACTGAGGAACGCTGCATATAGCTTTTATCTTCTATTATTGTAGTGGTATATGCTATTAGAAAGGAATTGTTTAGTTATGTGATTACCCTTCCCCTTTATGTGAGAAGGGGGAAATGTAAAGATAGCTGAAGGGAACTATATAACCTATCTGAACTCAGAGGTCTTTTTGTTACTCTTACTGAAGGAGAAGAATAACATTCCTGTTAGGTAAGGTAGGATCTATTAGGTAAGTAGGATAATGTGGTAAAGGTCCTGAAACTACTTATTAGCTGTTACTGCTTTAAGGAAATGGTTAAGTATATTAAATATCCTTTATATTGCTACCCGGTAGTTCTTTGCCAATTATGCCTTCCGTACCCTTTGGTCCTGTTATTTAAAGAGAAAGCGGATAAGCTCTTAGGGGTTAGTAATATTAGCCTTATTATTATAAATAAGGTAGGGATAGTAGGGCTTCTTTAAGGGCGCGTTTTTATTAAAGAACCTCCTAAATATGGCACTCTAGTAATATATTGGCGGCTTCCAGTTAGGACCTTAGTTAGTAGTAGGGACTAGCTTCTCGAAGTTCTTATTCTGGCGGGTTATCTTGTCCTAGATATCTTAGTTAAACTGGTGGAGCATTAGATATATTAGATACTTTATCTATATAGCCATTACTGCTTTGTTACCTTTAATTTGCTTATTTTAATACTATAGCTAGGCTTGGAGTAACTGCACTTAGATGTGCTGAACCTCTTTAACTACTTGCTACTGCTTGTGGTATTTAGTATAGAGTAATAGGTTACTAATAAGGAGCTTTTAGGTGATTACTTCTGTAAACTGTTAGAACGGCTACTGGAATAGACCTTACTGTTACTATTTAAAACCGTGGCGGATTATTGAACGATACATCCCCAGCCTTATTTAACACCTCTCTGCCAGTTAAGGTATATCCAGGTCAGCTATACCCCTATTAAAAGTAATAATATAACTAATAATAATGCTAGCTGGTGTATTTTCTTTTAACTCGTTACAGGATATTTACTCCTTTTAAGTCTACTTATCTTTAAAAAGCAGCGGCTCCTTATAGATACTATTACTGTTATAACAGTAGCGAAGGTATTGTAAGGTGATAATTATAAGTACTGTGTTGGTAAGTGAGAATATAAGGCCTGTTTGGCTAAGGATGTACTTAAATAGGAAGTAGTAGCGGTTAATCTAAGTACGGAGGAAGTTAAGTACGGTAGTGGTAGGGATTGCGAACTAGGCAAGGGGGTGGTTAGCTGCTGTTAGATTGGGCGTATTGGCGTCGTTATTATTAAGGGTGTCCTAGACTTGGTATATCTCCTGGAAGAGGGTTATTATTATGTAGTACTCCTCTCGCATGCTGTAAGAGCGGCCCTAGCACTCCTGTATATTTAGGGTAGCGTGTGCTTTTAAGAGCAGGTAGCTCTTTTTAAGGGTAGTTTAGTGGATAATAGTGGCTTTACCTACCTGTTGGAGCTACTTGACGTAAAGGGGGTTGATGGCTAGGTTCTTATAAGCGGGTAGCTGTAAGGTGTAAACTTTCTATATATTAAATAGGGTTTTAAATAGGTTATATTACTGTAAGTAGATAAGTTTACTGCTAATCTCTACCCCTTTAGGCGTTAAGGTTGCTATTATACTGTTAGCTTTTCCGGTTATAGCTTATGGGTAGAAAGTTACTAGCAGCTTAGGTGTATGGGAGCTGGGAGGTCCCTTATCTTCCCTGTTATCTTTACTGCTTTGGTGTCTCTTTGGGCGTTTCTGCTACCTCTGCTTACCTTTACCTCTATTATTATTAAACTGTATATTACTTTAGGTTATTATTTACTTTACCCTGGCTGTTACCTAGTTAATAACCTTATTAGCTCCCTCTTTAGGGGACTTAAGTAGGGATGTAGAGGCCCTGTGGTAGTGAGGACTGGCAACTTTACCTTCTTTGTCTAGGGGTATGCTCTCCTTTTTATTACCTGGGCTGCTACTGTTCCTATAGTTACTGTCTTTTAAGTCCTACGTAACTTACTTTTTAATTTACTCCTTTTGGGATTTAAGGATTGCCTTTAGGTAATAGGTGCAGTATAGGTATATCTCTGTTACCTTATCTATTACGTTGTATAGTAGGGCAGTTGGCACAGTAGTAGTCTGCTTCCTTAAATTAACGAACGTCTTATCGTTGTTTAGGAAGCAGGAGTTAAAGTAAGTCTTCCAGTGCTTTAAGAACCGATTAGTTATAAGTTTAAACCCTTTACTTACTATTACTGCTTTATAGTTAACTAATGATATGAACTGGAGCTTAATGTTCTTATAGGTAATGTAAATAATAAAGTCCTTAAAGTGGGAAAGATATTTAAAGTTACCTTTAATGTTTACTTAGATACTATCAGTTAGCGCCTTAAGGTGTTACCCTCCTAACGTAAGCCTTATATACTGTATCTTCCCTGTGCCTTAAGGTATATTATAATCCTTGCTGTTATTATTACCCTTTTTAGTAGCTGTACCTTAGGGGCAGGCTGTCCTAGCTTCTCTTAGTGTATATGTGAGATATACTGCAGCCTAGCGACTTTGTAGGATATGCTAGGTAATGTTTGTATCGTAGATTATTATACTGTTCTTATTAAGTATTAAAGTAGCTGTAAGGATAGCGGAAGTTAGTACGGCATTAAACTATAAGTTATACTGTTTACTTAATAATAATATTAGTATAAGTTTACAGGTTGGATTGTTAGCGATAGCGTTAGTTTATAACCTCTTATTAGTAAGGTGCTTATATAGTTTAGGAAAGAATATGTATATACCTATTACATCCTAGCTTATTACTTGCTTAAGGCTGTAATGTGGGATGTGATATAACGGTATAGGGACCTATTCCTTTAGTGGCGAGTCTGGCATTATTGGGATAGGGATATTAAGATGAACGTTAGTAATAATATTCTTATTATTATACCTATTTAGGTATTAGCAGATCTCCTGGCAGATAGTAGTAAGTGACGTCTTAAACATATATATACTGTCGATATCGTAAGATATAAGTAACGGGAGGGTAGTAGTAGTTATAGTGTTGTGGTGTACTGTTATGTAAAGGCGTGTTGGCATGTTTTTATTTTTCCGGCTGTTGTAGCTTTTAAAAGTAACATAGCAGTTAAGACTGGGAGGGTATTTAGTAAGGCCCAGTCGTTTACTGTTAAGTACGTTTGGTATTAGGCCCCTTTTTGCCGTTACGAACATTACGGTAGGGTCCTGGTTATCTTGCTGGGGCTGCCTTTAGGTTATAAGCGATAGTTTTAGTCGCTGTTATAGCTTGTTAGTTACGTCTGTTAGTGAGCCGTAATCTAGTAAGACTCCTTTGCTTTAATGGAGTGTTATATATTTAAGGGAGAGGGGGTTAGTAGCTGCTTTATATATTTTAGCAGTATAGGTAGAGAGTTATCGTAATTATTATATTAAGAACATGTAGAGCGGCCTTTTGTGGGCTGGCTAGGTGTAGGGTGATTTTAGTGGGCTGCTGTAGGTTACGTCTTTAACGTTAGCCTCCACCTTTTTGCTTTAGTTACTATGTAAGGGCAGTTCTTGACGGTTTAGTATTAACTTTGCTGCGCTGTTTTAGACTTGTGATGACTGTTTGCAGCCCTGGTTGGATGGCGTACCCTTACCGCTAAATGGTAATAGCCTGTTACTACTTCTGGCTTAGCTGACGCTTTTAACCTTGTAATTACTGTTATTTTATAGTGTGGAGGGATATAGAAGCGATAGAGACTTTAAGGTGTTGCTTCAGGTTTCTAATGCCCCCTTACGGTCCTAGCTAGATAGTGTACCCTTGTCACCTTTAAATAGTGATAGCTTACTGTTGCTTTTACTATCCTTTAGTAGGCTGCTATTTCTACTGTCTTTACTGGTTTAGCTGATGCTTTTAGCCCTGCTTTTGTTACTGCTTTATAATGTGAGATTATCTGGTAGTGAGGGGGGAGGTTGTGGTGTAAATAGGAGTTAGTATTACTAGGTGGTGATGGGAGTAGGTGAGCTGGGTTGAGAGTGGGGTAGTTTGGTGTTTGCCCCTGTTATTATATTACGGATATTAAAAGTGCTGGCTGATATGCGTTAGGTAGGGTGGGATTGTTATAAGGTAGATAATGACGGCCTGCCTGTGTGTTAGTTACTAGTAGCTAGTAAGGTAGGTTACGAATGTTACGATAAGCTATCGTTTTCTTTTGTTTGGTTGCGGTTGTCTTATATGCTGGCTACTGTTGGCAGGAGGGTTAGTGACTGTGGTGCTGATAGGTGTTACTGTTGTGGTAGGTTACTGAGTTGTAGGCTGTTGCGGTTTCCTGTTATCATTAAACGGATGTTGTGGGAGCTAATTGTTACCACCTTTAATAACGTTTTTTTACTAGTTGGTTTAGGAGTTTTCTTATTACTGAGAACTTCTTTGTTTTTCTAGCGCCTTAGGTCCTTATTATCCCTAACCCTAACCGGCAGCTATATAGTAGGACTTAATGATAGCTGATCGTGTAATATCGCTGCGAGTTTTGCTTCTGTAGTCTTACACTTTGTGACTTATTAGGAGAGGTTTTATAGCGCGTTCTCGGGGAAGACGTTATTAAAGTAGCTGTTATCTAAAGGCTCTTTAAGTTCTAAGAGGTATATTTTTTCTGCCTATATTTCCTTAAAAGGTCTTTAGTTACCCCCCTTAACATTAGCTTATTTATGTTAATCGTTACTATTAGTAACATTTCGGGTTAGCTAGTTTATATCTTCTTATATTACAATTACGATAGATGGTTATTATAAGTAGGTGGCTGGTACTGGTTATTACGTTTAGTTAGAGAGGTTATAATATAGTGGGTATATTATTTAGGAAGTGTACCTGTTACTGCGCTAGCGTTACTCTCCCTCCCTCCTCTTCATTAATGGTGAGCGCTGTAAGTGAAAACCTAAACTGGTCGTATATAAATTGCTGTAGCGGTGGGGACCTAATATAGGAGTGACTGGCTGGGACAGGATCTAGTATCGGTACTGTTAGTCTAGTTATGTTAGTATTATCTCTTTTAATAAGTATAGTAAATAGTTATTAAAAGTAGCCTTACAGTAGGTTGTTAACGGCAGTTAGACGTAGTAGTGGAGTTGGTAGTGGCGCGTGTAGTAGAGGAAGACTGCTATCTGTAACAATATTAGTAGTTAAGTTAGTTATCTGTGTTTATGTTTATAAGAGGGTTAGTTACTAATAGTTAATTAATGGTCTTACAGGAACGCCTTTACGTTACCTCTTTGCCCAGTTAGCTACGTTACGTCGGTTTTGCTCTTTTCTGGTTACTTTTACTTCCTCCTTAGTAGTGTATAACTTAAGATAAACTATATTGCATTACTAAGCTGGCTGTAGCGATGGGTGTTAGTTACGTGAATTTGCTGATGGAGTAGCCTGGTATGTTGCTCTTTGACGGTGGTAATCTGTTAGTATATAGCTTTTCGTGTTTTCCAGAAAACTTTCTTCCCCTTATGGTCGATCCGGGACGATCCTTTAACATTAGCTCTGGATAATAATAGGGTGTTTATTATCTGTGTTTTCGTAGTTGTAACGATTAATGGTGTTACGTTATTACCTTTTTTAGGACTATCTGATAGGCTATAGTTACTAAACTAGTTGGAGCAGTTGTTTTGGTAAACTAACTGGTTTATTAATAATATAAAGCCTTTATCTATATCTCTTTATATATGACGTGCGTACAGTGTTACTTTAGTAAAGCTCTGCTTAGTGCTGTTAGTGTGTACACTGAAAGGTGCTTTAAACACTAATATCTGCTTACGTCGTAAAGTTCTATAACGTAACACTTTTACAATTCCTGTGCAAATGCATCTAAATTCTAGTTAAAGCTTCTTTATATATTATCTATAATGTGTACTAGTTTTGGGGATATTTAGATGCAGACGGGAGGAGGAGCTAATTTACATATTAAACCTCTATAATTTGTATAATAAAATATATACTTTTTCCCTCTATTATAAACTATATTACTACCTTTTTTTAGATCTTTTAGAAAATTAAATAAAGCGATTAAAGAGGACCAGGGTATTCTTCTATATAAAATATGTAACCTTTAACTTAATTATTAAAGTGCAGTTATTAAAGAATTGTAAATATAGTAATAATTTAGGTAAACTTAGGGTTTAACTGCCTGTTACGCTACAGATGATTACCTACTTATAAAACGGTTTATATTGTTAGAATTCTCGTACTCTTACCTTTTTATTGATATAGGACTTGCTTTAGTAGGATATATATTATATAGAGGATATTATGGTTTCTCTGTGTGTTTAGTAGGGGTAGCGGGGTTCTTTGGTCTTAGTAGGTGTGGCTTAAAGAGTTACGTGTGTGGCCTTATATTAGTGGGTCTTTGTTAGATCTTACACGTATGATAAGGATTAGCGTGATAACCTTAACGATAAGGTTTAGATAGTTAAAAACCTGGGAGCTATTAGAAAAAGAAGAGTTTAGGTAAAAGACAGTAGTAAAAAGCTTTAAGAACTTCGTGAATCTTACTTAAAGGAGTCCGATCAGTTCCTGACTTACAATATCTAGGGCACGTTTATTAAAGGCCAGTAGCTACTTAACACAGGAATTCCAATTTAAATATATAGTAATAAGAAGTAGCCCTGATACATCTGCTAGGTGACGTATAAGGGCCCTGATAAGGCTAAGCCTTTAGCGTTCCTAGGGATTAAAGTAAGAGGATTTAGTGTGTATTAAACAGACTTACTAGACTTTTAGATTATACTGTAAAAGTATCTAACTTGGAATAAATAAATCTGAGAGATGCAATGGCGTGTATTAAATAGACCCAGACTTACTGGACTTTTAGATCATGCTGTAAAAGCATCTGACTTGGAATGAATAAATCTGAGAGATGCGATGGTGTGTATTAAATAGACCTAGACCCACTGGACTTTTAGATTATACTGTAAAAGCATCTGACTTAGAATAAATAAATCTGAGAGATATGATGGCGTTTACTAAACAGACCCACTAGACTTCCAGATTATACTGTAAAAGCATCTAACTTAGAATAAATAAATCTAAGAGATATAATAGCGTGCATGTTAAAGGGTATTAGAGTATTGAACTTAGATAATACGCTACTTGGTAACTTAAGGTACTTAAGGCTTAGTATACTGGAAGCAGCATAAGGGCTATTATAAGGTTACCTTTTAAAGGTCCTTTCTAATAAGCGATATTACGCCTTCCTGTATTGTGAAAAGACCTTTTTCCGTTAGGAAAAAGTCTTCTTACATTATGAAAAGGCCTTTTTCCGTTGGGAAAAGGTCTTCTTACATTATGAAAAGGCCTTTTTCTATTAGGAAAAGGTCTTCTTGCATTATGAAAAGACCTTTTTCTGTTAGGAAAAGGCTTTCTTACATTATGAAAAGACCTTTTTCCGTTAGGAAAAGGCCTTCTTACATTATAAAAAGACCTTTTTCCATTAGGAAAAGGCCTTCTTACATTATAAAAAGACCTTATTACATTAAAAAATAACCTTTTATTACAACCTGCACCTATTACAGGCCTTAAGAGGACTAGCACAGGTTAAGACAGAATATATGGCAGGACGTTAAAGACTAAGTGGGTGTTCCGAAGACGGCTTATTAAGCTAACACTCCTAGACGGGGGTTTAATATCACTATAGGTCGTTATTATTATAATAAATAAAGGTAAGTTTAAATAGTAGGATATAAATAAATAATTAAATACTAGTAAGAGGAACTAGGAGTCCCTTACAGCTATCTTAAGCATAATGATGTTTATTTATATTAGCTAACTAAAAGGTACTCTATACCTTACTTAGTAAGGTTCTGCTTAACAAGGGACTAAGTATCCTGTTATTAAGCACCTCTTACTTAGTAACCCTATAGATACTCAGTAAGTAAGCAGGTTTGCTAAGACTAAGTAATAACTGATTAGTTATAAGGGTTTTAGGTCTTTACACCCCTGGCTTAGTGCATAGCATCATATATACTGCCTCCCTACACTGTTCTTTCTATAGGGGTTTTATCAGGCAGTGCCGGCTTAAGTGACGGCCTGTAGGGTCGTTTAACCTTCCTATATTAGGAAGACACTTTCCTATATATATAAACTAGTTATCTTATTATAATCTTTATATATATTATTATTAGAATAATCCCATCTTTTATTAAAAGTCTTAATAAGTTAAATCTTAATATTCTGTAATCTATATTAACTGCCTCTACAGCTTTTAAGTTATTTATAATTTAACTGGAGAAGAAGACCTTTTAAGATTAATATCTGCTTTATATGAAACGTTGGGAATCTTAGAATCTGCACTTACCTTTTATTTAACTAATATACTAGTTTAGCTTATATTTAAAGACTCTTTTTCCTTTAAATACCCTATAGTAAACCAGCTGGTTTAAAGTGCTGTAGTTTATTAACCCTTACCTTTTAAAGTATTAGATTATAAAAGGTACTTCTATATATATTATAATAATAATTATAGTTATTAGTAGTAGTAATAATGTTTTATAGAAGTGGTGTATTATAATAGTTATATACTGATGTTAATAGTAGTTATATATATTAATATTAGTTATAATAAGGTTAGAATATGTATACTTAAAGGTGTATTTAGTTTTTATATAAGTGGGGAATCTATAACTGTTAACTAATGCACTGTAACAGTAGTAGTAGCTAATAAGCTAATAGAACATATATACACTAAACTGCGTTTAATTTTTACTTAGGTAAGGAGTCTGTAGCTTTTAGTTAATGCACTGTGGTAATGGTGGTGGCTAGTAGGCTGGTGGAACGTGTATACACTAAGCTTCGTTTGGTTATTGCTTAGGTGGGGAGTCTGTGGCTTTTAGCCAGTGTACTGTGGCAGTGGTAGTGGCTAGTGGGCAGGTAGAACATATATGTATTAAGCTTTATTTAGTTATTACTTAGGTGGGGAGTCTGTGGCTTTTAGCCAGTGCACTGTAGCAATAGTAGTAGCTAGTGGGCAGGTGGAACGTGCATACACTAGGCTTCGTTTGGTTATTGCTTAGGTGGGGAGTCTGTGGCTTTTAGCCAGTGCACTGTGGCAGTGGTGGTGGCTAGTGGGTAGGTGGAACGTGCATGCACTAGGCTTCGTTTGGTTATTGCTTAGGTGGGGAGTCTGTGGCTTTTGGCCAGTGCACTGTGGCAGTGGTGGTGGCTAGTGGGCAGGTGGAACGTGCATGCACTAGGCTTCGTTTGGTTATTGCTTAGGTGGGGAGTCTGTGGCTTTTGGCTAGTGCACTGTGGCAGTGGTGGTGGCTAGTGGGCAGGTGGAACGTGCATGCACTAGGCTGCGTTTGGTTATTGCTTAGGTGGAGAATCTGTCTGTTTTAAGTTATTGCTTAAGTGGAGTATATGTGGGGTCCTGGTATGTGCGTGAGTTAAACTGCTTTGAGTTATTGCTTAGGTGGAGTCATTGCTGTTTTAGGTTATTGCTTAGGTAGGGTTCTAAAGTGGGGCGTTTTAAGTGAAAAAATGAAAAACTTGCACTTTTAAAGAATATTTAACTAATTAACTAAAATAGTTAGCGTAAAACGGATTTAAGTTCTGTATTACAAATTGATGAAATATTATAATGTGTAAATTTT
>Ga0247758_1001239_pt1 | contig 19840 bp, 11 predicted proteins | sample UWRJL156409C4_FD_180950 | JGI IMG/M metagenome (GOLD analysis project Ga0247758, IMG submission 180950) | Plant litter microbial communities from Arlington Agricultural Research Station in Wisconsin, United States - UWRJ-L156-409C-4 | ecosystem: Environmental > Terrestrial > Plant litter >...
ATTAGTTAAATATTCTTAAAAAGTGCAAGTTTTTCATTTTTTCACTTAAAACGCCCCACTTTAGAACCCTACCTAAGCAATAACCTAAAACAGTAATGACTCCACCTAAGTAATAACTTAAAGCAGTTTAACTCACGCATATACTAGGACCTTACATATACTCCACTTAAGTAATAACCTAAAATAGATAGATTCTCCACCTAAGTAATAACTAAACGCAGCTTAGTGCATGCACGTTCCACTAGCCCACTAGCTACCACTACTGTTACAGTGCACTGGCTAAAAGCTACAGACTCCCCACCTAAGTAATAACCAAACGAAGCTTAGTGTATGCACGCTCTACCAGCCCACTAGCCACCACTACTGCCATAGTGCACTGGCTAAAAGCTACAGACTCCCTACTTAAGCAATAACTAAACGAAGCTTAGTGCATACACGTTCTACCAGCCCACTAGCTACCACCACTGCCACAGTGCACTGGCTAAAAGCTACAGACTCCCTACCTAAGTAAAAACCAAATGCAGCCCAGTGTATGCACGTTCCACTAGCCTACTAGCCACCACTACTGCTACAGTGTACTGGCTAAAAGCTACAGACTCCCTATTTAAGTAAAAACTAAACGCAGCTTAGTATATACACGTTCCATTAGCCTATTAGCTACTACTACTGTTACAGTGCACTGGCTAATAGCTACAGATTCCCTACTTATATAAAAACTAAATACACCTTTAGGTATGTATATTCTAACTCCATTATAACTAATATTAACATATATAATTATTATTAATATTAGTATATAACTACTATAGTATATTACTTTTATAAAATATTATTATTACTATTAATAACTATAATTATTATTATAATATATTTAGAACTACCTTTTACAGTCTAATACTTTAAAAGGTGAGGGTTAATAAACTATAGCACTTTAAACCAGCTGGTTTACTATAGGGTATTTAAAGGAAAAAGAGTCTTTGAATATAAGTTAAACTAGTATATTAGTTAAACAAAAAGTAAGTGCAGATTCTAAGATTCTTAAAGTTTCATATAAAGTAAATATTAATCTTAAAAGGTCTTCTTCTCCAGCTAAGTTATAAATAACTCAAGAGCTGTAGAGGCAGTTAATATAGATTACGGAACATTAAGATTTAACTTATTAAGACTTTTAATAAAAGATGGGATTATTCTAATGATAATATGTATAAGGATTATAATAGGATGGTTAGTTTATATATATAGGAAGGTGTCTTTTTAATATAGGAAGGTTAGACGACCTTACAGGCTGTCACTTAAGCTGGTACTGCCTGATAAAACCCCTGTAGAAAGAATAATATAGGGAGGTAACACACACGATGCTGCACATTAAGCTAGGGGTGTAAAGACCTGAAGCCCTTACGATTAATCAGTTATTACTTAGTCTTAGCAAACCTGCTCACCTACTAAGTATCTACAGGGTTATTAAGTAAGAGGTGCTTAGTAGCAGGGTGCTTAGTCCCTCGCTAAGCAGAACCTTACTAAGTAAAGTACGGAGTACTTTTTAGTTAGCTAGTATAGATAGACATTATTGTGCTTAGGATAGCTGTAAGGGACTCCTGGTTCCTCTCACTAGTATTTAATTATTCATTTATATCTTACTGTTTAGACTCACCTTTATTTATTATAGTAATAACGACTTATAGTGATATTAAACCCCCGTCTAGGAGTGTTAGTTTAATAAGCTGTCTTCGGAACACCTACTTAGTCTTTAGTGTCCTGCTATACGTTCTGTCTTAACCTATACTAGTCCTCTTAAGGCTTGTGATAGGTGTAGGTTGTAATAGAAAGTTATTTCCTAATGTAATAAGGCCTTTTTATAATGTAAGAAGGCCTTTTCCTAATGGAAAAAGGTCTTTTTATAGTGTAAGAAGGCCTTTTCTTAACGGAAAAAGGTCTTTTCATAATGTAAGAAGGCCTTTTCCCAATGGAAAAAGGTCTTTTCATAATGTAAGAAGGCCTTTTCCTAACGGAAAAAGGCCTTTTCATAATGTAAGAAGACCTTTTCCTAATGGAAAAAGGTCTTTTTACAATACAGGAAGGCGTAATATTACCTGTTAGAAAGGACCTTTAAAAGGTAGCCTTATGATAGCTCTTATGCTGCTTCTAGTGTGCCGAGCCTTAAGCACCTTAAGTTACTAGGTAGTGTATTATCTAAGTTTAACACTTTAATACCCTTTAATACGTATGTTATTACATCTCTCAGATTTATTTATTTTAAGTTAGATGCTTTTACAGTATGATTTGGAAGTCTAGTGGGTCTGTTTGGTAAACGCTATCACATCTTTTAGATTTATTCATTCTAAGTTAAATACTTTTACAGTATGATCTGGAAGTTTAGTAGGTCTGTTTAATGCACGTTATTATATCTCTTAGATTTATTTATTTTAAGTTAGATGCTTTTACAGTATGATCTGGAAGTTTAGTAAGTCTGGGTCTGTTTAGTAAACGTTATTACATCTCTTAGATTTATTTATTTTAAGTCAGATGTTTTTGCAGTATGATCTGGAAGTTTAGTGGGTTTGTTTAATGTATGTTATTACATCTTTTAGATTTATTCATTTTAAGTTAGATACTTTTACAGTATGATCTGGAAATCCAGTAGGTCTGGGTCTGTTTGGTAAATGCTATTATATCTCTTAGATTTATTCATTTTAAGTTAGATGCTTTTGTAGTATAATCTGGAAGTCTAGTGGGTCTGTTTAATGCACGCTATCATATCTCTTAGATTTATTCATTTTAAGTTAGATGCTTTTGCAGTATGATCTGGAAGTCCAGTGGGTTTAGGTCTGTTTAATGCACGTTATCACATCTCTTAGATTCATTTATTCTAAGTTAGATGCTTTTGCAGTATGATCTGGAAGTTTAGTGGGTCTGTTTGGTGTATGTTAAATCCTCTTACTTTAATCTTTAGGAATGCTGAAGGCTTAGCTTTGTTAGGGCTTTTGTGCGTTACGTGGCAGACGTATTGGGGTTATTTCTTATTGTTATATGTTTGGATTGGAATTCCTGTGTTAAGTAGCTACTGGCCTTTGATAAACGTGCCTTAGATGTTGTGGGTTAAGAACTGATCGGACTCCTTTAGGTAAGATTTACGAAGTTTTTGAAGCTTTTTATTACTGTCTTTTACTTAGACTTTTCTTTTTCTGATAGCTCTTAGGTTTTTAACTATTTAAACCTTATCGTTAAGGTTGTTACGCTAGTCCTTATTATACGTGTAAGATCTAGCAAAGACTTACTAATATAAGGCTACGTATGTAACTCTTTAAGCTATACCTATTAAGATTAAAGAACCCCACTACCTCTATTAAATATATAAAGAAACTATAATATCCTCCATATAATATATATCTTACTAAAGCAAGTCTTATATTAATAGAGAGGTAGGAGTATAAGGATTCTAACGATGTAAACTGTTTTATAGGTAGGTAATCATCCGTAACGTAACAGGCAGTTAAACTCTATATTTACCTAAATTATTACTATATTTATAATTCTTTAATAACTGCACTTTAACAATTAGGCTAAAGGTTGTATATTTTATATAGAAGAATACCCTGGTCTTTTTTAATCGCTTTATTTAATTTTCTAAGAGATCTGAAAAAAGGTGGTAATATGGTTTACAATGGAGGGAAAAAGTATGTATTTTATTATATAAATTATAAAGGTTTAATATGTAAATTAGCTCCTCCTTCTGTCTGTATTTAAATATCCTTAAAACTAGTATACATTATAAATAATATATAAAGAAGCTTTAATTAGAATTTAAATGTATTTGTACAGGAATTATAAAAGTGTTACATTATAGAACTTTACAATGTAAGTAGATGTTAATATTTAGGGTACCTTTCAGTGTGTGTATTAACAGTGCTAAGCAGAGCTTTACTAAAGTAACATTATACGTATATTATATAAAGAGAGATATAAATAAAGGCTTTACACTATTAATAAATTAGTTAGTTTATTAAAACAACTGCTCTAACTGGTTTAATAACCACAGCCTATTAGATGGTCCTAAAAAAGGTAATGACGTAATACTATTAATCGTTACGACTACAAAAATACGGACAATGGACACCCTATTATTATCTGGAGCTAATGTTAAAGGATCGCCCCGGATCGATTATAAAGGGAAGAAGGTTTTCTGGAAAACGTGAAAAGCTGCATATTAACAGATTACTGCTGTTAAAGAGTAACATACTAGGCTGCTCTATTAGCAAGTTCACGCGATTAACACCTATTGTTACAGCTAGCTTAGTAATGTAATATGGTTCGTCCTAAGTTATACGCCATTAAGGAGGAAGTGAGAGTAGCCAGAAGAGAGTAAAACTGATGTAATGTGGCTAACTGGGCGAGGAGGTAACGTGAAGGCGTTCCTGTAAGACTATTAATTAACTATTAGTAACCAGCCCCCTTATAAATATAAATACAGACGACTAACCTAGTTACTGGCATTGTTACAGATAGTAGTCTTCCTCTATTATACGCGTTATTACTAACTCTGTTACTACGTTTAACTACTATTAACGACTTACTGTAAGGTTACTTTTAATAACTATTTACTATACTTATCGAGAGAGATAATACTAGCGCGACCAGACTAACAGTACTGATACCAAATCCTGTCCCAGCCAGTCACTCTTATATTAGGTCCCTACTGTTACAGTAACCTATATACAACTAATTTAGGTTTTTATTTACAGCGCTCACTATTAATAAAGAGGAGGGAGGGAGAGTAACGTTAGCGTAGTAATAGGTACGTTTCTTAAGTAATATACCTATTATATTATAACCTCTTTAACTAGACGTAATAGCCAGCACTAGCCACCTACCTATAATAACTATCTATTATAATTGTAGTATAAGAAGATACGAATTAGTTAACTTAAAATATTACTAATGGTAACAATTAATATAAATAAGCTAGTGCTGGGGGGGGTAATTAAGGACCTTTTAGGGAAATATAGGTAGAAGAGATATACCTCTTAGAACTTGAAGAGCCTTTGGACAGCGGCTACTTTGATAACGTCTTCCTTAAGAACGCGCTATAAAACCTCTCCTGGTAGGTTACAGAGTGCGAGACTGTAGAGGTAGAATTTGCGGTGATGTTACACGATTGGCTGTCGTTAAGTCCTGTTATGTAGTTGCCGGTTAGGGTTAGGGATAATGAGGACCTGGGGCGTTAGAAAAATAAAGAAGTTCTTAGTAGTAAGAAAACCCTTAAACTAATTAGTAAAAAGGCGTTGTTAAAAGTAGCAGTAATTGGCTTTTATAATATCCGTTTAATGATGACAGGAAGCCGTAACAGCTTACAACTTAGTAATTTATTATAATAGTAATACCTGTTAGTACTGTAGTTACTAATCTTTTTGCCGACAGTAGCCAGCATGTAAGATAACCGTAACTAAACGGAAGAAAGCGATGGCTTATTGTAACATTTGCAGCCTGCCTTACTAGCTGCTGGTAACTAATATATAGGCAGGCTGTTATTATTTACCTTATAACAGTCCTACCTTGCTTAACGTATATTGGCTGGCACTTTTAATATCTGTAATATGATAGTAGGGGCGAGTACTAGGCTACCCCACTCTTAACCTAGCTTACTTACTCCTATTACTACCTGGTAATGTTAACTCCTGTCTTTATTACAGCCTCCCCCCTTACTGTTAGATGATCTTATATTATAAAGCAGTAATAGAGGTAGGGTTAGGAGTATTAGTTAAGCTAGTGGAGGTAGTGGAAGTGGCAGCTTACTAGGGGATAGTAGGAGCAGCAGTAGGCCATTACTATTTAGAGGTGACGAGGGTATATTATTTAGTTAGGACCGTAAGGGGGTATTAGAAGCCTGAAGTAACGCCTTAGGGTCTTTATCGCTTTTATGTCCCTTTATACTGTGAAGTAGTGGTGGTTACAGGGTTGGGAGCGTTAGTTAGGCTAGGAGTAGTAGTAGGCTATTACTATTTGGCGGTAAGGGTACACTATTTAGCTAGGGTAGCAGGTAGTTATTATAAGTTTAAAGCAGCGTGGCAGGGTTAATATTAGACTGTTAAGAACTGCCCTTATACGGTAACTAGGGTGAAGAGGTAGAGGCTAACGTTGAGGACGTAACTTACAGCAGCTTATTAAGATTACCTTACGCCTAGCTAGCTTATAGGAGGCCGCTTTACGTATTCTTAGCACAGTAGTTACGATAGCTTTTTACCTGTACTGTTAAAGTATACAAGGCAGCTGTTAACCCCCTCTCCCTTAAGTATATAATACTTTATTAAGGCGAAGGAGTCTCGCTAGATTGCGGCTTACTGGTAGACATAACTAATAAGCTGTAATAGCGATTAAGACTATCACTTACAGCTTAGGGGCAGCTTTAATAGGATGACTAAGACTTTACCGTAATGTTTATAGCGGTAGAAGGGGGCTTAATACTAAACGTGCTTGATAGTGGACGACTGGGCCTTACCAAATACCTTCCCGGTCTCGATTACTGTATTGCTTTTAAAGGCCACGATAGCTGGAAGGATGAGGACGTGCTGACACGCCTCTGTATAGCAGTACATTACAGTATTATAACTGCTACTGCCCTTCTGTTACTTATATCTTACAATATTAACAGTATATATGCGTTTAGGACGTTACTTACTGCTGTCTGTTAGGGGATCCGCTGGTACTTAGATAGGTATGATAATAAAAATATTATTACTAATGTTTATTTTAGTATCCCTATCTTAATAATGCTAGATTTACCGTTAGAGGAATGGGTCCCTGTACTGTTATATTATATTCTATATTACAGCTTTAGGTAAGTGATAGGCTGGGATGTGATAGGTATGTACATATTCTTTCCTAAGTTATATAAGTACCTTATTAACAAGAGGCTGTAAGTTAACGTTATTACTAACGATTTAACCTGTAAGCTTATATTAACACTGTTATTAAGCGAACAGTATAGCTTATAGTTTGACGCTGTACTAGTTCCCGCTATCCTTATAGCTACTTTAATACCTGACGAGAACGGTGTAATAGTTTACGATGTAAACATTACCTAGCATATCCTATAAAGTCGCTGGGCTGCAGCATATCTTATATATATATTAGGAGAAGCTGGGATAGCCTACCTTTAAGGTACAGCTACTGGAGAGGGTAATAGTAATAGTAAGGATTATAATATGCCTTAAGGTACAGGGAGGATATAGTATGTAGGGCTTACGTTAGGAGGGTAATACTTTAAGGTGCTAACTGATAGTATTTAAGTAAACATTAAGGGTAACCTTAAGTATCTTTCCCGCTTTAAAGACTTTATTATTTATATTACCTATAAGAATACTAAGCTTTAGTTTATATTATTAGTTAACTATAAGGTAGTAGCAGTAAGTGAAGGGTTTAAACCTACAGTTAATCAGTTCTTAAAGCACTAGGAGACTTACTTTGACTCCTACTTCTTGAACGACGATAAGACGTTCGTTGATTTAGGGAAGCAGATTACTGCTATATTAACTGCCTTACTATACGATGTAGTGGATAAGGTAGTAGAGATGTACCTATACTGTACCTGTTGCCTGGAGGTAATCTTTAAATCCTAGGAGGAGTGGATTAAAAAGTAAGTTACATAGGACTTAGAAGATAGTGATTATAGGAATAATAGCGGCCTAAGTAGTAAAGAGGAGGGTATACTCTTAGATAAAGAAGGTAAAGTTGCTAGTCCTTACCGCTATAGGGCTTTTATATCCCTACTTAAGTCCCTTAAAGAGGGAGCTAATAGGGCTATTAACTAGGTAGCAGTTAGGGTAGAGCGAATGATAGCCTAAGGTAATGTACAGTTTAATAATAATAGAGGTAAAGGTAAGTAAGGGCGGTAGAAGCGCTTAAGGAGACATTAAGGTAACAGAGATAGTAAGGAAGATGAGGGACCTCTTAGCCCCTGTACATTTAAGTTACTGGTAACTTTCTACTTATAGGTTATAACTGGGGAGGCTGGTAATATAACGGTAACTTTGGCGCTTAGGGGGGTAGAGATTAGTAGTGGGCTTATCTACTTATAGTGGTATAACCTGTCTAAAGCCCCGTTTAACACGCAGAAAGTTTACGCCTTACAGCCACCTGCTTACAAGAACCTGGCTATCAACCCCCTTTACGTCAGGCAGCTTTAACAGGCAGGTAAAGCTACTATTATCTACTAAGCTGCTCTTAAGAAGAGCTACCTGCTCTTAAAGGCGCACGTTGCCCTGAATATATAGGAGTGTTAGGGCTGCTCTTACGGTGTGTGAGAGGAGTATTGTATAATAATAACCCTTTTCTGGGAGATATATTAGGTCTGGGACACTTTTAATAACGATGATGCCAGTGCGCTTAATCCTACGGTAGCTAACTGCCCCCTTGCCTGGTTCGTAATCCTTACTATTATTGTGCTTGACTTCCTCTGTGCCTAGATTAACTGCTACTGCTTCCTGTTTGAGTATATCTTTGGCTGAATGGGCTTTATGTTCTTACTTGCCGATATAGTATTTATGATTATTGCTTTACGATGCTTTTGTTACTGTTATAGTAGTAATGGTATTTATAAGGAGCTGCTGCTTTTTGGGGATAAGTGGACTTAAAGGGAGTGGATATCCTGTAACGAGTTAGAAGAAGATGTGCTGGCTGGTATTATTATTAGTTGTGCTGCTGCTCTTGGTGGGGGTGTAGCTGACCTGGATATACCTTAGCTGGTAGAGAGGCGTTGGATGGGGCTGGGGATGTATCGTTTAATGGTCTGCTACGGTTTTGGGTGGTGGCGGCAAGGTTTATTTTAGTGGCCGTTTTGGCAGTTTATAGGAGTAGTTACCTGGAGGCTTCTTATTAGTAACCTGTTACTCTATGCTAAGTACTGCAGGTAGTGGTAAGCGGTTAAGGAGGTTTAGCATATTTAAGTGCAGTTGCTTTAAGCTTAGCTATAGTATTAGGATAAGTAAATTAAGGGTAACGAAGTAGTGGTGGCTGTGTGGATGGAGTATCTGACATGTCTAATACTCTACCAGTTCGATTAGGATGTTTGGGATGAGATAACCTGCCAGAACGAGAACTTCAAGGAGCTGGTCCTTACTGTTAACTAGGGTTTTAACTGGAAGCTGCTGATATATTGTTAGAGTGTTATGTTTGGGAGGTTCTTTAATAAGAATGTGCTTTTGGAGAAGCCCTACTATCCCCACCTTATTTATGGTAATAAGGCTGGTATTACTAACCCCTGGGAGTTTATCTGCTTTCTCTTTGAGTGGCGGGACTAAAAGGTATAGAAGGTATAGTTAATAAAGAACTACTAGGTGGTAATATAAAGGATATTTAATATGCTTAGTTATTTCTTTGGAGTAGTAGTAGCTGATAAGTGGTTTTAGGACCTCTGCTATATTATCCTACTTACCTGATGGATTTTACCTTACCCGATAGGAACGTTATTCTTCTCTTTTAGTAAGAGTAATAAGAGGACTTCTAAGTTTAGACAGGTTATGTGGTTTCTTTTAGCTATCCTTACATTTCCCCCTTCTTATATAAAGGGGAAGGGTAATTACATAACTAAGCAATTCCTTTCTAGTAGTATATGTTACTATAATAACGGAAGATAAGAGTTATATATAACGTTCCTTAGTAATAATCTTTAAAAAATCTTACAGAAGTCGTACCGCTCCTTTAGTCCTAACGGCAACAGTATGAGCGGGCTATATTAGGGAGTAGATAATGTAGCTATGCAGGACGGTAGCGACGAGGATGAGGAGGAGGAGGAGGAGGAGGAGGAGGAGGAGGAGGATGTGTAACGGGCTGGCAAGACTCTCAGTATGCTAAAACTGCTAGATGTAATAGTATAGTTACGGGATATTAGAAGCTATACCTGGGTGCTTGGTAAGGCTCGCCTCTAACTCTTATAACACGGCGCGCTAACATTAGTGGTTGAGGTTGGTTTCCTGCCTTAGATGCTAACGTACAATGTTATTATAAAGTCGCTGTTAATAGATAAACTTGACATCTGGTTTGATAAACATATAGCTCCCCTTATATAACCAGCTGCACTGGCAGTAACAGTACCCTAGATTTGAGTTGAATATGAGATATAATTGATAAATAAATTGTTATTATGAACTGTAAATGATAGTAGTACTAACGTACCTAATATTCTTATGTTTTATCTTTAATATCGCCTAAAGTTTCTCCTTACTATAATAGCTTTCCTTACTATAATAAAGACCGACGATAATAGCTTAACTTAACAGTATTATAAAGTGCCACTATAAAGGAACCTTTATCTTTTACACGTTATAAATAATGGCATAAATATAAAGTGGAACACTTAGTAATTAAGTTTACAAATTAATAACTAACTGCTCTGTTACATTAATTGTCACATTTCTTGCTAAACTTAAGCAATAATGGACCCTTTTAAGTCGATTTACTGGATGTGGTAACCTTAAGACATATCTACTTTTCCGGTTTGAATTGAGCTAGGGGATGTGATGGGCCAACACTAGACCTGTGATACTGCCTACCATGCCGAGTAACACTACTCGGCTATGACGATCCAAGCGAATTACACTGCTAGAATTAAACGAGTGAACGTACTGAATCTCTACTAAAAGCATAGTATTGCAGATCTCACTGTGGGCAAAGGCCGACCTGTTGTATTGCAGCACTTAGCCGCTCTGTAAGGCGAAGTAGATAGCATTACTAGTTAATATTAGACTTAGGATATTATATCGCCTGTAGTGAAATATGCGAAACACCATTTAAACTATTATGACTGATTAAGTTACTGTGCTGGAACTGAATAAACTAATGTACTGAACCTTTATTAAATATATGACATTATAGATCTCTTGGCCCGTGGTGATGTAAGTGTCGATTATGCTAGTAACCGAATAAACTGGAGCATTGGATCCTTACTAAACGCGTGGTACGGTAAACCCTACTGAAAGGTAAGAATCTGCTTTAGAGGTACGCTAGTTTTTAAAGGTAACGATTAGACTAGTTAGTCTACCTACGGGTGCGAACTTTGGGCCGTGATTAAACCAGTTGGTCCACAGGTGTGAACTTTACTAGCCCCAAGGGTATAAATAGTACTCTACCCCTACCTTATACGACTATCACGCCTACCCCCCTTAAAAAAAATTATAAACTTCTAAAGAATAAATTAACAACCCTTATTAGTATACCGATTTCCGTAGACTAACTAGTTTAATCTTTACCCCTAACTTATTTTAATTAGCTTAGTTTACTAAAGCTTAGTTGTTAATTAACTAGACTTTAACTTTACTGATCGCGACACTGCGCCTTACCGATCACAACCCCGTACCTCAATTCGCATTACCCCTACCGACCGCAACTATGCCTCTAAAGGCTGCTAGAGCTAAAGCTAAGGGTAAAGGTAAGGTAACTGCTAGTATAAATGCTGCTGATATAAAGGCTTAGAAATTAGCCGAATAGACGTTTATTAGCATAAATGTCGACCTTAAAGGAAGTAAGAAGACGGTATTCTTTTCGGTCTTAAAGGACATTACTACGATGCAGTAGGGGTTTAAGCTGGTGATTTAGAGATATGACATAAATAATATACGGAATTACCCTTTATATAGGGTAGTGGAGGCTAGTAGAGAGAAAGGCTTTATCTACGAGTTTATAATCATGCCCCACGTTGGATTCCACAATATCTTAGCTCTTGCGTTATACCGTATAAAGGCGCCTGTATGGCACGTAAACGTTACATACGAGATAGTTGAGTATAAGTCCGAGTTTATCTCCTCGAACTTCTTAAAGGAGTACCTTAAGATCTAAGACAAGATGCTCCTTAGTTAGATATTTGCGTACGTGCTAGATGTTAATAGCTTTAGAAATGATGGAGACTTTACTGCTGTACTAGGGTATAAGGATAAGGCTAACTTAGCTAAATATTTGGACTTTGAAGGTAAGTTATATATTAAACTAGTTGGTATACTGCTGCCAGTATACTAACTGGTTTAATATTCACTACTCCCTAATAAACTAACTGGTTTAATATTTACTACTCCTTAATAAACTAACTGGTTTAATATTCACTACTCCCTAATAAACTAACTAGTTTAATATTTACCACTCCCTAATAAACCAACTGGTTTAATATTCACCACTCCCCAATAAACCAACTAGTTTAATATTCACCACTCCTTAATAAACCAACTAGTTTAATATTTACTACTTCTTAATAAACTAACTAGTTTAATACCTAATGACGATTGCTAACTATATATCTTCTAGTTACGGATTACCTTAGCTTCTAGTGTTTTTTAAAACATAGCGATATGATATTTAAGAATGGTGATCTCTATAACGACCCCTTAGGTAGAGAATTGTTTCCCGGTAACCTACATATTGGAAAGGTGTAGATAGATATCTACACAAATGTTCTAATCATATTTAACTATCCCAAGGTCGGTAAAATCTTAAAGGCACTTGCTAAAATAGAAGGGGATATCCTAATCCTCTTCATCTAATAAGGTGATATTAATGACGTTAATACAACTAGCGAAGAAGCCTAGCACTAATACTATATTATAGTGACGAATATCGCTATACTGTATACGTATCTCTGTAACGTGAAGACTTATTATAATTAGAATGTAACGCCTCGGTACACTTACTATCCTGACGGTACTCTGGATATATGGGGAGGTTACATTACTGACGACTAATTCTATATTATATTACATTTACTATACTTTAATAAGTGTCGCTTATACACGTTCTGGTTACCTTTAGATAACGAGGGTCTTAAGAAAGGTTTGGCATTTAAGGTCATGAGAATAAGTGTAATATCTATCGGTAAATAGCTTAACGAGGAACAGCACAAGTTAAGTGAGGTTAATAAACAAGGTGTCGCAAACCTGTAACTCCACTCCCTAACGATGCGTATGCTGGGCAGGTCTACTACGTCCCTAATTAACGAATTTAGATACAAGAGGGTGTTTAGTAACTAAACTAAGTGTCTTTACCTAATGATTGCTAGGGCCGAAATCTCGGCAGTTTATATAAATAAAAACCAGGGTTAGTACTCTATAGATAATACTGACACAGAACCTGTTAGTATCCTGATGCTGATTTCGTTAGTAAGGAACTTTTAGCGTATAGGATTGTTCTTAAAACTTGTTATCTATAAGCTGGATAAGACCTTTACTACTTAGTTTAGTTACTTATTCAGTGCTAAGTAAAAAGTCAACCTAGTGTAATTTATTACGTTGTAAACGACTATTTTGGAAAATTTTACCGATATCTCTATAAATGCTGAGCTGGAATATAATAAAGATAATTATCTGATTGAGTGTTTATAAAGTGAGCGTTTCGAGCTGATAAAGGCCAGATTTAAAGGATTATATAGTATTAAGTCGTTATTATTATAGGTATATCCGTTTACCGGTGTTGACGATGACCTAACTATCCTGAGTATAGTACTTGATTACCTAGAGCTGGTTATATTAGACGATTTTGAAAAGGTGTTTAATAAGAGTATTGAGGACTTCTTACGTTTCGATTATGAGAAGATGAAGAATAAGTATGGCTAGGCTTGGAATTGGGAAATCTGTAAAGGAACGAAATATCTTCTCCCCTATTAGATAATCGGTAAGTTATATATTATACCTGTTAGTATACTAATATAATATTCTAATTAGTTTAATACTTAAAGCTGACTATAAAAGATGTGTACGTTATGTTTAACCTTTCTAATTCGCTAATCGGGTCCTAGTTCTATATAAACGAGGTCGGCACTGGTAAAACCTTTACGATAGCCTTAGCGGTGTTTATGTATTACTATTAACTTGTTAAAGAGAAGAAGGTAGGTAAGAAGATTAAGGCTAAACTTACCTTATACTTATGCCTTATGCCCCTAGTTGTTCAGACATTTAATAAGCTGCACCTAAATTTCCCCAAGTTAGAGCTCTACGTTTTTTACTAAAACATTACCTAGATTCCGTAAGACGACCCCTACTACATGTGAACTTAGAGCACGTAGCAGATGGACGATAACCTTTGTGGTTATGTAAATGATATAGAAAACCCTGAAGTGGTGCTAGTCATGTACATTTCGGCATATATTACTGTGGCCGCTTACTGGATGATTACGATTAAGTATGATGTAGACACGTCTAAGTACGCTGGACGATAGGTGTATAATTAATATATGGTTTAGAAGTTAAGGATCTCTACTGCTCCCACAGGCCTGGTAACCCCTGGCCCTAAGGGTTCTGATGATACAGGATCTGGCAGCGAATCTGAGGATAACGGGGGTGATTTGGATATTGCAGCTGGCAGGTTTGCTAAGGTAGATAACGAGAGTAATGTCGACGATGATGGCGATGAGAAGTATGTTAAGCAGTTAAGTAAGCTTGATAAGAAATTTAAGGGTAACTATAATAAGTATATCGAAGTAAATAGATACAGATTATTCCTTAACTGATACCCTAAGTAAGTATTAACTACATATCCTATCCTTATACCCTGCCTTACTATAAAGTAAACTAGTTAGTATACGAATTTTAGTATTTTAACTGGTTTACTTTCCGATTACCTTATTATATTTACTAATATATAACTAATCTCGTTATAATCCCTATATTAGAATGCTAGAAGTTTAAGATCTACCAGGTCTACTGTATTAATGCTTATATTACGAAAAGTAAAAAGTTCAAATTCCAGCTTATAATATGCGACGAAGCTATTAATCTGCGTAACTCTGACTCTTAATGTTAGTGTCTTATGTAGGTTATCCTAAAAGTGTTATGGGGTAGTGTGTCTGTAACTCCCGCTTAGAATAAGATTACGGATTGGAAAGGTTTCAGCCTGATGATATAGGTTACTGTAGTAAAGATACTGGATGTATTCCAGCTTAATCTGGACTTTTATTATATAAGTGACGAGCTAATATATAAGGAGGGGTCCGATATACTTATTATTAAGTATTATACTGATAAGAACGATACTGTTATAGAGTTATGTGGTATTTACTAAGAGTATAAGTGGTATTAGTAGAAGTTAGTTCCTTTTTGCTAAGATAATATCTAGGACTTTAGTAAGGCGGATATTAACCCTAATACTGAAGATATCTTAAAGGCGAATAATATATTTATTATTAATAGGGGAATAAACACTCCTGTAACCCTATTAAATAACTTAAAGTATTATCCTTAAGACAGACTAAGCCCTCTGGAAATTAACTCGACTTTTATTAGATATAGTAAAGATTACGACGCTGTTTGCGATAATACCGATAAAATTTTAAGTAATGTTACGTTTAGGAAGATAGATTAGATTACTGACGATTATATCGATAGTAATCTTGAGAAAGGTAAAGAGAAGGATCTGGATTAGACTAATACGCTTAATATAGCGTTGCTCCGGGCCGCTATAGTGGAGGCCTAGAGTAAATATGCATATATGATGATAATACGCGACAATCCCGTCTGTCAGCTAATGGAGGAGGAGATTTAAATAATTACCGATCTTAAGACTGTAAAAAAGGCGAAACGTGTATCGGAATCTACACTTAGCAGGGCTTTTAACCCGAGGTAATAGATGAAGGTTAACCTTGATAGCTTAGGCTTGATGAAGCTTAGTGTTGATTTTGTCTAGTTGTTGATGTATAATAATATAGATGGTAGCATTAGCTACACGTATGTAACATTAAAGAAGGATAATAGCTATATCCCCCTTAGGGACTGATTTAGCTCCCTCTTTTTCGCATGCTTTAAGTTACTAATTAAGTCGTACTGTCTCCAATAAGTAATAAAGATCTGATCTAAACCTGGCTAAGAAAACGCTAAAGTCCTAATTATGATAAACAGCCTTATTATGTAATAGTAAGTGGATTACATCTTAATAAGGTTAGAATTAAATCAGCTGGTATACCGTATAAGTACACTAACAGGTTTAATATCCCCCTAGCCGATTTAGATAGATAGATATACTAACAGTTAAATATAGGGAGGTCACTACTATATTCACCAAGGCGAATTTCAAAGTTAAGTCCATTTACTTAAGACTTTTAATAAACAAGCGTCAGGCTATTATAGAGTAATGGAATTGGGCTGACACTGCGTTTGATATATTGGTATTGAACTTGTTGGTATCCAGCGCTGGACTTAACGCACACTACTAATGTAACTATGGCATTGGAGCAGGGTTTGTATGGAATATGGTGACTATTTAACAGTATATTGGTTAACTGTACTGTATTGGATAGACGAAGCCTGTCTAGTGGTATCTCCTTATCGTTGTCGGTACTATTGACGAGTGGTTTATGGAGCGTAGACTGCGTAAGGTACGTAAACTTAACACTAGACTAGTTAGTGTACTTATTAGTTATACTAACTAGTTTACTATTAGTTTAATTTTATGCTAATATGTATTAGTGGGTTAAAGAAATCAGCCCCTAGATGCTAGTAAAGGTCGAAGACCCGGTCCTGAAGTTGTTGTTTACATACGAGGTCGTTAAACACAGCTTGACTATCCTAATGAACTGGTTTAGTTAGGCGGTTGAGTTACCCTAATCTATCTGCGATTACTTAAGTGACAGAGCTTTGTTTATTAGTAGGATTTACTTATTTATTATTTGCCTTCTGGGCTCTGGCTTACTAGAAGAGGGAAATGAGGGAGAGGATATCGATATTAGTTTTAGAGCGTTTACGGTAGACTTAGTAAAGGTTGCTGATGTTAAAGACTTTGTTAAGAATCAGTTTGTCTTTCTGTATATAAGTTTCTTAGGACTTGTTATTATTAATATGTATATCTGGGATAAGCTTAGTAAGGATGGAAACCTTATCGTCTGGGTTAATAGTACGCGTGTTATGGAATTGGGCTTCGATCCCGATATTATAATGTGGGAGACTGTCTTTAATGCCTTCCTGGAGATTAAGTGTAGAAGGATTTAACTTATGGAGAAGTATAGTTGTCCTCTTATTGGCGAACCCGAGTGTGATCATGCTTACTTTATTAACTGTGCTAGGCCTTTTAAGCACGTTATTTACAGAGAAGAGGATTTTGAGAAGGATGACGTTAATGAGGAGATGGAAAAGGTGGGAAAGTGGGTGAATAGTATAAAGAAGAGACTTAGATTAAAGACGGTGAAGAAGACGTTTACTAAGAGAAAGATAACAGACGATAGTAACCCTTCTCCCTTGTAGTGCTGCCGGATTACTTGGGTTACGATAAGGAATTAAGGAACGGTGCAGGGTGATGATGAGATCTGAATGGGTGAACGTTTTAGGAGTTGTTTACCTTCTTATTAAATAACCTGTGCTTAAGCTGCTAGCTTAGGGTAGATTAGTAATGAGGTTTTCTCCTAACTCTGGATTTAGTATTGATATATATAGAATGTGATATGACTAGACTTTAAACTGCTTGGTTTAATAAATTACAGTATATTAAGTGGTTTAATGTTAGTAACTATGTTAAGTCTTAAAGACTTATAGTAATATAGTGGCTTATTATCGCTGTTGATGATGATGAATAATTAATATATCTAGTATACGTAATTTGCTCCGTGTACCTTGATTGCTAGAATTAACCTGACCTAATAAGTACTTTGCTAGAGCTGTTGTGAGTATGACAGAAATAGTACTTGACCTTAAATATGTGTAGTTATTGTTCTACTATTATAATATTGCTATTGTAGTTCGGGTTATAGGTTGAAAAAGCTTTCCTTTGTGCTCTGTTTGTCTCCTTTGTGCTCTGTTTGTCTCCTTTGTGCTTTGTTTCCCTATGCACTATTGTTGCTCTGTTTGCTTATACACTTACTGTTGTTATACTACTTATTGTTATTGTAGTTACCCACTGTAATATATGTACATTGTGTATATGTTTGCCTATTATATAATGTTAGCCTGCTGGAGTAGTATATAATTATGTTGACTTACTGGTATAGAAGCTCCTATTCCTTAAACATTTATAATGGCGACCTTTGTGATAACTCTTGTGTTGTGGTATTAGGTAGTGTAGTATATATTGAGTTTTACTGGGAATTAGCTAGCTGGGCAGGTAGTATGTCTAATCTGCTATACCTAGCTTGACATTATTGGGCTGAATATATTACTGGATGAAATTATTGAGCTGTGTGCTGGGGTTGCTCTCTTTTGCGGGTATATGTTCTGTGCTGACTGCTGGACATTTTACAGTAGTTTTGTTTTATCCCAGACCTGCCCTAGCTGCTGCGATAGTTTGGAGATTATCGGTTGTGGTTGTTTGTCTAAGCCTGCAGTATTGCCTGTCTGTATTACTGTAGTTGTTTTTACCTTGAAGGAAGTGTTAGATAACGCTGTCCTGTTGATAAAGCCGCTACTGAACTATGTCGGAGCCTTTAAGTACTGTGGAGCTTGTAGAGAAATTATTATTAATTACTTAATGGGATATCTGGTTTTGCTATTTAATGAGCCTGATAGTAAATGGAAGGAAGTTAATTCTGTGTTTGACGTTATTTGTGTTAATTTAGGCTATATCTAGGACTTTTAGTAGTTCCTGCGTACTTACAGGACTGAGCTACTAGCTAAGTAATTATGGGATTGTATAAACTGTTATTTAGAGAAGGATAACTGTTATGTATACTTTTATTATTATTGTATGTGGAACCTGATCTTGATTAAGCTTTTTAATAGTGGTGAGTCTTGTATACAGGAGATCACTGGAGAGGAAGTGGATGATAATAAATAAGGAAGGGGCTAGGTGTAGAGAGAAGATGTAAAGGAGGAAAAATGAAATTATTTTAAACTTATATAAAGGAAGTGTTGCAGACATCTTACAGACTTACAGGCTGTAGTTACGTGGGCTAGCTAGGCCTCTATAAGAGGACTAAAGCTACGTACCTCTTTAAAGCTAGAGGACCCCTGGAATAATCATTATTATACTATACTTGTGACGACCCTACAGGCCGTTATTAGGGCTGGAGCGGCCCGATTAAGTCCCCGTGTAGGAAATAGTGTATATGGTGTTTTGGGCTGGACTAAGAGTGTAAAGACCTGAAGCCCCTACGAATAATCAGGAGTTGCTCAGTCTTGGCGTTAGCGCTTAGTTACTGAGCACTCTTAAGGCTACTGAGCAGAGGGTGCTTAGTGATGGAGTGCTTAGTCCTCAAGTGAGCAAGTAAGTAACACTGAGCAAGGTACGAAGCACTTTTTAGATAACTAGTATAGATAGTCATCATTGTGACCATAATGGCTGTGAGGGACTTCTAGTTCCTCACACTAGTATTACATTATTTATTTGTGTCTTACTTTTCAGACTTACCTCTGTGCATTATAGTGACAGCGACTTATCGTGACATTGTACCCCCGTCTAGGAGTGCTAGTTTAATAAGCTGACTTTAGAACGCCCACTTAGTCTTTAGCGTCCTGCTATACGCTCTGTCTTAACCTGACTAGCCATTCAGGTCTGTGTTAGGTGTAGGTTATAATAATATTATGCCCTCTAATTTCTGTAACTGTTACACAGTAAGCTTACTAGCGTTAGACTTTAAGTCTGAAAGCTAGTAGGACTTTAGAGTCTGTAAGCTAGTACAGGCCCTTTAGCCTAGAGGCATTCCCGTCCTGACTCTTATAAGGTCTGAAGGCTGGAATCCCCTCTACATTCCAGAGCTACAGATCTAATATAAAGAATAAAAGTAAAGTGAAAGGATCTTTAAATAATAATAAATAAAATTATTAAAGCCGTTTCGATCGTCAGCCTTATAGACCTCCGCTACGCTCTGGTATAAGGCCTCCTCTCTTAACTCTTAGTAATTTTATTTATTATTATACTTATATTAAAGTAATGTTAATAATAGAATTGCTTT